>Ga0099825_1004318_pt1 | contig 18669 bp, 9 predicted proteins | sample SiratroredBW_FD_76838 | JGI IMG/M metagenome (GOLD analysis project Ga0099825, IMG submission 76838) | Root nodule microbial communities of legume samples collected from California, USA - Siratro red BW | ecosystem: Host-associated > Plants > Roots > Nodule | place: USA: California | collected... | reverse complement strand
TTTTCCATAATTTTCCTTTAATAAATTATGGTGGCGACTCCTCTGTTTTGAATATGAAGATTATTTTTTGTTCGCCGTCCCCGTCGTGACCCCGGTTGTGACAGATGGCGACTCCACTGGGGATAGTTTCTTGTCTCTTAATCTAGCCTTACTACATAAGTATTGTCACATTAGTACCTCATTCGTATGACCATAACCAACTTCATGTCTTCTAATGCCGAAACTATGACACCTCTCATGCGTAATAGAATTTGTAAACATCTCTTTCAGATTCAAATTTTATCCCTAATATATCTTCATCACATAGGTCTATATAACTTTTGTATACACATTTATATGTGCTATGTATATCAATATCTTTATAACTTTAGTATACACATTTATCTGTGCTATGTATATCAAGATCTTCCATCACTTTCGCATTCATAAGCACCAATGCTTCCCCTGTTTATTGCATCAACACTACCTTACCTTTGTCATCTTCACCCAAATCTACAAAACATTCTTCCTTATATTGCTCCATTTGCATTGCACAACCAATATGTACAACAAAATCGCTAAGAAAAATGTTAATTTGAGTATCCTATTACATATCACATACTTTACACATACATATTAAAAAAAAAAAACATTTATATTTATATATTCATATCTTCTAATAAGTCCCTTATGAGTACCAACCCGTATTTCAACTGCATGATTGTCATAAGAGCTACATTTAGGATCAAATGACTTCCTTAACTAATGTATTCTTGAACAAGTCAACACATGCCGTCATTTCTCACAAATTTTTGTATGCAACATCTATTGCTATGTTTGTACGACATATTAAATAGTTTGACACTGAATTACGTATTTTGTATTTAGTGCACAAATACAAATACAAATAAAATATTTAAAGAAATATTTCAAAATGATATTTTAACTTTAAATAACGTGTAGAGTCTATACACGTGTTACTAAGTAATTGGTACCACGTAAATACGACATTATAACAAGTTTTAAAGGACATTACATAAAAAATTGATATACTTGGTCTCTACAATTATTTATGTTAATTAAATGTAAGTGGATGATTTATGTTAATTAAATGTAAGTGGTTGATTTATGAATCTTTATTTTTATTTTATTGAATTGAGAGAATTTTCATTTTAGTTAGCTACTATAAAATTTTATAAGATTTTACGTAAATGTTAACTTCAGTATCATTATGTTAGTTATTTCTGTTGTAGTTAATTTAGGCTTACTATCTCCTCTTATATAAAGACTTAGCTAGCTCTACAATAATGAACATAATTGTAGAAAGAAATTTAGCAGAGTTGTTTATTATATATTAGTTAATTTGACGCTTATCTTTCAAAATTCCTAGTTCCACCCGACTGCGCCATATAAGATTTTTGTTGCTTTAGAACATGAGATAAAAAAATACAACACTTTGTTTGTCTCTTATACTAATTCACTCGGAAATCACCCAAATATCTAGAATAGAGAGCCTTGTTGTAGATGGTAGCTAGTAGGAGCAAAAGGTGACTAATACTTTTATGCTTTCTCAATTTCTTTTGATTCCAGACTGTGGAGTTGGCCGTTGGGCATTTGAATTGTCACTTTTCATTTATTTATTTTATTCAGTTTGATATGCAGAGAAATATACTGTCATACAAAGCTGACAGTGACCACTTTTAATGTCACCCCTTGCCTAGTATCTGGTCTTTTTTTATTATTTATACCTGCGTGCGTGGTTTTTTTTAAATCTTCCAACTTGGTTAAACCTTTTTTTACTTTTATCTGTACCTTGAATTTCTCAGCCTACTCGTGGGTCTCATAGATCTTTCTGCTGTATCTGTAGTGTACTGTGATGTCCCCAATTTGGCGTAAATGGACGTGGTTCTGAAGGCAAGCTTCAATGATCGTAAGGCATAAAATTTTATTCATTTTTATAACACATGGTGGGACTCTTTGATATTCTATCAGTCTCTGGTTTTGAGGGGTCTGATTCTGATGTGTCAGTCTCTACTTAGCACATGGCTCTGCTAATGCCCAACAACACATCTACCATTACCCACCTCATATTTGGCTACTTCTAGTTTTGCCACTTTCCATACACCTAATTGGAAGAATCCAACCTTTTCATCGATTCTACCTCCATTATGGAGGTAAGGTATCACCCTGTCAATTACTAACGGCCCCATTAGACAATGCCTCTAAAATATACAAGTATTTTAGATTATGACTCCTTTAGAATCATTTCATTTCTATTATCTCATCTTTTTCATACTTGATTCTTGATAAATATCATAAACATTCTTAATTTCAATAAAATTATTATTTAATCTGTTTTTTTTTTCACCATATATATAAATTATTTAAAGATTACAAAAGTTTAGGGCATGTCTGTTTTCCAATATGAAATCGTCTTAAAAACAACACAAAAGTGATTATTGATGGAACTAAGACCACCCCAAGTGGCACCCAACATTTTTTTAGACACATTAAGCAACTTCATGTTATCTATATCTATCAATGTATATATATAAAGAAAACTTTACAAAAAGACTTTGCAAACCCTTGTGTTGTATTAAGATAATGGAGAGGGGAAAGTGAGGCATGTGAATGAGTGGTTTGGCGAATTTGTGGTTGAGTGAATAATAGTGTATTTTATTCCTTGTGCACAAACCTGGATTTTATTCCAAAGAAACATGGATGTGGTGGTGGACTGAAAAAAATAAAAGAATGAAAAGGCAATTGAACAGGAAAGTGGGGAAAAAAGACAAAAGAGGTTTATGACATTTCAATCATTCCATTCCAATTGAGAACAGAAGTACAGCTTAAACCATGCACAGCTTTCTTTTCTTTTGGTGACAGACAAGTCACAAGAGAAGATTATGTATTGGGAAAAGATAAAGTTATGCAATACTTCTGACAAGGAACACTCTCTTTGGATCTCTGGTTTCTCAATAAACATGTGGGTCACTCAACCCACATCAAATAATAATAATAATAATAATAAACAAAACTAACTCAACCAGTATAAGTAAGATGCAAACTAAAGTGTTTACCGGAGAGTAAGTGTCCAATTACACATCAAATCTTGATGAGCATGAAAATAACTACCATACTTGTGGATGAAATTTGGGATAATATTGATTTTTTTACGTGTATGACTGAATTCTCAACTGCATCATTTAAGATATCTTTTGTTCTTCGTTTCGTAAATAAAGCAAATCTCACGTGGAACTTGTGAACAAAAGCAAGGAGCAGCAAGCAATGAATAACTCTGTAACCAACACAAAAATGAGCAAACCTCAACACCTTAATGGAGCTTTTAAAGGTGACGGACAATCCATGACCCTACTCAGTTTATTTAAAAAACTAGTATTGACACAAACAAAAACTAACATGGTTTTAAAATATTTGAAGTTATTTAAGTTTAAATTTACTATATTATTATTATTATTATTATTATTTAATTCAATTAAAAGAGTAAAGCGAGCATTATTTTTCATATACAACAATTACTTTATATTTTGGAAGTGGGTCCCAGTCCCCACCCAAACAATGTATACTTACCGTTATTACTTTTTCATTTAGTAAAATGAATGTTCAGAAATAATACTAAAAGGGTTTCCGTATCATTAATTAAAGGCTTATTTAGAGAAACAAAAGTCAGAAAAAAAAACTATTATTAAAAATATTTATGATATAAAAATTAAAGTGTTGTAAGTTATTCTTCATTAAATACTTTTAAATTTCATTTTTAAAGAAAATCACATTTACGTGAGATTAGGATAAATAACACCCGAATCACACAGTTTTAAAATTAAAATAAGATTTATCTTTTATGTTTTTAATCGAAAAATATCATTCTTTAACCTTCTTTATTCTATTTAAAGTAATATTAACTAAAATATAAACAAAATTTTTGAAAAATATAATATTGAACTTTAGAATATAAAATGAATAAATCATAAATAAGTAATAAGTGCTATTATTAAAAATATAAAAGAATTAATGACATAAAAATATTAATGTCTATTTAAATATTGTAATCATAAAATAAAATAAAAACATTAATGTATATTTAAACATTATAAGGAATTCAGATATTATTTTATTAAAGTCATAAATGTCAACAATACTTAATCTAAAGGAGTATCATTTCACATTATTAATAGTAGTGCAAATTCTCGAGATTTGTATAGACATTGGTTATTTTATTTACTGAAAAGGTTTAAACTTAACTATTATCCTTATTCTATTGGATGCATGAAAGGAGAATAAAGGTTAAATGCTGTTGAGAAGGTGGTACAAGCAATACAGATCCTTTTGCGAGTGTGGAAGAAAGAAAGAATTGAAACAAAAGAAGTGAGGAATTAAAAGAGTGGGAAAAAGAGAAGGTTAAAGAAAGAGAAGGGTAAGAGGGAGGAAGCATCCTCTTTATATGATGGGCATTGGTTATTAGACATTGGAAACTTTATATGAATATGGTTGGTCGTGTTGTGTTATGATGATTTCTACTGCAGAGTCGTCTTCAGTGTGCAGCACCCAACAGGGACTTATCTTTGTTTCCTTTTCACTCTCATTGCTTTCCCTTTACAGGGATATTAGGTCAGTCCCAACTTTTCAGACTTTTCGTACCAATTCAACCAGCATAATCACACCAAACAAAAGGAAAACACACATCACCAATTCATATCAAAGCAAACAAAACAAACCACTCATCGCCAATTCATACCCGTTTCCGGAATCGATGCCCACTTCTGTTGGTGACCATATACACACCACCTTTGACCTGTTCCCTTCGCCATTTCCCACCCATCATCACAACAAAACAACTTTCTTCCTAGTGGGATGGATTCCCCTACTCTTTTCTCATCCAACAATTCATTCACTCAAAGTGGGGGACACACCCCTCTTGCTTCCTGTGCTTTTCTCCCATTTAATTACTTTACAACCACTTTCCTTGTCAACCCAAAACCAAATATCATACACCATTCTTTTCTTAAAGCCACAATAAATGACGTTCGCATACCAACAAAAACTCAAAATTTTCCTTTCTGTTTAAAATTCTTTCATTCAGATTAAATTAAGTGATTTCACCTAATGTATAAACAGATTCTAGAAAGAACAAGAGAATGCAATTATACTGTATGAAAACAACAAAAGAATTCTACCGTCTACCGTTTCTGATCTGTTTCTTCCTCCTTACAGTGACTGTCCTTTGGACAACAGAGAAAAAAAAAATACTGTAACTATTTTCCGATGGGTGTAAAGGTAAAATGGGGTATATGGAAAATGCAATAAACTCCTAAGAGTAATTGACATGAACACTAGCATTAATGCCAGAGAGACAAAGAGGGCAATTGTGAACGGTGGACCCACACATTGTGCACAGACACAGATGCCTACATGGCAACAACAACACTATCGATTCTCTTACCCCACACTCATTGCACATCCTTCTTCCCGAAACGCCATCGTTTCGGTTTCGGTTTCCGTTTCTCTTTCCGCACACTTCTTCCCCCTCCTCCTCCCTGCCGCGGTTGTTGCTCCCGCAACTCGACTCGGCGGGGGCGGCGCCGCCGTGGTGGCGGTTCTCCTCGCTAACGTGCACCAGCACCTGTTCCAGATTGTTCCTGAGCGAATTCGCGGTGGCCTCGTTGTTCTGCGCCAACTCCCTCCAAATCTGATTCTCCACGCTGAGACTCTTCACTCTTTCTTGAAGCACCCAATTGAGCTTCCCCACGCGCTGAATCTCCTCGTCTTTCTCCTTGAGTTTGTTCGCCACGGCCTCTTGTATCGCCTTCACCAACATTCTTGATTGCCTCACTCGCTGCTCTTCAAGCTCCAGCCACACTCTCTCTGTCTGAAAAACGGAAAAGAAAGCCATGAGCGAAACGTTTTCATTCAGCTTCTTTCAAGAGATTCGAAAAAGAGAGAAAAGCAGAGAGAACTTACGTGCTGCGCGATGAAGCGGTCGATCTCGGATTGCTGGTTCTGGAAATGGAAGACGAGGTCTTGGTCGAAAGAGGAGGGTTTGATTTTGTGCGACGCAGGAGGAACGTTGGATTCCGTTATGCAATCTCTGGAGCGTTTCCTCGGGAGAGGGATGTTGTAGGTGAGGCCGCTATCGGACTTGTTCATGGAGTTGGGGTCACAGAGGGTGGCGTGGTGAAACGGAAGCACCGTTGAAGGAAGAGCCATGCCACCTTCGATTTGCGCGTTGTAGAAGGCGCGATTCGGTTTCGTCATTTCTCTGATTCAAAGCGAAAACAGAGTGAGATATGTGGAAATGAAGAAACAGAAACAGAGACAGAAGAAGAAGAAGAAGAGTTTGGTGGGTTACCTGGCGGTTGGTAACTGCGCGGGGAAGAGATTCATGTGCTGAGCCTCAACTGCCATGATTGCAAGAGTTGGTTGTGCTTGTTACTGCTCCTTGCCTTGGTGGTTGGGTTCTCTTATAGTAGTATCAAGTTTTTGTGTGGCTTTGGTTTTCTTGCAATGCGAATCAATGAATGAATGCTGTGATGTGAAGAGTGAAGAGGAAATGAGGGAGAGAATAACTAGGCATGCAAATGAGGTGGCTGACTACAAGGGAGCCTCAATGAATCAGTCCTCTTTATTTAAGCCTTTGGCTCTTGTGCCATTTCTAGAGAGAGAACAACAAAGTCAAAACTCATACCATTTCTCCCCCCTCAATCTAACCATAAATTAATTATTTTTCACTTTTTCATCCATTGCCAAAACAATTTATTTAGTATAACATTAAATGTAAATGTACATAATAAAAGTTACTCCACCACACTGTTTCTTTTATTTACCTTTTCTTCCTTTCACTCCTTTTGCAATTTGCTTCACCAAATAAATTTGCTTTTTATTTTATGTTAGCATAATGGCAAGGCATGGCGTGTGGCGTATCGTACTAGACAATCCACTTTTTGAAACCATACACCTTGACTCTTTTTGGTAATAAAAAAAAATTATCCTTGGGTTGGGGTTCAGTTACTGAAGAGGTGCAGTTATTTTAGTGGTGCAGATGTGAATAAGGTGCGGCGTGTGTGGCACGACGTGGCGTGCCGGTGCGGTGTGAAGAAGTTGCCTCGTGAGAACGCACGTGCGAGGTGCGTGAATGGAGGTGGGGACATCAAAGACTGACCCCTGAGCCACGTAGCGGTGGGGCCCATCTCTGTTTGGGAGCGGTTTCCTCGCTGTGTTGCCTCCTCATTTCTTAAACTGTTGTGTCTGCGTACGGACCAATTGTCTGGGTGACTTATTCGGTGCGGTGCGGGTCCACGCTATCTGGAAGGAGGGCATATTCGTCAACGTTCATCCGTTTCCTACCTTCTCACCTCATCAAACGGACAAAAACAAAACCAGCTAATTTCTTTTCAGAAAACAGAGAATTGGAGACATTTCACAGAAATCAGCTAACAGTTATGATATTTCCAATGGACCACAGTGAGTTTTATGTTTTTAACTCATCTCTCCATTCTAATATTTATTACATTTCTAACTTTTCACAATTTCTAACAGTTTCTTTTGTCAACTTTTTCAAGCTTTAACACTTTAAATGTCTTTTAATACATATTTTTTAAAGTAAAATAAAACAAGTCAATTCAGTAGTTTCAATACATATTTTCTTATTTTTTTATTTCTGTTTGCAGTCATAACAAATTATAATTAATTATATTCAATCATATATTATTATACAGTGCATAGATTTCTTATTTTTTATAAAATAATGTTTAAAAAATATATTCTTGTAACAGTTTATGAAAGTTACACTCCAAGATTAGCAAATCTGTTTTGAATTCTGATAATCAATATTTTGACTTTAGAAGCAAAACAGAATTTTCAAAATTAAAGTTAATAATAGTAATTGATCAGTTACAGTAAGCAAGAAACATACATTACCCCTAACAGATTTGTTCATGACAGCTTATAATAACAAGCTCTTTCTATTAAATTAAATTCAAATATAATATGTTATTTTGAATATAACTTCTCAAAAAGATGGAAAATTTGTTGAGTGTGTCTTGAGAAAACTATCCAGATGTCTAATGTTATAATTAATGGGACACCAAATATGTAATAATTTTTACTTATCTTTTTTAGGAAATTATATACCCAATTAAATTTCAAATATGTAATAATTAAATCTTTTTAAATACAAGAAAACGTATTTAAGATTTAATTGTGAAAAAACTTGTTGAAAGATTAGCTAAAGTTACAAAGACTTTTATTATATATATATATATATATATATATATTATATAATTAGATCATATTTACTCAGAGAAAAAACGAATTTATTATTCATATATTTTATATGAATAATAAGTTTATATTTTAACATTATTTTAAAAAATACGGGTAAATCATAAATCATATGATAATAAAAGAATGATGAATAATTTTATAATGTCAAAAGTTATATAGTCTAATAATTCCACAAAAATTATATTAGACAGTGTTATTATGAATTATTGTATTTTAATCAATTTAGGCATATTTTAACTTTTACAACATTTTCATATAACATAAAAAGTCATCTATAGTCTATGAAGTAAAATTGGGCTAACACTATTTTATATGCTTGAAGGAGAGTGGTGATTAGATTTAAGAAGACAGAACCACATTCTCAATTAATTAACACATTCAACTTTTTTCCTTCAAAATCTGACCTAAACCATGTGCAGGGTAATAGATACATAACAGAGAGTTCTTAAGTTCATGTCGCATCGTGCTACTTTTGTATGAATAACAAAAGTGGTAATAAAGATGTCTAGTTTATCTTTCCAAAATAATGGAGAATCTCAAACTATTATATAAAATCAGGTACATAGCATAGAAATATACACATTTTAAAATACATGCACACATTGCTAAGTAAGAGAAGGAGGGAGGGTGAACAAAACCTAGGTTCTGTCCCTTAGTTGTCACAGTTATGTATATCTGCAAGTAGATTTACTCTCAAATTCTCTCATCATAACACCTAGAGTCATTAATATTTAATTAACAATTAAATAAGTAATTAAAAACTGTATGTTTAAGTTGTTTCCCTCTGCCACTTGCACTTGATCAGGCATGTGGATTTATTATTTATTGCTTAAATTTTCAACTTTAGTATATAGTTATTCAATCCAAGAAAGTTTGGGGCTTAATAAACTCAAGTGTATCATCCACTTCTACTTTTCTTTCTGCCTTAAGGAACAGGTTTTTTTATGCTACCATCTTCTAAGGGTGCAACCTATTTCGATGGCCATGTTTGTCTTTTTACATGAAAATGTGTTTGGCATAAACTTCCATGCAATGGACAGAATCACTTTTATGCAAATAAAAAGAAAGTTTAGAATAAATCCACTTTATCTAAAACAATTGTATAAAGGAATATGTTTTGGCTTGGTATATATTTTTATTGGACTGTGTAATATGCTAAGAAACTGCAACTTGTTAAATGTAATTGAACACTTAATTAACTTCTAATTTTTCTCTTTATTTTAACTTCTTGTAAAAAAATGTAGGCTCTCTCGATCACAAAATATTCTCTGCTGGTAAAGATTATTCTTTCTCTTAGTTCAAGCTTTTTCTGTTTTCAACCACTTTCATAATTGAACATTCTTTTATCAATAGTAAAAAATATATTGAATTAGAAGCATAAGAAGAATCTTTCAACCCGATCAAGAGTTTTTTCACATATACCTATTTATTTCCTATTCTAATTTCAACTAAAACAAGCTAATAACACCATAATTGAACATTAATCTCCATTATTAGTTAATTGGTTAACAATGCAACAATTATCGAGTGAAAAAAATGGTTGGATAATATATTTCCTTTTCATTACAGAATCATAAAAGTCGTTCAAATATTTCGATAATACAAAAAGCAAAATAAAGTAACACTAGTATAAAAATTACATTTTATAGCGGTTTTGGAAGGCATACAATATTGGTTATGGAACTGCTGTAGAAAGTCTTTGACATAGTACAACGTAAACAATGAAATTTTGAAAAAAAATTGGAATTGAAATCCCTTTCAGGATGCCCACGAGCTTCGTTATGTGATTTTGAACAACTTTCATTTTTGGAACGTCTCAATCTGAGCTCTCTAACAAAAGTTATAGTTGTTTGAAATTTTTCCGCCCTAAATTTTTGTAACTCAAAATCTAGGATAAATCTATACAACATAAGAACACTACCATCAAACATATACTAAATCAAGTTGTTGATAAAAAAGTTTGGGTCAAAAACAAATTTATAATTATTTTTAATGAATTTTACAAAATTGCTAACCTCTTGCAAAGAGAATCGGTGAGGGACCTCGAACCAAACATTCACGGTGGAGAACATATCACGCATCAAGCGTATAACATCGTCAAAAACCTACAACTTAAAAAAGTTATTAAACCACCTATGTCGAAAACGCTAAAGAAAGTAGATGAAGACAACAAAGGAACTAACCAAATGAGCATGAGTGAGAAGAGCTAAGAATGAACCAGAGAAACTCAGTGGTGCAGCACGAGAGAGAGAGAGAGAAGGACAAATAATGCAAGAAGTGAAAACATTAGATCAATAATCAGTGCGCAGGAATTAAAACAAGGATATTACAATGATTGGAGAACACAATTGTTGTAGTAATACGGAGATACTACGACGGCTGAAATCAACCACTATAGTAGAGAGATATTAAAGCGGTTGAGCTCTCAATCGACGTAATAGATAGATACTACAGCGATTGGGAGCTCAACTGCTGTAATATCTTTGTACATAATTTCAAAAATAATACCGTGTTTTTATTTACATAAGTTACATTTTAACCATTATGTTTTTCTTACAACTAACGTAATAAAATGTTCACAATACTCCTTGTAGTTATACAATTCTCATCTCTTTAAAATGTTCAAAATTCATGCACACAAATTAGAAAATATTTAATAAAAATAACTTACTGAGGATTTTGCTAGCTAGTGTGATTAAGGCATTGGGTTGATCAAGGAATTTTAAAAGGTGATGCTTTCAATGGAAACTATATGAAAGTTAACGAACATATAAGGAAGTGTATTTCTCTACACTCTAATATAGTTTTTTAAAAGATGACATTTGTTAAATATTAACAATTGGACTAAAATATCCTTATTTATTACATTAATGTTTGGTTTTTACATTTTGAGTAATAGTTATAGAAAACTAAACGAGGATATATTGGAGAGAAAAATATTGATTAAACCTTAAAATTCTAAAATGTTATTGACCTTGTTTTAATAAAAAATAGGTTAAAACATCTTTAAAATATGAAATGAAGGTAAGAATAGAAAATTGTAGTCTCTTGCATCCCAATGCCTTCTATTCATCACCACCTTTTGCTATAGTGATTAATATGACAGTTACCTCTCTAAAAGCAGCTAATAATGAACTTAATTATACCGGTATGAAAACTTTCAAGGTTCAACAATTTTTAGGTCAAAAGTGTGTGTAGACTAACTCAATAGCTCTTCAATCAAGGTGTGGCATGCGTTTGAACGTATATATATGCAAGCTAGCTAAGGGTTGGAAAACTTAAAATTTTAGGAAACGTGTATTCTAGCTTATTACACATCTAGATGTTGATATGAAAGTTGATTTTTCATTACTCAATGCTTAATCAAAGAACCAATGGTCTGAATATGACATTAGTTTTAAGACTTGAAAAGGACTTTTTAGGTGTTTAAGGATTTGAAAATTCTTTGTTCTCTAATTGCAGCCCTTCCGTAATCAAGCAATCAATAATAAATTCAAAATCTCAAATACGTAATCCTTCATGGTTGCATACCATATTGCCATAATTCTAATTGAGTGTATTGAAACATCGTGCCTTATCTTTGATATGAGAGGATGTGTTTGGATTCAATGGTAATATTTAAATCAATTTTTAATTGTCGTTGAATATTGTGTGAAATGTTGTTTCACTTAAAACAAAACCACACTATGTTACGTTGGTCACATTCATGGTTGGCAAATTTGCTTGCAACGTTTTCGGCGAGAATATGTGAAGAAGATGTTTACCCTCCATTGCTGCAATCACAATGTTCGGAGCAGTTTCCCTAATGTACAATTGTCGTTTTTCAACCACACTTATCATCATCAGCATCATGTTATTGCAACTTATAATGAAATATGTCGTGAACTAAACAAAAATAATCATTCTAATATTGAAAAAAAATATGCATATTAAAAGTTTATAAGTTAGAAGGTAGAAACCCTAACTTAATGTTATGAAAAATTTAATTTAGATTCATTGTTAATTTTTGAAAAATATGGTATGAGTTGAGTGTTAATTTTTATGAATCATTTCTTTTTCCCCTTTGAGTACGTTTAACCTAGATTTTGACGTGAGATATTTCGTATACAAAGGTATCCATTGCATTGTCACTTTCAAGGAATCAAACAAAAGAATAGCTCTCCCATGCAAGGTCTACCATCAAAGCTTCAACTAATATGGACCCCAAACACCATTTCCTGAGCACACAATTTATTATTTTTGCATCATATATTACGAAAATAAATTTTCATCAGAACGAATATTTGACAGGTAGGTTGAATCAAAAGAAAGAACGGTCACCCCACCTTGTTCCTAGCCATCTACCATTTCCATATTTAATTTCCCTCATAAATACGCATAATATGAAAAGGGTACACGAGATTATATATATATATATATATAAAGTAAAAGGAAACATAACCATGACACATGATTCCTTCATACACCTCTCCCAATATCTTCCTCTCTAAATACCTTGGAAGATACAAAGATATCTTAAACAATGAAAGAACCTCGATAGAAAAAGAAAGCATAAAAAAGATCATGTACTCATACAACTAGGCATGGTGAAGTAGATTACTTGGTATAATTAATCAATCAACGACTAACCAAAACATTTTATTTTATTTTATTTTGCAATCTCGTGGATCTAATATGTTATTCGTTAGTGTTATTCACCCAAGTTAAGCCAATCTTGGTGTGCCGGATATGTGAAGATAAGAACAATAATTTAAAATTTTGTGTAGAAGTTTCAAATAGAGGGCTTGAAACGTGTGTGATGATTTAGATGCGTTTAGTAGCTGAAGATGGCATGGTCCTTCACAACGAAAGGTCCAAAACCTAACTGTGGAGGCAAAGTTTGGTCGCATTTGTTTATTACATGTGGGCATGAAAACTCATACATGGATACGACACAAGAAGCCAAGTGTCTTCAAATTAATTATATGTACTTTGCTTGCTTTGTCATTCTTATCGAGGAAATATCACACACAACTTTTCCAATTGGCCATAAAATGTATGGAGAATTTTCCATAAAGCTTCTACCAACATTTATGTCTACAAATAATGAAGGTTTATTTGAAGAACATCAACTACCACACTGATCAACATTTGTGTTTCGCTTTATCTTCACAAACAAATACATATGGGAGATGTTAAAGAGAAGGGAGTGAAAAGTGAGCTGAATTTTCATGTGTTTGGTTTGCCTCAATTAGTTATAAATTTTTATTTTTTTTTAGTGTTATAGACCCATCATGTGTATGTTCACTAATCAAAAAGTAAGCAAACCCTCTACTGGAACTTTCACCGATAATAATGTGATTTTTCTGGAGTGGATTTTGAGTGGATGGCTAAATGATAGTTAAATGGAAGCCATCGAAAAAGTTACCTAGCTTTTATAGCTAAAGGAGAGAAAGGGTCTAAAAATACTTAAAAATATATAGACTTTTGATTAATTAATTAATTAGGGTGATTATTGACCAAGTCGAAAAGGAAACTGATCTCACTAGTTTAATTGGGATAGTAATCAAGATTAACTGATTTGACCCCATTGTGTCGTATTCATTGACGCTGCCTCATACAGCATAGAGATATATATTAGTTTAATGTAAATAAGAGGTAATGCTATAATAGTGCAAATCGATGTTTAGGTACCTAAATCTTCGATGCTTTCACATGATCGAACCTCACCATGTTAACTTTTTCTATAGCATCACAACCAATTAAGCTGTTCACGATTGAATGTTCATTTTAAAAACAAAATGAGCAAGGTCCAATGGATGTTCTTTTCCACCTAAAAAAATAATAATACAATAAATAAATAAATAGAACAATGCCAAGATCAATAGGTTAAGGAATTAATTAGAGAGATGAGAGACATCTTCAGATTGATATTTTTAACTAAAAATAAATATGTTTGTGGAATATTTTAATTTGAATGAACTAACAACAATGAAAAGAATTTGAATGAAAAAAAATAAATAGAAAAATCACCAAAAATAAATATTTTTAAGGTTTAGAATTTATGGTCTAGGTTAAGGAATTAATTAGAAAGATGAGAGACATCTTCATATTGATATTTTTAACTAAAAATAAATATGTTTGTTTGTGGAATATTTTAATTTGAATGAACTAACAACAATAAAAAAAATTCGAATGAAAAATAAATAAATAGAAAGATCACCAAAACAAAGATAAAATTATTTTGGTACTTATTTTTATGGAAAATTGCTGATTTTTAAAGTAAATGTTAAAGTAAAATTCATGCATTGTATGAAAAAAAAAAATCAAACAAATTAACGTAATTGGAAAATAAATAATGAAGCAAAAAAAAAGACTATAATTAAAACTTGAAATGATTCACGTGAAACTCAACTGATGAAAAAAATTACAAGTAAATCAGGAAAACAGAAGATATTAATGATGAAAATAACCTTTTCAAGAACTTAAATGGTATGCAAAATGTAAAAACTGATAAGAAAAATAGTAAGGAGAAAGTAAGAACTTTATAAAATTAACAAGGTGGATAAACATAAATATAATTATAGATGTTCCTTTCTTATTTATTTATTTTATTGTTTTAATGCTGTAAGTACATAATATTTGTAACACTTTAAAAGTACACTTAATCCCTGTATGAAAATACAATTTGTCTGGTATTTTATGTTCAATGACACCTATTTGAAGGTTTTATTTATCGTTTTTTGAGATAGACACTTACACCTAGTTGATGAACAACTCCTTCTCTAATACTTTCATAATCTATTGAGAATAATAATTTACTTTTTCTTTTTTCAATACATTTACCTATATTCAAATTTTGATGTTTTTTTCCTTTACAAATATTATCAAGAAACAATCATCTCTTCTCAAACCACATACTATAACTTCTAAATCAAATAATTCCACTAGATTTTACATCCATATTATTTTTTTAACAATAGATTTTTCATCCACATAACTTTTTCAATAACAACAATATTTTATATTTTTTTTATTTCATTGATAATTCAATGTCGAGCCTCCGAGAGAAAATCATGTCTGATTATTAAGTAACTTCCTTAATTTATGCCTAGTGATTTTCAAGCAGTGGTAAAATAAAAATAGTCAGTTCATGTTAAGGCCACACATGGGTAGGATAACATATTTGCCAACTAATCACACAAATTGATTAAATAATCTTTAAAATATATCAATTATTTAGTAATTCAACACATGTGATAAATAAAATATAAGTAGTTAATTATATTTAATTTCAATAGTTTTAATCTAATTTAATTATTTTTATATTTAAATTACTCCAGATATTGTTTAGAACGTTTAGATTCTAATCAAATTTATTTTTAACAATATAAAAAAAATTGATTGAAATATCTTATCATTTTACATTTTCAAATTTCAAAATAGTGAAAATTTTCCATACAATTATATAAATAATGTAAGTAAAATAAAAATATTATATATATATATATATATATATGCATAACATAAGTTAAACGCTAGTTTATTAAAAAAATGTGATCCAATAATGTTTCACACAAAATAAACCCACAAAATGTAAGTCTTTTAGAAGTCATAATGTAAGTTTTTCACATTTTTAGTCAAGATTTGAGAGGATATATTTCTTGTTTTTTATTTCTTTATCTCTTGTAGACTTTCTTTATTGTCGATTTTATATGCTTTCAAGAACCAAAGACAAGCAACAAAAGTCGAGGAAGTCTTCTTTTTAATTAGAAGCGTACATCAAAGATAATTTTTTTAAAAGCATATATATGTTTAAAACCTTAGTTTATTAGTTATCATATTATTTAATAACTACAACTATATGCTTGAACTTGAAATCAATTGCAAAAGAAAAGTTATTTCAGATTGACTATAATTAGTGAACATTTATGGTTCGGTTGTTTTTTTTTTCTAAATTATTTTATAAAATAAACATTTATTTTGTTTTCTTCCAAATAAAGGTGTGATTTAAAATTCTTTTTTAATTCACTGGTTTAATTATTATTTTTATTTAAAAACACTTAACTGACTACTACCTAGATTTAGTGATAAAAATATTTATTTTATCTGTTATGCTGCCTAATTGACTAATTGATAGTGGAGTTTCTGACTTTTTTGTCTATATAATTGTATTATCGTTATTACTTAAGGTTGGTGCTGTTACTATATATTTTAATTTTTTATTTTTGCAAACTGATTACAAGATTATTTTAAAAAATCATATTAAAAAGAGATTTTTTTAAATAGCAAATATTTAATCAATTAAAAATGTTTTGGAATCGTCATCATGAATTCAAAGGTATTATTTTAAATTTTTTTAGTTATGTAAAAAAATTTATCATTGATTGTTATTGGTAATTTAAATTAAAGCATTATTATCTTTAATGTAAGGAGATAAAATAGAAGAGGTTGTTTAAATGGAAGGATAAGTTAAAAGAATAAATAACACTTATATCATACATAACTTTAAGGTGTTGATGATTAAAGAACTCTTTAAGATCTATAATCATTGATAAAAGTTTATCTTCACTAGTGGAATATTTCTTAACTAATATGTTTTGATATAACAATCATACTAATTTTTTTATTTTTGTCAAAAAAATTGCAAATATAATCTATACTTTCCATGTTCTTATTATGACGAGCTTAAATGCTCATCCAAAAGATTGTAATCAAAGTTGAAAGATCTTTAAGTAGTTAAATTTTTTGAACGTTGTAAGTTGAATTTGCTTTCAATTTAGTTGTGCTACAATTTAATGTTTTTAATCTTTGATTTCATTATAGTGGTAATTTACTTAATTGTACCTCTTGGGGCCGACATGATATTAATTTCATGACATATTGCAATTAAAGAAAATACTTTTAGCCTATAACTATTATTTTGATGCAAGTAAGGATAAAATATGCATCAAATTAGAAAGCAATAATATGAGAACACAATTGGTATGTTTTAAAATGACTATTATATTTACTATTTTAGAAAAAAAAATGAATTGCAATTCAAAGGAACACATAACTTGTTTCAAAAAATTTAATCTTTTGGTAAGACATATAATGACTATACTTTTTGACACTTATTTTTAAGTGCAACGACGAAATGATTGTAATTAATTGAAGAAAACAAGCATATTTAAAGTTTAAAAATAATTATGTTGTTGCATTTTTGTAATTAGTTGAATACTTCTATAGTTTCACGTCACTTCCAACTCTTAAGTTTGTATGATATGACCTTATTTTATAAATTAGATTGCAGAGTATCTTTCTAAATATAATATATCTATTATTTCTTTTTTTTTTTCTTTAACTTAAATGTCAATCAAATTTTATTGAGAGAAAATGAAAAACTAAATTAATTAATTTAGCTTAATACAATAAAGTAAAAAAAAAAAAATCAAGTTTAGTTTTACAACCTGGCTATATGATTCCAATATTTACTGAACTAAAGTTTCGTGAATTTCATCATGAGATATATTGTCAAGTTATTTTTTATAGTAATTAAACCATTATTTAAATGAAGTTATTATATTATTTTAGTTTGATAAACTTTTAGTAGTCCAATTAAAATTTAGTTTTCTAGATTAGTTTGTACGAAGTTCAATTGTACTTAGTATTTAGTTTGTTAAGGTATCTAACTATTAAAGAAAGTCAATGATTTCAATAGAAAACATGTATTGTGCATGAATGTGAAGAGAATAAGAGAGAAAGAGACCTTCAAAACTTCATTAGTTCTTCATCTAAGAAAAGTGTGTAAAAACAGCCTATTATTAGACAGAATGAAGTTATAACTAATTCATGAAAAAAATAGTAAAAATGGTGAATTAACTTTTATTACTTAGTAAAAGATTTATAACGTTGAATGTTAAAAAAATTGACATTGAATAACAAAAAACTATAAACAATTAAAAAATAAAAAAAAATACATTTAAGTTTCTATTAATTATATAATTTTTCTTTAAAATAATTATTTGAACAAATGCATCCGTGATTATTCGCATTAATTGCTAGTTTTTTTGGGAAAAAAAAAAAATTCTCTGTCGTCGAAGCTGTGAGGTGTATTGAACACATTACACAAATTAAGAAGGTGATGCATTTAAGTTTCCTATTCACATGTATTGGAAAAGCTCTTGCATAAGCATTTATAAAACAGATATGAAGAAAAACAAACCTCTTCGTAAAATTAAATTAGCTTAAACGTAAAAGAATTACAAAAATAATTTTCTACTATTTTTTAAAGTTTAATTTTCAATTCATGCATAAATTAATTTTAATATATGAAAACATTAATTTTACTTTTAGTTCTTATCGTTTTTTTTCTCTATTTAAAATTCCATCACCCCATATCAACTTACAACTCATTTATCTAATAAACCC
>Ga0099825_1004317_pt1 | contig 18669 bp, 7 predicted proteins | sample SiratroredBW_FD_76838 | JGI IMG/M metagenome (GOLD analysis project Ga0099825, IMG submission 76838) | Root nodule microbial communities of legume samples collected from California, USA - Siratro red BW | ecosystem: Host-associated > Plants > Roots > Nodule | place: USA: California | collected... | reverse complement strand
CCAGAAAACTACTTAACAGTACACTGTCTGTTCCTGAATTTTAATCTGGTCTTCAGCACACTGGTTTTCCAGATTTCATATTTGTCTGCAGTGCACTGATTCTGTTTGATTGGTTTTTATGTTCGTTAATTGTTTGAACCTCTGTAGATTTCATTCTAAGTTTCTTTAAAGAATTTGTATTCTCACATTGAAAAGCAAATTTCGAAAAGAATTAAAAAGGGTTCAATTCACCCCCCCCCCCTCTTGAACTTAGGCCAAATACTTACTTTAACATATATGTTAATCATAATTGTCATATACTAATTCAATGTAATAGAAAATGTAAAATTTACCCTTTAATAAGTTTCTCAATTCTTGGTTGAGTTTTACTATATAATCCCTAGGTATAATTATAATTAATTAGTTGTATAATTATTATAATTTAATAAAATACACAATCATTAAAACTAATCCTTCAAAGTTTGAATACAGGGAAATGTACTTTTATGAATCACTCATCCATGTTTGCAAAATATGGTTAGATATAGACTTTTGTGTTCCAATATTTCTGAATGAACTAAGGCTAAAAAAAATCATTTTACAATGTGTATAGACTAAGGCTAAACAAATAGCTTTTCAGAAGATGAAGTATAGTGACGTAATGCAAGGAATTTTAGGTTGACCCACGTGGGCTTTGATGTAAAAAGTCTCATTTATGTCAGATTATATGGTGGTCCAACCAAACTGATAATTTTTAGGTTGGAACTTAACTATAAAATTTTCTGAAATTAATTACAACGATGTCACAGTGCATCTTTGTCTTTAAATGGCTCTTGTACGCCACAAAAGAAAAGAAATGATGTGAAAGACTAATTTTGCATTAGTGTCTCCTTTATCTATACTAATCTCTTTCATTCACTATAATTTCTTCTCTATTTTTTTATATTTTATTTTGTTGAAAATTGAAGTCCGAAAAATATTTTTTTTAAATTATTGTTGTTAACATTAGCAAACTCACACATTTAAATTAATGTTAAAATTATATTTTATTTAATATCGGCCGATGTTATCAATTAATAAATATTTAAATTTAATAATTTGAGGTAGTCAAATCAATGCTACATTTTCATAATTAATTAATGTTTAATATATAGTATCCGTCTTAATATGAATTTAGTCGATACTAATAGTATTCATTAGCAGAAACCAATGTAAAGTTCATAACATCCATTCATAAAAAATCGATTTTTTACCGACACAAGACAAATGCTAATCATAAGTTATCGTCGTGTTATTTACCATTTGTCTCGGTTTTTAACTAACACTGGGTCCATATTTTTTTTAGTGATTTATACATAAAATGATTTTTCATTATGAAAAAACTAATTTTTTTTTAATATAAGTGCTTACGGAAATGCTTTTCAAACAAACCCTTTATACTTTTAAAAGGTTTTTAAAGACAATAAAAAACTTATTCTTTTAACTTTTTGAAAAATTTCACACTAATAGCAGGTTTGTCAAAGGTTGGAATAGTTTTTTTATTGATGTATAAGGTGTTTTTCAAGATATTGACAAATAAAGTACATCGTGGAAAGTTATCTCTTCTATTATCTATGAAAATATTGGTCATAACTATGGAGATTGTAACGATAGAAGCGGAATGCAAATGAGCTATTGTGTTTCAAGTTGACTTTGAAAAACCTAGCATTTAGTAAGCCGATATATACTTGTTATATATCACGTAAAAAATTGGGGGGTGGTGGAGGGATAAACATAGAATGTATTTCTATTATTAGAGTGAGAGTACTATAATAATGGAAGTTCAAGTAAAAGTTTCTTTTAGGGGATTATTATGCATCTTTCCCCCTATTGCTGCTACATAGGGTTTTTTTGTCATGCTCCACAATGCTATGAGTATTAACCTTTTTAAAATCTTTTCTATAAGGTCGTGGGGGTTGCATAACAAATCTCCAATTAGTGTCATGGCTTAGATAGGGTTTTAGCGTTAACCCCCCTATTAATTAGGTTAGAGTAGGAAATTTCATGTGGATTATGTAGATTATTAATTTAATTTATTGTAAGAAAATTTGTCTTTAATCTTCATTTTCTCTAATTGTTTTCAAAGTTTTCATCTTTAAAATGATTTTTTTAAGCTGTATGTTGAATGAAATTGCATGCATAAATGTATTTGAAGGCATGAATTATCCAACGTGAAATTTTAGATTTATTTTAATGATTAAGTACATCTTTCATGCACGTGTCATACCTAAATCAGCTAGGTATTCATTGATAATCATTTTAGCAGTGAGTCACCACTTGATATGTGATTTTATGAAATACGTATATATACGTACATATACATGCGATGTTAACTCTCAATCCAATAGACCAATTTATGTCAAACATGTTTTCCACAACGAATCTGTAACCCTTTCGTCCCTTTCATGCAATTACTAGCTTTCTTCCCGGTGGCCCAAGCAAATTAAATTTCTTAAATCACACGTAAAAAATTCATAATACTAAACAATTGATTAAACTGTCTATGTCATGGTTAGGAATAGTTCTCATTGAAACAAAAGGACACAACGTTTAAAATAAAGCCACCTAACCTATCAACTTTGGGTGTATATGGTCTCCTATCCAACCTTTACACCTTTCAAATTAAAGATAGTACTATTAAATTATACGGATTATTTGGTTATTATGGCTCACTTTCGATCTTAGTTAATTAATTTCGTTGTAAAGTGAATGGATTATGTGGCTCAGGAACATCTGTTTGTAGTGGTTTGGCTAGTGCAGGAACTAAAAGGCAACTTTCTGTTTGAGCCAATAGTCTTTTAACTCACATATAATAAAGACATTTGAATTTATTTTCTTTAAGGAGAAATAAAATTGTACCTTGCACCAGCTTGCCATAGTTCTCTTATTCTTACGTACTTACATGGATGTGGGGTGGTAGGTTAACAAAAAATAAAAATTTCATGGTTCATATACTAATATTTTTTGTTTAACTTATTTCTAGCACATGTGCACTCCTGACCTATCTAACTTTAATTGGATTCCAATGGGTGATAGTGGAGCATGACATTCTTTTTTTCGTTTCAAGGTCCAATGATCATGTTTAACTTATCAAGGCCTTTTAATTTAAACCAATCTTAAGATTAAATTTTCTGGTCGACTTGAAAATCCCAACAAATTGTTAGGTCATAAATTCTTTTGAAGAAATCAACGTTATGTTCTTCGTCAACATGAAAATACTGGATAAGATAACAAGCGTCAAATTTGATAGGATAAGTGAGGATACATGGTTGTGTACAAATGATGAAGTACAATTCTACACAATAAATTCTGCTTCCAATCGTCTAACACAAACTAACGGAGGAAATCCGAGAGAAAAGTATTGGGGAGCTATGTGAAACCAAGGTCAAACTCGCTGTCCTTTTACTAGTTTGGAGTTACTTAATTAGGTTGTCAACTAAAGAGAATCTAATACATAGAAAAATAATTATATGTAATTCAAGATGTATGATATCTTTTTTTTTTGAACGACAAAAAATAAATTAAATTAAAAGAGACATTTAAGGGATGACTCAACCCTTATACAATAAAGTAAATATTTTTTGGTGACCCAACTGAACTATCAAATTCGAGATGTGTGATGTCTAACAAAGCAGAAGAAACAAATGAAATATTTTTTCTTCACTTGTAAGATTACATTAAAGGTGTGGAACTCATGTAATTATTGGTGTAGTATCACTTCAGTTCAACACCACAATCCACCACAACACTTTTTACAATTTACATTTAACAAAAAAGGTACGTAATCAGATATTGAAATTGCATGTGGTTAATATGGAATATTTGAAAATAGAGGAATCAAATAATCTTCAACAACGTTAAGATTGATGTGAAGTAACATTTCGCTAATTGATGCTCCAGTCCAATCACATATTTGTCATAACTGGAATGGAAAATCTCAATCGTGCCAGATTAAATAAACGAAGCTTGGCTAAAAATGTTAAATATTGTATATCTAAAGAGTTAGCATATGTTTAAAACAATATTATTTGTTCTTCAGCAGGATGATCATAAGTGCATCACAAAATAATGTACAATGTTCCACTAATTGTTTTTAAGTTGATGTAGACATTTAAGTCCAACTCCATGCGGCTCATGATGAGAAAATTCAAGTTCACAAAGCGAAAAATGAAGTCTAGGATCCAATTCAAGACTTAGATGAGTCCATGACTAGAAGAAAGCATAGGAAGACGCAAGAGGTTTTGCAATACAAGGTGATCCATCTGCAGAAGACTTAACTATTGAAGAACAACTATAGAGGAGACTAGGCTAATTACATATCTAATGGGCCTTGAGAACTAAGAGCAGGGCTAATAAGGATTTTATTTTATTTTATTTACTTCTAAATGAGACAAACTCATAACCTAAATCTGTATTTAAACATTTTTGGGAATTGAAAAGGACAAATGATATATTTTAAATATTGGTGAGAGTGAATCTCCTAGGTTCTTGGTTGAACCAACTCTTAGACTTATCAAGGATTTTACTTTCCCTTGTGATGTCTCTACAGCTTATCTTCTTCCATGGAAGTGGCGTTGTTTATCCCTATCACCCATTTTACTTAAAATCCTACTTTCCAATAAATTCGATATTTCCTACCCTAGACCGGTCAGTCCTTTAGACCGGTCAGTCCTTGAATCCCAACAGACAGGTTCATATAATTTGGTTTCAGAGCTCAATTATAAGGTAAGGATTCAGACTGTTTGGCTTGGAGAAATTGGTAATTTTTTTTTAATTTTACTGTCAATACCATTGTAAGTTAGTGGTTGAACCATTGCAAAAGTCAAGCCTGTAAAAAAATAGAAAAAAAATTATTGTGGTTGAATAGTTCATGTCATTACAACATAAACTCAAGTACTTATGAAGTGATATACTGACTCCAATTGTAGAGATTTTACTATATTTGTTAGGTCATTAAAATTGTCGTCAAAGTCTTCCTGTTTAGCCCATCATTGTGCTTGCTGCCCTTATAATTTTTTTTGTGCTAGAATTATTCTTATTGGGTGGATTATTCTTGAAAAGGTCTTATTGATTCAATTAAGAACCCAAGGAGAACACAAGAGTGGAAAAAGGAAAAAGAGTTATATTACAAAAAAAAAAACTTAACTGAGTGCATACACTTGAATGCTGAGTTTAAACACACGAGAAAGAGGTGGTGAGGATATATTAATTGTTGCTACTAATCAATTTTTTTTTAATTTAAGTATGTCAGGTGCAAGTTCTACTTCTTCCTCTTCAAAACCCAACATTTTCAGTACCACAAATGTAAGCTTTAACTCAATATTTGGAAAGATTAAAATGATGAGATCCACGAGAGGTTGGACCAAATGAAAAATAGAGACAATTATGAAGACAATAGGAGGAGAATAAGAGTTAATGATGTGAACAACGACAAAATAGAATGGAAGGAGTGAAACTTAAAATCCTACCATTTAAGAGAAAAGGGGACCCGAAAGCATACTTTGAGTGAGAGATCAAAATTGAGCATTTGTTTTCTTGTGAGGAGCAGAAAGTTAGGATGACAGCAGTTGGATTATCTGATTATGTACTTATTTAGTGGAACAAGTATTAAAAAGAGAGACAGAGAAATGAAGAACCACTAATATACACTTAGAATGAGATGAGAAGTATCATGAGGAAAAAGTATGTTCCAGCTAGTTACAATAGGGATTTCCAAAACATCAAAAACTGACTCTAGGCAATAGGAGTGTTGAAGAGTATTTCAAAGGCATGGAGGTTACCATTATTAAAGTTAAAATTGAGGAAAGAAAGATTTCTTGGGCAAAGGAAGTCCAAACTCCAACCAAGAGGAGATGATCATTTTCAAGTGTTGGAGAGGATTAATGATAATGCTTATAAAGTTGATCTACCTAGTGAGTACGGAGTAAGTGTCACTCTTAATGTATCTGATTTATCTTTTCTTGATGTAGAAAATTATTTTCAACATTTGAGGGCAAATACTTTCCAAGAAAGGGGCAATGATGTGGACATCTAAGCCCAACTCCATGAGGCCTATAATGAGAAAATCCAAGTCCACGAAACAAAAAATAAAGTCAGATCCAATTCAAGACTTAGGTAGGTCCATGACTACTGGAAAGCTTAGGAAGATCCAAAAAATTTTGCAGTACAAGGTTATCCATGTGGTCAAAGTCCAATTATTGAATGACAACTATGTGGAGGAGACTAGATTGATTACATATATAATGAGCTTGGAAAACTAAGAGAATGACTAATACGGATTTTATTATATTTTATTTTATTTAGCTCCAACTGAGGTAAACTTAACCTAAATATGTATTTAAACATTTTCGAAAATTAAGAAGGACAAATGATACATTTTATAAATTGATGAGAGTAAATCTCTTGGATTCTTGACTAAACCAACTCTTAAACTTATCAAAAATTTTTTATCCTTGTGACATCTCTATAACTTATCTTTTTCTATGAAAATGACATTGTTTATCTTTATAATCCATTTTACTTGAAACTTTACTTTTCAATAAATTTAATTTCTTATCCTAAACTCATCCATTCTTAAATTTCAAGAGATGGGTTCACATCATAAATATAGGTTAGGAATAGATAAAGAAAATAGAGAATCTCCTTCACAATAATTGTGAGAATTAGGACTTCTATGTAAAATAAGTAACTGCTGAAAAACATAATCACACCTCACTCGGAAAGGTTGTCACGAAAGACTAAAGAAGAATAGCAATGGAAAGCATAAATGACAGTGCCATACCAGGGAAAGAATTTGTGGATGTACAGATCACCCAAGTTAATATTTGTGATCGATTTTTTTTGTACTTTCTTCATGCTTGGCTCTCCCTGATGTAATATTTTGTTTTAGATAGCAGGTTTTAAAAAAATCTTTTTGTGAGAAGTTCTCCTAGGATACTTTCATGCTGTAGTACATCTAGCATACTTTTCTTTTGGCTTTTGAAGGAAGGATAAATAATATATTGGTTAGGATTCGATTCTCGATTAGGGTATTTTCTTTTAAGACGAGAGATATGCAACTGGTTTTTAATCTTTCTTGTATATGTGTTGGGTGTTGGAGCATCCCTAAAATTTCGTATATTTGGTTTATTCTTTCTTAAAAAAAAAAAAATATTATATTCTTTGGTTACATGACATCACGTTTTCATTGATTGCTTGATTAGTTTTATATGTTTGGAGGCAAATTCACCCTTCCATAGATGGTAAATTTTTTGGTTGTGTAGTAATCAATCTCCTAACCAACAAAGCTCGTATTCTTTCATTGATATATATTAGATATAGTAAATTCACCAATCCTACGAGGTTATTAAGGAGGTTTATCGTAGTAGGTTAAATAACACTACCAAACAAAAATTACAAAAAGAGCGATATAATTCTATCAATAATTATATAGTAATTGATTATGCCACCAAATGTATTTTTTATTAAAAAAATTATGTACAGACTAATAATAGTGGTGGCAAAACAATTAGTCACTATCTACGTTACAGTTTTATTTAATTTCTTTACATAGCAAAGTTTACAATGAATATAGTGACTGAATTTAAAAATTCTGTAGCAACTGATTTATTTTGGTCTCTGTGCGTGAGTTTTTTTTATACAGACCGACTGAATTTGATTTAATAGAAAAAAATTGCTGAACGACAATTTGAAAAGTCGTTATACAAATTTCTTAAAATAATTGATTTAAAATATTAAATAAGTGTGTTGGGAATTAAACCTTTAACTTATTAAGTGAATTCAAGTTACTAAATCATCAAATAAAAAAATTTATTAACTTACCTTAATTTTGGATAAATCAAGAGAAGGAAAGTATGGAAAGGACGAAATGCATGAAAAGCGAAAACTTCATCAAATAAAATATTAATATATTGTAAAAATTAAAGAAAAAGAATGTAGAATTTCTTTCTTCACACACAACAAAAAATTTGCGAGGAAAGTATGATATATATAATAAAATAATATTAAATTTAATAAAATTTAAAAATAATAATAATATAATAATAAAATTTAAAAATATTAGTAATAATTATGTAATTATTAAAAAATATTAATAATGATAAATTATTTTTTATTTAATTCTAATTTTAAAATAATTGATATTTTTATAATTTTATTAATTAAAATAATAATTTATCAATCATATTCAAAAAATTAATTATATTTATTTTTAAATTAATTTTAATTATAATTTTATTAATTAAAATATTATTTTATTAATTATATTTATCACATCATTCATAAAATTTTATAAATATATATATATATATATATATATATATATATATATATATTTATATTTATATTTATATTTATGGATTATTTAGTTGTCTTTTGCTTCTAGAGAATGAAGACGAGAGGAGTTGAGAGAAAGCGTTGTACAATGTGTCTTGAGGGGAACAATGATTTTTGTGGTGTGGTTTTTATTATGAATATAAATACAATATTATTATTATTAGTTATTTTAAATAAATTTAACTTATTAATTGTTTTAGTAAAAGAGAAATATTTCAGGTTCAAGGTTAAAATTTGGGTAAAGTCTTCTATTTTGTGTTTACTATGTTATTTATTTGAAATTATGAACAAACCAATAATTGAACTTAGATTTGTTATTATGACAATTTCGTTAAATAATTTTCTTTAATTATTTTTTAATTTTTTTAATGGTAGAGTATATTTTTGTCATCTTGACTCTGCAACTAAATGTTGGATTTCATCTTTTGATACAAACTTTTTCCCCTTACACACATACTACACCATTCTTCATAATTTTTTTTTTTTTTTAAATGCAATGCAACCATATCCCTAACTCCTCATGTTTTCCTTTCGCGCTAGTACCACTCCCACCCTCCCTTCCTTGTAACAACAAAAACAATATGCAACAACCTTCAATTAAGGTTTTTTTTTTTTTTTTTTTTATTGGGATGCTTATGACTGGAAGATTTTGTTTTCTTTATCTCATTTAATTTCTCCATTATATAGTCTCTTCTTAGTGAAAGCAAAATACCTTTATTAGATTTAAGATTGAAATTTGAGTGAAACTTTTTATTATATGTTTCTTTTGCTGGTTTATGTTAATTTCAACAACGTAATTAATAGAGTCAACTTTAGTTATACTTTACACATCTTTTAAATTTTACATTAAAAATTATTTTAATGTTAAAAAATAAAATAAAAGTTTAAAAATAAAGTAAGAGTTGTTCTCTATTTTTATTTTATTTTATAATTCTAAAATTATTTTATTTTAATATTTTCAAATAAAATAATAAATTTATTAAAAAAAGTTAATATCTACAAAGTATATATTTTTTTTAAAATATTATTTTGTAAATTTTATTATATATATCAAATTTATAATTGTGACTCGCAATATGTAATTGCAAGTTAGTTCATATTAATTTCTTCAATAATAAATTTAAAAAAAATAAATATAATCAACGTAAAACGTGTATATGTGTCTGTGATCACTACCTTGAACCTCCAAATGACTTTTATGAAGAATATCTTAAATTTGGATATGAACATTTTGTCCTTAAAGCACATAAATCTCATGTTCTAAATATGATAATATATTAAATCAAATTTAGGACAGTATTAAAGGATTATAACAAAGTATGCATCACAATAACTAGGTTTGAATAACATATTTCAAGACATTCATCGTGGTCTATAACATGTGCATCAAAACATTGATGTTGTTGAAGATCACATCCTGTAATTGGTAAATAGTATAGAATAATATTGTATTTTATTTAGCTTGGTTGTAGTTTGTTATACTACAGTGTATTTGTTTTCTTTAACCGTTTAATGACCAAGTAAAAGTTTTCATTTGTATTATATTTGTTTTCATTTGTTTTATTATTCTATTTATAAATCAAATTTAGAAATCATAATTTTAAAATTTTTTTTAAATGAATTATATTTGTATTAATAATTTAATTTTATCATATATATATATATATATATATATATATTTAAATATTTAATTTCAATATCGTAATATATATGTTTTTAAATTTTATTTCAATTACTCTAACATAATTATTGATAATATTTAAACATATTCTTTAAAAAAATTACTCAATGAAATATTAGAAATCTTTATTTTAATATAAATTTTACAATTTTTGTCAGTCATATCAATTTAGTGTGGTACAAATTTCATACCATTTTCTATTTAATTTCACTTATTTTCTAACAATCTACACAACCTTACTTTTTCTTTTTCACGTTTTTTTGTTCTTTTTCTTTCCAACCCCATTCAAAACTCACTATTAGAGTTTGCTCGTGTTTATATTAGCATCCCTATCAAGGTGTCCATTTGCTACATGGTGGGTCCTACAACCTCAATTTAGTCAAACGCATATGGAAAATAAATTCAGCGCGCGACTCCAAAAATAGTGTGCGCGGGTCTCATTCTAAGTAATCAAAAAGTTAAAACCTCTTCCTTCCCCTCCTAACCCTAGTAATTAACAATTAAGCTGAAAACACTATTTAAAAATATCATCAAATCCAATTTTATCAAACAAATTAATTATTTATTTATATTATGATAATATTATAATACGGTTGTATTGTTTGTCAAAATATATTATTTTACAATTTTAAAAAACAAAGAATAGCTTTAGCTAAATTTATAAGTAATTAGTAAATACTTAAATTAAATCTGAAAATAAAATAAACTTTTAACATAATTTAAATTATTAGATATTTTAACTTTTTAAAAACTCATCTAATTTTTACATAACACTTGTAAACCTAATAAGGATGGGCATACTTTCTTTTAAAAAGTTTCAAACGCAAGTTTCCTCAAATTTAAAAAAAAAAAAAAAATAGTACTAGGTCAAAATCATCTCTAAAAGGTTCATCTCTATCCAGTTTCTACCCCACATTAATAAATTACACTATTTTTAGGATTCATGCAGTTCGTTTAGAACTGAGAGATCTCATCCTTTAACGTATTTTATTACATGATAAAAAAATTTGATGAGGAACAGTATAGTTATATAAACACAAACAACTGCATGCGCAATTACTTTATGCTTTTTCGTAGTTTTTATCACTCTCAACGTTAATTTTACTCAGCCTTTACGATATCTAGAGAAAGTTATATATCCCCATGGAATAACTGGTCGATGAATACAAAATTGTTAATTTTTAAATCAATATTTTCTAACTTTTCTTTTTATTAAAAACGCAATTATATATAGAGAAAGAGTGTGATGTGATTATATTTTTAATAATCTAAAATGGAAGTAATATAAAAAATGAATGTGTAATACTAATAACCTAAGTGGTAATAAAACTAGCAACACCAAATACCATGCTCTCCAACATTAGCAACATTTAGCCAAACTCGTGCTGGCCCATCACCTTTTATAATAATTGCCCACGAACGTTAGTGGAAAAACTCAGGTTGCATATTTTATTGTCTCCCCTATTATTGATATAACCTACAAATTTATACGTCACTGAAATTGGAGCAATCCCCTCCATAAATCCCCACCACAACGGCAAAGAAACAAAGAGACTTATATATCCAACCCTTGCTAGCTCCATTATTCGACCAATAAAAGGGAGAGTAAGAAGGCAAATTTTGAGAGATATTATAGAGAGATGACTGAAGAAAGTGCTGGAAACACAGTTGCAACATCTATCACCCCATTAAACTGGTGGTATCTCCAGGCAAACTCTCTTTCTTCCTGGAACGATACTAATAACACATGGAACAACCAAAGAAACCCTAATTCTTCCTCTTCCTGTGAGGAGGATATATCTGTTTCTACATCCTTCACTAATGCTTCCAACCACTCAAGCCTCACTGTTGAGTCCTCTCGCAGACTCATTGACCCACCTGCTCCTTCCTCCAACGAGTTGATGGGAGAACATGCTTCGGATAATCAACTTTGGAGCCATGTTTTATCGTAAGTTTATATGTTACTAATGCTTTTACATAAAAACATGAATAAAAAGCTGTATGATTAAGATTATTTAGAGTAATACTTTTATAAATAAGTATATTCGATGTTGATTATTTGTATTACGGTAATCAGACATAAGAGAATAATCTTTAGGGATAGTAAATGGATGAAGTTTAAGGTGCATATATAGGTTGTAATAAATAATAGGGTTAAAGTACCATGAGTTTCATTGGTCACACGATCTTCTAGGCTTTGCTTTCCACTATCTAACAGTTATGTGCCTCCCTCAGTCAACTAATTCGTTCGTGTGTTCATACTTAAAAACTATGATCTCTTATTCTCTCTCGGTTTCTTTCGTATACATCCACACCCATAAAGCCACTCTTAAACACTATATGCTATACAGCTTTAATATATACGTGTTTTATTATTGAAAACTTTATACAGTTGAATTAGTGGATATTTTGCTTGTTAACATAATAAGATTGGTTTGCTATATTTTTCTTTAGTTTACCTACAACTAACTTTTTTATCACATGATTTTAGAGGTGTTGGATCAAACGGCGAGTTGCATAGCAGCCAAGAAATTGGAGAGAACTTTCTGGGTGCACTGTCATCAAAAAACATGACAAGCACTATGTTTCAACCAGTCTGTGACTACTTGAAAAAGCTTGATCATACCAGTTGGGAATATAGTGGTTCAACTTCGTTAAACAGCTTTGAGAAGCACTTAAACGGGTTTAGTGAAGCGATGATTGAGAATAATGAAAGGTTGACCAAGTTATCTAATCTTGTAAGCACTTGCTCTATTGCCCCACCAGACCCAGAAGTAAATAGCCACTTTGATCCACAAACAAACAACATGTCCTTGAATTCTTCCATGGATAACTTCCCACAATCTGATCACTTCAAGCAACCTTTTGGAGACTCCACATGCTCTCTTGGAGGAGTAGCAAATAGAAATCCTGGAGTGTTCCCATGCTATGATCATGACATGAAGATCAAGCAAGAGTTTCATGCAAGTGAAGTGCAAGGATCTGTATATGGAAAATCATTAAATGCAAATGGATATCAGCATGGATTTAATGGCCTTTCAGTGGGTGATAGTTGCAAACTCTACCATGGGATGCCCAATCTTCCTTCATGCACAAGAAATTTCTCAGATGTTATATCCTTTAACAGTCGATTTGGAAGGCCAGTTATTGGAATCCATGCTCAGAAGCCAAGCATGAAGTTCCTGAACGTATCTGAACCAAAGAAGCAGGGTCTTCAAGCACCATCACCGGTGAGTTCATTACAAACCAATTATTATATATGGTTTACCATACTGATTTAGCACAGTTTTGTTTATGAAATATGTATAATATGGTGCGATGCAGATAAGAACTAATATTAATGGAAAAGAGGAGGGTACAACACGTGAAGTAAAGAAGAAAAGATCTGAAGAATCTTCAGATGCAATGTTAAAAAAGCCTAAGCAAGACACATCAACAGCTTCTTCTTCAAAGGTAACATATAAAATGCCCAAGATGAACTTATGACTGTAAAGAAAAGCAGAAAGTGGGGAACCTCCTTTTGTGCACTGTTAAGAAACTTCTATTCATTGTTTAAAAGCTGCAGGCACCCAAAGTCAAGCTAGGGGACAAAATCACAGCCCTTCAGCAAATTGTGTCTCCATTTGGAAAGGTTACTACACGTTTTGCACTAACACTCTCCCTTTTTCGTTTCCTCTTCTTTATAAATATATATATAATTAACAGTGCTCTACTTTTCTCACTACCTACTTCATAATGATCAATTTTTTTGTTGAATTTCAGACAGATACTGCATCTGTGCTGTTTGAAGCAATAGGGTACATAAAGTTTCTTCAAGAACAAGTCCAGGTGGGCATCATTATGCAAAACTTTCTTTCCATTGCATTATGCAACTATATAATACACTATTATTGTTGTTGTTGCTTTCTTTCTTCTTCTTCTTATCATTTTTAATGCCAACGAAACTAGACTTCTTGCACAAATCCCTTATATTAAAACGAATAAAGGAATGTTACGTTGAACAATTGCACATTTTTGTCTATCCCACATCAATCATGCTCTATGATCAGACTTGAAGTAAATTAAAGATCACCCAAAAAGAAATTATTTCTTTATGACTGGCCATCCCCAACATACAACGTGGAACAAAGATGCAATTTTAAACACCAAATTATTTTCGTTACAATAACAATAAGATTTAAACCAACAATTTCATGCAAATATTACGCCGATTTCAGTAAGTTTTATAAGACAAAAATATTTTAACAAATTATATATTTATCCTTCTTGAATATGCAATAGGTAAATTTCTTGTTCAATTTCTTTCCTATTTCTTTAGCTTCTTTACAGTTTCATTCATGCATAATTTGCAGCTACTGAGCAACCCTTACTTGAAGGCTAACTCTCACAAGGTAAGAAAGTTCTCCATTTCTCTTTAGTCTTCCATACTTTTCGCTGGCAATAACTAACCCTATTGTCATTGGTTTTCATGGGATTGAAGGATCCATGGGGAAGCTTGGATAGAAAAGATAAGGACGATACAAAGCTAGATCTTCGGAGCAGAGGTCTTTGTTTAGTTCCTACTTCATGCACTCCTCTAGTTTACAGAGAGAGCAGTGGACCAGATTACTGGACACCAGCATACAGAGGATGTTTGTATAGGTGAAAAATGTCTCATGTATGAGACATGGTATGTGAATGTACGTACGTTGCTTGAGTCTTGGAAAATTATAAACCAAGGTCCAGAGAATAAAGTATATGTCTGCTGCAATGCACGAGTTATATATATGACTAAACAGATGTTGGTTAATCTTCAAAAGATGCATATATAAATTAGCAATTCGGTTCTTAAATGAAAAATTATATTAACCGTATATAATTCCAACATTTAACATTTTTAATTCGTTAGTAATGATATTGTTTTAAGTTGCAACAATTTATGTAGTACTAAGATACAGTTTATGTAGCAAGTGCTAACTTTACAGAATTTCCTATAAAAAAAAGTTTTTTTCTAAGTGTGACACAATTACTACTAGTTTTGATCCTTTTAGTGTAACAAAACAGCATCATGGAAGAGGAAAGTTGTTTATTGGTTGATATTTTACTTTTTCAAGGATTAATGTTATAGTTTCGGATGTAGAGATATTTTGTTCACTAGGGAAAAAAAAAGGATAAAGAGTTATGGGTAAATGCCATGTTGAAAACTATTCTTTTATATGTTATATGAAAAATACTAATAATACACCTTTTCGCATTAGCTTTAACGAAAGTCTTCATTATTGGATAAACTTTACTGTTGGATCAATAAACTCCACGTAAGTTTTATTGGGAGCCACATATGATTAAATCAAAAATAAAGCATGTTAAAACACATCTCGTTATTATTTCTCGTTGCTGCTAGTTTAGCTAAATTAGTTATACACTTACAGTATTTACATCCAATGGGTTTACTTAAAAAAATTAAATTAGTTTTATTTAATCTCTTTAAATTTTTAAAACCATATTATGATAATTAAAATGGATAATAGCCCTAGTTAAAGCTTTTGGGCTCACTAATCAAAACTAATGTTAAATATTTACAACAAAATTTAATGTAGGTTGCGTATGCATACAGTCGTTATGGAATTTACATAGGTTCAATATGAGATCTAGACAGAAATGCTATTTCTGAACTATAAATTATTTACTTCCTCTCATGATTTTTATAAGACCTAAATCAGAAATTTTGTTTATTTATTTTACAAGAATATTAACTTAAAATATTGTATACATTATTTTTTTCATTAAATTACTATTAATCAAGAGTCATTCTTTTAAAGATTTAATAGATAATAAATGAAAAAATGATCTATATATATATATAGCGAACTAAGTATTTTTTTCTTTTAGAATCTTACTTTTACAATTGGGAAAGTTACAAAAGTCATATGAATTTAGTATAAATGTAATACTATTAACTAAATAATTAATTAATTTTTTTAATGTTAGTGAATTAATTGGATCTTGTAGAAAATATAGGTGGAATATATAATAATATGCCTGATGGAAAAAAAATACGAACCAGAATAAAAGTACAAATGAAATAAGCATCACACACTTCATAAAAAAATAATAATAAGCATTACATAAGGAACCAATATAAAAGAACTTCTACGGAAAGAAAAAAGAAGAAAAGAAAACTTGCAAACAAAATTAAAACACACTCGGAAAAAAAAAATCAAACACTATACCCTTTTCTAAAATCAATAGTATTTAAATTTGATGAAAACTTATACACTCTTCATTTGTAAGGGAAATGAAGAAACTATCTATATCTATGAAAACAAAGATATAATTTCTTATATGGACGAAATTGTTGGCGCCCTAACATTCTATTAACCTTTTTTTTTGTTTTTATTTAACTTTTTCTCTTTTATCATCGTTTAAGTTTTTCTTTAAACAAAATATAAAATTAATATGCTTGATAAGACTCTTTATTTTATCAAACTTACCTTCATTTACATTTTGAACAAAAACAAAAGTTATTTAATTTTATATCCCATCTACGATAATAATATAGAATAATTCAGAATTTATAAATAAATAATTTGACTTTATTTTCAAAGACATTATAAAATAATTATAAGTGTAATGAAAAATATAGATGAAGAAATATATTTTATGATTGTTTTAGAGAAAATTAAGCGCGTAAAAGTATTTTTTTTATTAAATATATATAATTTTGACATAAAAAAATCAAAATAGAAATGTATTGAGAAAACTTATCGGCAAATTTCTCAAACTAGTGTAATTTTTTTTTTAAATTCCCAAAATGGTGTATTTTTTATTTTATTTCCGGATATGGGTAAATTGTGCATAGACTGCACGATGTCATTGTCAATAAATGGTTCTATCATTGCACGATTCAATTGAAGATATATGAAATCGTGAGAAGATAACACAATTTAGTTAAAGGAATGAAATTGTGGAATAAATGTACGATTTTAATTAAGTAATTAATTGATTAATTGAAATGGTTACGCTACTGAAGAGTTTAGGATAATAAATTCTTCCACCTTTTTTCTCCTATTTTTTGTTGTTGTATTGGGTTGTGTATATAAAATTAAATTATAATTAATGTATATTGATAAAACCCTTTTGGAAATTTTGATGAAAATGTAGTTATTAAAATTAATTAATTGTCATTTAAATAATTAAAATAAATGTGAAATTAATTTGAATGGAAGAATATGAAGAAAAGTTACTTGTTTTAATTTGAATGGTATATATGTAGAAAAAATTTAAATTATTTGAATTGATTAGTTTTTAAAATTTATTTACATTTTTTTCCTTCTTGAAAGTACTTACTTGAACTCTTTTTTTTCTTTTACAAAAGTTTTGAAACTTATTTATATTTTTATAAAATATTGCAGCAATGGTTATTTTTATAAAAGAAAAAAAATTTAAATAAGTTTGAGAATGTTTATAAAAGAAAAGAAAAAAGCAGAAATAGTTTGAGAATTTTTATAAAATTACATCAATGGTTACTTTTATAAAAGAAAAAAAGAGCATAAGTAGTTTTAAAAAAGAAAAAAATATAAATAAGTTTTAAAATTTTTATAAAAGAAAAAAAAGAGTCAAGTAAGTACTTTTAAGAAAGAAAAAAATGTAAATAAATTAAAAAAACTAATCAATAAATAATTTAAATTTCTCTATATATAAATCATTCAAATTAAAACGGGTAACTTTTCTTCATATTCTTCCATTCAAATTAGTTTCACATTTATTTTAATTACTTAAATGACAATTAATTAATTTCAATGACTACATTTTCATTTTCATCAAAATTTCCAAAAGAGTTTTATCTTCTAATTTAATTTTATATGCACAACCCAATACAACAACTAAAAATAGGAGAGTAAAAGGTAGGAGAATTAATTACCCTAAACTCTTCCAGTAGCCTAACTATTTCAATTGATCAATTAATTACTTAATTAAAATCGTACCTTTATTCCACAATTTCATTCCTTTAACTAAATTGTGTTATCTTCTCAGGATTTCATATATTTTAAATTAAATCGTACAATAATAGAACGATTTATTCACAATAAGATCGTGCAATCTCTGTGCAATTTACCCATACCAGGAAATAAAATAAAAAATATACCATTTTGAAAATTTAAAAAAAAAATTACACTAGTTTGGAAAATTTACCAAACTTATCTTTAAAAAATATAAAGATATTTTTTTATTAAATATATATACTTTGTGATAAAAAATTTCAAAATAGAAATGTATTGAGAAAACTTATCTTTGGAAAATATATCAATTAAGGACATTTTAGTCAAAATGTAAGCAATCTTTTATTTCATTAAATATTTCTTAATTGCTGTACAGTAAACTTAAACATCTAAAGATATGATCGAGAAGGTGGTTAATGCCATGTTTACAAATTATTTTTAACTTGCATAAGATATTTTTTTTACGCTCTCTTTTCATTGACTAGATATGATTTCTTATTTTGAAGATAATTATATTTAGGATGGTCTTTGTAACGACAATAATAAGATGTTATTTAAGGAATTAAAAAGATATTGGAAATAAAATATAGAACACGTTAAAAAAAAAAAAAAAAAAAAAAAAAAAAAAAAAAAAAAAAAAATAATCAATATATATTT
>Ga0099825_1004315_pt1 | contig 18678 bp, 9 predicted proteins | sample SiratroredBW_FD_76838 | JGI IMG/M metagenome (GOLD analysis project Ga0099825, IMG submission 76838) | Root nodule microbial communities of legume samples collected from California, USA - Siratro red BW | ecosystem: Host-associated > Plants > Roots > Nodule | place: USA: California | collected... | reverse complement strand
TATTATTATTATTATTATTATTATTTAACTTTCACTATTCTTTATTGTATTTATATTTTAAATCGACAGATACAGTATCTTTTTCTTCAAAAACATCTGGACTATTCTTTATATTTCACAATATGTAACATAGGAAAAGAACTAAAATCTATCAAAACATGCACTGAAATCAGTAAAAATAGATTAAAACTTCACATCACAATTTTAATTTCAAACATGATTTGCAATGCAAAACATAAGCACCAGACATCATCTAAGTCATAATTTAGGCAATTACAAAATTAGCACTTGAGTTCATAATTTCAAAAATTGTTATAATGATACTTGAAGTCTAATTCTAATCAGAATCACAAGAAATATCACCATTTGGAGGCATTTTCCTCTTGTTAGAACGGACTGCTGTGACAGTATGATACTTGGATTCATCTAACTCACTTAATCTTCCATAACTTTTTTCATAGTTTTGTACAAGTTCAAACCTACAAAAGAGGGTTAAGAATCAATACAAACACATTCAATTAGTTAATATAAAATTTAACAAACACATTACTGTTGTTTAAATACCAATATGCAATACACTGAAATGGTGTATATTTTCCATAAATTTCTTCAACAATTTTATCAAGTGGTTGACTTTCAGAGCTGGACATCCCATATACCTAAAGAAATAGGAACAAGTAAAATATTTGATAATTAAAAAATATAAGACTCATATAATACAACATATAAATATAATTTTTTGTAAAACTAACTATAAAAATATGTGGAATGATTTTGAATTTAACAAGTTAATGGTACATAAAGTTAGAAACAACCTCTTGTAGGTGCCTTTTTGTTTCAGAATCAGCTGGAACCTTTTCATAGCTTCCCATACACATTAAGGTTGTTGCAATGGAAAATGGACCAAATCCTTTAAACTTCTTCAAGCTAGCATACACAGAAAAACTTCTTTCCTTTTCAAATTTTTCTAGAATACAATTTTTCTCTACTTTTTGAGCCAACTTGATAATGTATCTTGCTCTCATTCCTAGACCACAGTGCTTTCGCAAATTAGTTTCACCAATTTCCAAAAGTTCCTTTGAAATAGGAAAATTCCCTACTCCATCCTTTTGCATTTTTCCTAATTGGTGTTTCTTTCTATTTGATCTGCTTAATTTTAATTGAAGCTCACATAGATCTTTAGCCATTTTTAAAGTTCGCTGCCACCTGTTAATACAAAATTAATTATGATTCAATCAATAATAAACAACAAAGTTAACTTTAAGATGATTTTATTCGAAAGTAATCAAAATAAACATTTTTTAAAACAAAATAATACTTTTTAAAATCTATTGAAACAAAAAGACACTCGAAGAAGCCATTATTCGTACAATGAACCACTTACGAGCAAAAGCATAGAAGCAGGGACTTAACAGCATCTTCAAAAATAGAAGGAGATCGAAATATTCTACCAAAACCTTCTTCTTTAGCTCGTGGATACAGTTCCTGAAACTCAATCACAGTTTTTTCATCTTCATCACTTATCCTTAGCATGCGTGATACTTGTTCCTGATAAACAAAACTATAAATCAAAATCTCTGTCCATTGTAAGATGCTAAAAAGAATAAAAAAAAAATTCCAAAAGAGATAAATAAAAGAAGTGCGACACACCAATATCACTTGCTGGTCCTCTAAGGAGAGAACTTCAACATCATGAACACAAACATGGAGATCATCTTCTCCGGGAGGATGGGAGATGGTGACCATGACACTATAACATGGATCCCTGAGCCTTAAAGGACGTTGCAAAGATTTTCTCGATGAAATCCACTTATTGGGTGCCATCATAAAAAATCCATGGTTGCAAATTGCTTTTTCAAAATTAAAGGTAGACTTGTATTCTTTTACAGATAAATATAGTAAAGATTTTGAAATTGAAGATCTTGTTTTCATGTTTTTATGTAAATTTAACTTTTCGTTTTGCCTTTTGTTATCCATCTAGCTGAGTGTAGAATGAGGAAGAACAACTGTTTCAATTACCTACCTTTTATTGATGTGATGAAGTTACTTTCTCACTTTTACAGATAATGAGTTTCATCTCAACCGTTCGTTTAGGTTTTACAGTAACAAGTTTCATCTTAAGAGGTTATTTTATCGAATGTAGACTCCGATTAGATAGCACGTACGTTCGGATGGGAATTCCCATATATCAAATGATGGTACGAAAGATGAAGAGTCGCGTAAGAGAAAGATGGATCCGCAGCGCAGTAGATTTAGATACCGTACTGATTTTTAAATTGTGTATATTTTACTTTTATAATAAATTAAATGAAAATGTTCCATCGTGTATTGATTGATTGAAAACATTGACGTAATACCTTTAATTTTAAATATTAAATTATTTGTTTGAAATTTTTATTTTATTTTGTAAAACTAATTTTAAATTTTAAGATCTTCACTTTTCTTAACTCAATGTCTTCAAAATGGTATTTTTAATATATTGTTTGATTTTGTATTTATTTCAAGATGAATATTGTAAATAAGAATGGAGTTTCGAAAATGAAGATTATTTATATTTATTAATTTTTCAAAAATAAGTGAAGATTTAAAGGAAATGAGTTATGGTGGATTTTGGCTTGTATGAATAAAAATAAAAGGAAAGTTATATCATAGTAAAAGGATTTAAGTTATATAAAAATAGAGTTCTTAATAAAATAAGATATTGTGATGATAATTAAAAAATAAATGATTAAACTATGCAATAAAAATTTACAAATATTTTTTTTATTTTATAAACTGGTAAAGAGTTGTAAAATATTTGTATATAAATTTTAGTTTATTGATTGATAAAGTAGTTCTGTTTATTTATAATTTTAAGAAAAATACAATCATAAAATTATTTACATTTTCAATTTATTTAGGATTTGAAATTATTTACGACTTCAATTTATTTAAAAGTTCAGCTTTTAGAAGTTTAACTTATTGAGGATTTTAGTTTATTTAGGATTTTATCTTTTTAGGAGTTTGATTTATTTAGGAGTATATTTTATTTAGTATCATAACTTATTTATGAGTTTAAATTTTTTAGATTTTAATTTGTTTAGGATTTAATTTATTTAAGAGTTTAATTCATTTTTTTTATTTCAATTTATTTAAGAGTTTAATTCCTTTAGGATTTTAATTTAATTAGTAATTTAATTTATTTAGGATTTTAATTTAGTTATGTGAAATAATTTTTGAAAAATTTAATTAATTAGGACAAATTAATTTTATGGTTTTATCTAAAAAATATTTTTTACATGGATAATGATGGAGATTCGTATGTATATTTCAACAACGAAGATATGGATAACATGATAAACATGGTTTAATCCATATATTTTAAATAGATTACTATTATTATTTTTTATCTAGCTAGTCTCATGTGCCAAGTTAAAAATTGTTTTTTTAAAGTAAAAAATTAAAAATAAATTTCGGTATTTTTTAAAATTACGTACTTTTTTTTTTAAATTTAAGTCAAATTGATAAAATTAATTTTAATTTTAAATATAATAAATTGAAATATAAATTATAATATATATGTCTTAATAAAATAATATTGCTTTTATTTTTTAAATATAATTATTATTTTATAAAATGGGTTATTCCATAAATTATACGTCAATCCAATCTAAGTCTATTTATATTGTAGGTTAAATGAATTTCAGAAATTACTCAGTTCAATTTAATTACAATATTGTTAACATATTTCAACTTATATGTCACAACTCATAAATTGAAGCAAATTTATTTTAACATTAGAATTGTTTGGATTCTTTTAACCAGTTTAGAATAATATAATTATTGATATCTAATCTATGTTTGGGAATGAAAAAAAAATATTCATATTTTCAAATTAATTAGTAAAACACTATAGTTTTATGTGATAGAGTACAAATAAAATAAAAATTATTTGTTTGTTTTCATCTCTAGGTATAGTTTTGACGTTATTTCGCAAGTATATGGCATAAGAAAAAAAATATTTAGTATTGTTAGGTAATGTTTTAAATCTGAAATTATTGTACACTTTAAAAAGCCCTGTTGTAAAAATTTTGAATAATTTTGAGACTAACAAAATACATCCAAATATGTGATTTTTTTTTTTTTTTTGGTAGAGAAGATCATATTTCACATTGTTTTCTATTATTTCCTTTATGTATAAGGTTTTTTTATATTGTAAAATCAATTATATGATATTTTAATTTACTTTCTATTATTATATTTAAATATTTACAATTTTACTTCAATCTAAGATATTTATAAGATCCACATTTAAATAACTTTTTATTTGATTATTGACAAAAAAAATCTTTTTAGGATATAAAATCATATTTTTTATTCATTGTATTTCAATAGCAAACTTTTATAAGATCTAAATATTAAATTTATTTCCCTAATATCTAAATTATTTTTAGAATGCCAGTAGCTACAAACTGTTTTTTAATGAGCAACAAAAATATATCTAACAAAATAACAAAATATGAAATACATAATTTTAGTCTTTATTATTTCATATTAGAAAAAAAAAATTTACATTTGTTTGATTAAACGCAAATCAAATCACTCCTCTACACAACAAAATATACAACAATCCAGATAGTAATAAAGGGAAAGAAACAAAACCAGTCTTGGACAATGAATTAAACTCTTGTCTTTCATCTTCTACAATGGTCTCTAATTTGATAAAACTCGATCGTCTTCGATGATGAGACTTTAAAACGAATGGTGTAACTTCATTCACATAACATATGGATTTTGGCTTTCTCATCATTATTTTAGACAATGAAATTCAATTAAGAAAAATTAGATAATGTTATATAGAAGAAGGTATTCAAATGATATTGAAGAGAGAAGTTAATAAATTGAAGATGGTAGAGGATTAAGAAACTTAAGATATATAGTCGAGGTGCTAGCTATAAAGAATCTAAATATAATTTTGAACTAAAAATGGATGACATTATTGAAGATCCAACCATGATAAAATTTATTTCTAGATAAAGTTAGCTTGAATATTCCTTCCATGACAACTATATTTTTGGTGGCATATGTTAAAATAAGACTCTTGTGATAAGAGAGTCTACAAAAATCCTTGAGGTGATATTTTAAAGAAAAATGAAATTTTCACACTTATATGTTATTAATTTATTTTATTTTTTGTCTGTATGATATTTCAATATAAGGGTGTGTGTCTAGTTTTTATCGTTTTACTCCTATTATGAATAAAATTAAGATAAAATTATACAATTAGAATTATTCTGAGTGTTTAAATTCTATTATTGATAACATTATAGTTTATTATTTCACTTAACCTACAAGTCTTTTAAAGCATTTAAAGACTTGGGATCCATAACTTTATATGCTAGAAAGACATGAAAAAAAGATGATTAGGAGAAGTTGGAAAGTGATCTTGGGTCTTAAATTAGAAAAAAGAAAATCAAGCTTATTTGCTTAAACTTGCTTGAAATTTTATTTATAACAACTTTTAGTAGGTTGAAAGCATAGGTAAGGCTTAACGGTTCTAGAAAAATATTCTTGTTAGGAATACTTCTTCTTTTATATGACATGGTATCATAACTTGACTTATAGCTATTGAACATCATTCTAGATGGGTGTTGGATAATAGAAAGGAGATTAATTTTTGCTCTGATATGTAGTGTGAGGATATTTTCTTACTATATATGGTTAAAATTCCAGAGAAAACTACTTATATTTTGAAGGCAAAGGTAAAAGATGTTTGAAATGACCAATTTATATGTAAATTTATAGTATATATAAGTGGAGACAATTCTCAAATTACAAGTTTTGTGAGAACGAATTAGACTTAAACTTACTTTCCAATATGGTACTAGAGCCTATCATAGTAAGATTTGTTGGGTCTATTGTGTCATTTGTTGTCAGACCGTTATCGGATCACTCATAAATATGTAGTCTCACGCACGAAATGTCTACGTCTAGATGTGAAGAGATTATGTTGGAGATCTCATATCGAGTAAATATAAGAACAATTTATAGTGTATAAAATGGGAAAAATCCTCACCTTATAAATTGATTTTGAGAAGATGAGTTATACTTAAAGTCACCTCTTAATAGAAATTCTTAACAATGTTTTGAATGTCATGAATTCGGCTAATTGTGATTATCAATTATATGCATTGAGGCTCTAGATGGAATTATCTCATAAAGTTGAAAAAAAAGTTCTTAAATGAAAAATAACATGTTTAAATTGATAAGGAACAATTAAATTCCTCTTTCTAAAAGTCTAGTCTTATTGGAAGATTTTACATATTTCTAAAAGTCTAGTCTTATTAGAAGATTTTACATGAAAAAAACTTCGTATTGATGCTATTTTGCCACAATATAGGATCATCTCAGTTAGATTTGCCAACTTTGTCATGATGATTATGAAAATATAAAAACATTTATTTTTACATTGAAAAAGTTTACAGATTGTTTTCAGTAGTGGTGGTATGATGTCTTTAATTATGTTATTTAAGATCACTCTTTCTTTCTTAATGAGTGTTGTAAACTATGGTACCAATTTCCAGGTTCTAGATGTAAGGAAAGAGACTATCGTTAATATAACTTGGGTTATTTTGGAAGATGAGAAATGCTTCTAAATTTGCACATCCGATTACTTTTAGATCAACTTTATCCATGATCATTAGCAGTTGTTATCTAATGGGAAACATGCCTAAAGATGTAATGGTTAATAGAGTGAATAATCTTTCAATTTTGATTTATTTTGGTACACCAGGTCATGTTAGAAAAGCTTCAAAAATACTTCTTGTCTTTCAGAGAGTGCATTGCAGTGTGATATTGATAGTGCAACTCTAGAAGTTCCCTCTTCTTTTTTAGGGTCCAGAAATCAAAATTTATTCTCATCTTTATTATTGAAATCATTATATTCTTCTTTTTTTAAATATATTTCCATTATGTCATGTCTATTATAAATTTTTTGTTGTATGTCTATTAAATCGTTTTGTTACCCACATTTAAAGAGAAAGTAACAAATATGTTAAAAAAAATGATTAATATTGGATTGAATTAGGATTTTTTTAGAAACTAGTTTGGACTTCTTGATATAAGTTTACTGCATTTACATGAGTTTCATGTGTACCCATAATTTGTTATATTTCTTTATTTTTCTTCCTTTTTTCCTTTTAATAAACTTTCCTCTAAAAACACATAGTTAACGAAGTCTAGGGGTTAACCTAACTAGGATTTTCAAGCATGTAACTAGAGAAAAACCTTTTATATTTAAAAAAAGAACTGAAAGTTAAAGAGAGAATCATCAATGAAAAAAAAAAGACTAAATTCAAATTTAGATTAAATTAAGAAAATTAAATTGCAAATTGTATTTAATAGACTTATTTAGTTAAATTATTTACTTTAAATGCCTGCTTTCGTATCTACTTCAAAAGAATGAAAAATATCTTTAAAAAAATGTGTATTATAGAAATGTAAAACATTGTTGTAATGGATATTTAACTTTAGTTCGTCCAGAATAAAATGAATTTAGATGCTGTAGATAAAATACAAGACTACTTTTAAATCGGTTTTCTGCCTAAAGAATTTAATTCTAAATCAATAGTTGCTGTATATAACTTTCAGCATTCAATCCCATTTAGTTTCCCAATTACCCATCAATGTAGTGCCATGGTGCCCGGAATTAAAGCCAATTTGATTAAATAATTTTTGTTTTGAAAGAGTGAATAAAACCATATTTAAGACGTTAAAGTATAAAACGGAAATCTGCATAATCAATTAGATTAATTCCTAATTTGCCTATCCAGTAGGTTTTCATTTAATTTAAAATATTATGTGATTAATCTCTCTTGTATAGGCGTGAGTGGCAGAATAGTATGACATAGGAATAAAATCACCTTCGACCACAAAATCTGTAGTAAGTTTGAAATTTCATCACCTTTTAAAATGGTTTACTAATATATCTAATTAATTAAATTTAGATACTCAAACACATTCACTCTTCAGGTTTTCAACATTGGCTAATAGGATCACAATTTTATATGTTTTATTTTTAATTAAAACTGTTTTTCTATTTAATTTTAATTTAAATTAGATTAACAATTTAATAATAAATAGTAAAAAAAACCTTATTCCTCTATGGACCATTTGTTTAATGCTTTAAAAATAATGTTAACAGTATAATACACATTCATCATTAAGTGTTATCATCAAAACTTTACTAGTAAACAATTATGAAATTTTATAAATTTTATTTGGTTATCTTTGAATTAAAAAAATTTATCTTAGTAAAACTTATACGAACTAAGTTATAAATTCCAGTAAACAAATTATACCTTCAACATCTTAATTTATTCCGCTACAACACACTTTATTTATTGAGACTAAAGATATTTCTTTTTTAATATATTATGAATCTATTTAGAAAACAAAATATATATATTAAGAAAGGGATGTCCGAGAGTCTGCATATAAGAAATATTAAGAAAGGAAGTTAGAGGGAAAGAGGAGAAGGTATATACCAATGGAGAACCAAAACACTGTCTATGTTTTGTACATGGAAAGTATTGAAGGATAAGATAGCTGATAAGTTATGTTATAAATGAATATAAATCAGTAATAGAATCTGGTATGTGTAACACAAATGAAGATTTTTCACTTGTTGGTTAACCAGCAAAGAATCGCTTCTTGGGTTTGATTTAGTGGGCTTCCATAAAAAAAATAACTGTGTCTAGAGATCAGTGTGGCTATTATATGGAACATTTGTAATTATCAAAACAATATCATTTTAAGGAATAGTAAGTGTGATGCAGTGGAGGCTTTTAACATTGTTCAGATTAAAATATGGACATGGATAATAGTATAAAAAAACAAAAATTTTCTTACTTTGATTGGTGCCTAAACCCAATAAGTTGTCTAAAAAACATTGGTTGAGCACAAGTAAGCACCTTGAGAGAAAACTATTGAAAATTACAAATGCAAATATGAGTAGGGGATTGAGATATAAGTTGGAATTTTCCTGCCATACAATATGTTCTGCACAAAATGAAAATCTAAGACAGATAATCAAATAGCAGGAACTTAAGTGAAACATTGAAAAGGTAGTAGGAATTGTCGTGTTTGTAGAATGATGATAAAAGGTGCGTGCATTTTCTAATCAAGAAATACAATAATGATATGCTACACGAGGATATACTATTGAATGATATTCAGGCTTTAGGAAAAGGATATAGGAATATCAGCATACCAAAAACCACTCATAACTAATTTGAGAGCATCAAGTTACCAATCATAAAGAAAAGGAGTATGAGCATGATGAAGAGGATACACTCACAAGGAACAATTCTCTCTTATTGCTCCGTGAACTTTTGCATCCCAAGCTCGAGATCAATATTCAGTTTTAAAGTTGCTTTGGGGGAAGAAGATTTTAGACCACGGGCAAGAGAAAAAAACAGAGAATAGCCAAATTTTATGAATGTAAAATGATAGAGGGACTTGGTAAAATACATGTCATACAATGAAAAGGTATATATTTTAAGGAAAATGTTTTTTTCCAACCGCACGTGGCTTTCACTCCTTTGCCAACTGCATATGTGACAATTTATCCTACATGACTGAATATGGTATTTCATGGGAGGGGGCGTTAGATGTAGCAGAGGGGCTTTTTTAGTTTTGACTAACTTTTAGAACGTTTGAAAGTGCACATAAGGGATAATATTGATATTTTGTTTAATGTTAAAAATTTGAAAATTTTTATCTTTTTTTGGCGGGATGTTTTGAGTAATTGTTTACGCTTTCTTTGCCTCCGCCTTTGTTTGAATTTTTCTTACGAAAAAATTATTCAACACACTTAAATTTGTTATTTCTATAATTTAAGAATTTTTTTCTTTATTGTTGCTTTTTTTTATAACCATATTTTATTATGCAAACAATCAAACTAAAAAGACAAGAATATAATGTGTTAAATTCTTAACTCCAGTATGTTAGATTTGTTCTTGTTACAATTAACTTGAGCTCTAATTACACTTAAATATTTAATTTATTTAGTTATGCATATTTTATTTATTTGTTTTAGTTTAGTTGTTTGTGAGTAAGTTTCAATCTTTTTATCACTTGACAATATTATAATAATAATAATAGTAATAATAATAATAATAATTATTATTATTATTATTATTATTATTATAATTATTAAATATTAGAAATGATAGCTATAATAATTGTCTAATTGAATAAAGGTGAGTAACATAAATCCTGTTCTTTTCAATGACCAAAAAACACGTGTCCGTAATTTGTCTATGATAATAAAAGAATTAAAATTTTAATTATTATAATTAAAATAATTACAAAAATTATTTCTAAAAATTATATTAATATAAAATAAATATAAACCTTTTATTAATTTTATAATGTTATAATTATATTGTAAAATTCTATCAAAATAGAAAACGAAAGTTATAATAAATTGTTTATATGAAAATAATTATAAAATATTCTAATATTTATTTAAAAATAGGATTATGATCATATAATAAAAACACTTTCAAAACATTTAATGATATTATTTACATAGGTCAAGGAAGGACACATTTGATTTGTTAGTGAATTTTTCTATATTCAGTGTCTTAAGTGTTCATAAAGTGTTAAGCAGTTAAGTACTTAAATACACGGGTTCAACAGATAGTTATATATGGTTAATTAGTTAATCACTTAAATACATATGGTTAAACAATTAATCACTTAAATACATATAGTTAAACAGATAAAGTTGCAGGTAGGTTTTTGACCCAGAACATGTGTGATTTGGTTCCTACTCATGCAAGGCAGAGTTGTGGTGAAGAGCATGGTGGAGAACATCCAATAAATGAAACTTCACATAAATGAATTTTCACTCTTAAACACAAATTAAATTTTAAGTTTTGGAGGTATGACATGTGTAATTTGGTAGATGGTGCAAAACATGTAAGGATATTACTTATGGAGGTGAGGGAGGAACAAATTTGTTGTATGTGTTGGCTGGTCAAAAAGTTTTGTTGAGTTAAATACTTAAATAGACAATGTTAAACACTTGTATATACAGTGATGTTGATGGCGCAGGACCTATGTCCCTTGCTTCATGTTATTGTTAATTGGTGAATATTATGGTGACTCAAGACAAAGTTTTGGTCATTTCCATGGTGCAAAATATGTAAGGATATTACCTATGGAGGTGATTGAGGCACATATTTGTTGTCTTTGTTAGTTGGTCTGAAAGTTGTGGTTACTTAAACACTTAACAACACAGTGTTACACACTTGTATGTGCAGCGATGTCAATGACACAGGACCTTTGTCCCTTGCTTCATTCATTATTAATTGATGAATATTATGGTGACCCAAGGCAGAGTTTTGGTCATTCCCATGGTGCAAAACATGTAAGGATATTACTTATGGAGGTGAGGGAGGAACATATTTGTTGTCTGTGTTGGTTGGTCAGAAAGTTGTGCTGAGTTAAACACTTAAATAGATAGTGTTAAACACTTGTATGTGCAGTGGTGCTAATGGCGCAGGACCTCTATCCGTTGCTTCATGACATATTTAAGTGTTCCATGGTGACCCAAGACAGAGTTATGGTGACTCCCATAGTGCAAAACATGTAAGGATATTACTTATGGAGGTGATGGAGGAACATATTTGTTGTCTGTGTTGGTTGGTCAGAAAGTTGTGCTGACTTAAACACTTAAATAGATAGTGTCAAACACTTGTATGTGCAATGATGCTGATGGCGCAAGACCTCTGTCGCTTGCTTCATGACATTGTTAGGTGTTCCATGGTGACCCACGACAAAGTTATGGTGATTCCCATGGTACAAAACATGTAAGGATATTACTTTTGGAGGTAAGAGAGGAACATATTTGTTATTTGTGTTGGTTGGTCAGAAAGTTGTATTGAGTTAAACAGTTAAATAGACAGTGTTAAACACTTGTATATGCAATGGTGCTGATGGCATAGGACCTCTGTCCCTTGCTTCATGTCCTTGTTAATTGGTGAATATTATGGTGACCTAAGACAGAGTTTTGGCCATTCTCATTGTGCAAAACATGTAAGGACATTACTTATGGAGATGAGGGAGACACAATTTTGCTATCTTTGTTGGTTGGTCAGAAAGTTGTGCTGAGTTAAACAGTTAAATAGACAGTGTTAAACACTTGTATATGCAATGGTGCTGATGGCGTAGGACCTCTGTCCCTTGCTTCATGTCCTTGTTAATTGGTGAATATTATGGTGACCTAAGGTAGAGTTTTGGTCATTCTCATTGTGCAAAACATGTAAGGACACTACTTATGGAGATGAGGGAGGCACAATTTTGTTGTCTTTGTTGGTTGGTCAGAAAGTTTTGTTGAGTTAAACACTTAATTAGACAGTGCTAAACACTTGTAAATGCAATGGTGCTGATGGCGTAGGACTTCTGTCCCTTACTTCATGTCCTTGTTAATTGGTGAATGTTATGGTGACCTAAGGTAGAGTTTTGGTCATTCTCATTGTGCAAAACATGTAAGGACATTACTTATGGAGGTGAGGGAGGCACAATTTTGTTGTCTTTGTTGGTTGGTCAGAAAAGTTTTGTTGAGTTAAACACTTAATTAGACAGTGTTAAACACTTGTAAATGCAATGGTGCTGATGGCGTAGGACCTCTGTCCCTTGCTTCATGTCCTTGTTAATTGGTGAATGTTATGGTGACCTAAGGTAGAGTTTTGGTCATTCTCATTGTGCAAAACATGTAAGGATATTATTTATGGAGGTGAGGGAGGCACATATTTGTTGTCTTTGTTGGTTGGTTAAAAAGTTGTGCTAACTTAAACACTTAGATAGACAGTGTTAAACAAATAAATGTGCAGTGAGGTTTTTGACCCATAACATGTGTGAGTTGGTTCCTGCTTAACCAAGACAGCTTCTTATACAACTTTTCCATTAAAATAAGAATTGCAATAATTTTTTTTTAAAGTGGTATGCTGCAATTGAATTTAAAGAACTCATATGATAACTTTTTTATGATAACTTTTTTATGATGACTTTTTATAATGGAGATGACATTGTTATATTTACCCAAATGAGGTGAATTTTGTTATATTGTTATACTATGATAATGAATATGCTAGATTGAAATATTGAAACATTCAATCCATACGGGTCATAATAAACATCCAATCCATACGGGTCATAATAAACATTGAAATAGTGTGAAATAATATTTATAATTAAACTTCTTGTAATCTAAAACAATCAAAATTAAAATACAAGTCAGATAATCTCTTTCCAATACAAGTCAGATCATCCTTTCTCATACAAGTCAAATCAACCCTTTCCCATACAAGTAAGATCATCGCTTTCCTTCTCCATTTCAATGATCAGTTGTCAACTTATTGGATTAGATTTCTTTTCATTGTTGGTTGAACTTTCGCACCTATTTTCAACAAAACAAATACCATTAGATAAGAAGAATCCCATTTTTACAAGACCAACACCCACAAAAATTAACATGCATTCACTTGGCAATGGAAGTGGCAAGAAAGAAAAACCCAAACCCACAGTTTATAAGACCAAAAGCCACAAAAATTTCTAACATGTATTCAACTTATAACATATAATCTTTTTGGGAAGCTATGTGATATTGATGTATCTTGAAGCACCAAAGACATAGTAATGAACTTTATAATTGTAATTGTAACTTCCTTTATATCTTCATAATATCTATCTAATGTTTTCATGATAATCAAATTCAACCCTTACAAGCATGACAATAAAAATTTTACATTGAAATTTCTTGGATAAAGCAATTAAGAGAAAAAAACTAAGAGCAAGAAATTAGGTTTACGGGAAGAGACTCTAAAATATAGTATATATTTCTAAGATCCTCTTTATGAGAAAATTGATTGTCAAATAAACAAATTAAATCACTAAGGAATCTAAGTAAATGAAGAAATTTGGTTGTCTAACAAAACAACAAATTCATGACTAGGCAAAGATGAACTTATTGTTTGTTTTTAAGCATGGCAAAGCTAGAAATTTATGAAAACTAGTGTTCTTGAGTTCAAATAATTGCCAAAAATTCAACCAACAAGGACATATAACCCGGATTTTAATTTGCTTTCAATTACACATTTAATTCTTCTATAGAGCTAAACAACATAAAATCACCTTCTAACAAGAAACAAGGCACAAAACTTGAAACTTGAGTGTCTTAGGATCTACTTTGAAGAACTCACAAGGTAGAAACCACAAAGATAATAACTATGACCAACAATAAAAAAACATCTTTATCAAAAACAGTAAGCAACAACAAGTTCAAGTCTTTTTAAGTTAACCACTATAGTAACTGCATCAACCATATTTGTGAACAATTTTTTACATTATCAAAAAAATCACCTTCAAACAGGGCACAAAACTTGAAACTGGAGTGTCTCCTGGATCAACTTTGAAGAACTCACAGGGTAAAAACTACAAAGATAATAACTATGATCAACAAAAAAAAAACGAAAAAAAAAACATCTTTATCAAAAACATTAAGCAACAACAAGTTTAAGTTTTTTGAAGTTAACCATTGTAGTAACTGCATCAACCACATTTGTGAACAATTTTTTACATTATCAAAAAAATCACCTTCTAACTAGAAACAGGGCACAAAACTTGTAACTGGAGTGTCTCTTGAATCTACTTTGAAGAACTCACAGGGTAGAAACTACAAAGATAATAACTATGACCAACAATAAAAAAAACAAAAAAAAAAACATCTTTATCAAAAACAGTAAGCAACAACAAGTTCAAGTCTTTTGAAGTTAACCACTGTAGTAACTGCATTAACCACATTTGTGAACAATTTTTTACGTTATCAAACAAAGGCTAATAAATCGCACCCAGAATTTAAAACCTTGCCATCAACCATTGATCACATTCAATCATCTCCGGGTGGAAACAAAGTAATAACCTTTCTCCTCCCCGACTCCATGTCCTCCACGTAACCCGGCACCAAAGCTCAAATCCTCGACAAAACGGGGAGTTCAAAGTGCGCATTCCGCGGCGAACCAAATTGTGCGGCGGAATCCCAAACACTGCCACACAAATGGAGTCCAGACACGGTTTCTCTGTTAGAAATGCAGTCGAGCGGCGCTTGCTATGTCAAAAATGGACCTACGACGCACTTGTTCAGTGAGAAATGGACCCAAGAGGAACACTTGCTCTGTAAAAATTGGATCCAAAGCATACTTGTTGCTTTGCGCGTAGAAGAACGAAGTCGCAGTTCTTCCTCTATGAATGAGATTGAAAAAGAAAGGATGACTGATTTTTCTCGGGGACTACGAAACTGCCGAGCCTGTGATATAATGAGGAGCTTCCACCTCTGATTTTCATTTCAATTTTTCTGTAAAATCTGTCACTGCCATGTCATCACTTTTATCTACGTCATTGATACGTAGGATTGTTGACACGTAAATTTGTCAACGTATCATACTCATATTTTAAAGTATCTCTTCCCAATAACATGAAGATAAATGCATGAAGTAACGAGGGAAGAAAAACTTATTACTTTGGATATACAATAAAGAAACGCAGATATATGTAGTTGTATAACAAGAGAAAGGTATTAGTATATTTTAGTTGTTTTGCATGGGCTGAAATATAAGCCAAATATATTTATATAATATAGTGCATATCAGTTTAATAGAAGCCAAATATATTTATATAATATAGTGCATATCAGTTTAATAGCTTGGATATGTTTTCAATCATGTTTGAGAACCATTTCACAAAATTAGGGGACAAGTTGTTTTCTTAAAAAAACTGTATTAATTTTTTTGTTCAACACATCCTACAATCTTTGATATAAGTTTTTTGTGTAAGTATTGAAATATCTTTTTTGGCTTCCTATTAATTTATTCTTTATTATTGATAAAAAAAATAACTTTATATTATGCTCTTGCTTAAAATAAAAGAAACAATAAACTTAGTATAAATTCTAACTTTTACCTATAATGAAAATGTTTGTAGCTAAACATAATATAAAAACATTGAATAATCTTATAGGAAGATTTGATGATGAGGCATCCTAGGAGTTAAATTTGTTTTAAAACGTATGAACAAGGTTACAACTTGCCCTATGTTTGACTAAGGGAAGACCTTAAAGCATGATGGATTTTACTAGGAATAACATCCACAGGAATCGGACATTGATTTTAATACACAAGCTACCTAAATAGTAAAAGGGAAGGAACAAAAGACAAATATCAGAACCCAAAGGAAGATAGTGGTTCTTACGACAAAATAAAGAAAATTGAAGGAAAACTTTAACAACTACACCCCATTGATGAGAATCAAACTCAAATCTGCTTGAGATCTACTTAACTAAATTTGCACGAGTTTATTTACCACCTTAACGGGAAAATGACAGAAATATGAAGAAATGTTGCGCTTTTTATGATGATTATGGTTGCAATACTATAAGTTTCATCTAGAAATGTATTTGGAGAGCTCATAACATAGAAAATTGGGTTGATAAATACATACACGCATACCAAAAAGGGTGAGATGGTATGAAAGACTTGCGTGAAAGGCAAACAAAATACAAAAAGAAGATGCAATTTCACATTATCTGATATACAAAATTAATGTTTTCATGCCAGTGCAAGTGATATGATCACATAACTCTTTCTTTACTCCTGTACATTTTCTTCTTTTACACACGTTATTCACACAAGTACTCTTCTTCATCTCACCCTTCGGGTTCTTCTCCTTTCCTTGACTGGGTTGATTTTCCATTCTTATTTATTCAATTAAATTTCTGTCATATTCTCTCTCATAAAGTGCAACATGGATCTAGGAATAGATAATTAATCTATAATAAGCAACGAGAGAACAAGTTAGATGATCTGCAATTCCATTAGGGATTATCTATAAGGTTTTCTGAAGTATAAGAATTGTCTGTCATTGTGAACCTTGATGTGAACAATAGTTGCACCAAATTTCTTTACTGAAGAACATAGTAATAAAGTTCTAGACCATCCACAGAGAAATCCACAATCCAAAATTGTAATTAGTATATTGAAAATAAACTCTGATTTGTACAAAAGGAATCGCAAATTCTGGACCGCATGGAATGGAGAAAAATACAGCTACTGGCGTTGTGAGGTTGCTAGTTCCTTAAATTTTGCCACCAACATACATCTTCCAAGAAAATCAAGTTTTACCAGCGATATTAACACTATAAATTCTGCTGCAGATCATCAGCAGTCAGCAACAGAATAGATGAACACGATGGGTCCAACTTCTAAGCTTACAGCGATATTAGCTTAAAATACTAGTTGACCAAGGAATTATGATTTGGGTTTTTTTGGGTTATCCGAGCTTGATGTCTCAGCTTTCCTCTTAATTCCCAGAAAATGCTCTACCTGAAACAATTAAAAAATATTAACATAAACATCTGAAAATTATATCATAAAAGCTTAAACACGCCCTGAATTACCTTTCGATCACCAAGCATAGGTGTCAAGCCACCAGGAAGATCCTTCTCAACAGTTGCAAAACCACTTTTTGGGTCACTAGTTTGTCTGCCAATGAAAAACCAAACAGTCACATACATCGGTATACCAACTAAGCAAAACAAGGAAATAAGAGAAGATAGAAGAAACTGAACAGAACCATGCTTGCTATATTTACATAATTCCTTTGATATTTTCGGAGACTTATTCAGTACAAGGCCTTTAATTTTTACTGCCATAATATCATATGAAAAATAATAAAAATTGGTTTCGTTATGCAACTCCTAAAACAATACACCGTTCCAACTTCCAGAGCAGTTAATCTGGATAACACTACAAAATGGCAAACCCCAAGAATGCTACGAAGGATCACAAAGCAGCTGACATACTAGATAGACAGTAAATACAATACAAAAGGTGACCTTGGCTTACAATCAGCATCACGTGACAGTCCTATTGAGCCAACCCAAAGCAGTTTGACATTAACTCTAGTTACTTTTTAGTATTCCAAAATCACTTTTTACCACCAACAATTTCTGTAAAATTGAAAATGGGTACTAAAAGCTGGTAAGAGGAAGAACTGGATTTTTTTTGGGCAAAAAATGAGATGAAAATGAAATGAGAAGAAATGGACTGGCAATCCCCATCATGAAAAATGGAAAATACAAGGAATAAATTATAACGATTCAAGAGCTAAGTTATGCACAATACAAAGCCTACCCTCTATTTTAGATAAACAATCAAAGATACGGATCACTATATGCACCTGCACCAACCGGTTTTGTAAACCTTTTATGTTAAGGATCAAGGTCTTTACACCAAAATGTAGACATGAATGAAAAGAGGGTGCGATTCTTTCAGACGATAAAAGGAAATTATCCTAGTTTCAGCAGCATGTCCCTCGTTGCAACAATAACTTTATCAGTAAATCACAAACCGATACATGCTCCAAGTTTTTCCATTTCATTTCATACACAGATTTTAAATTAAAACTTCAAGAATTATTAGTTTGCATAAAATTAAAAACATACCCTGGTTTAACATGACCACTAAGAACAAGATAGGGGGTCTGCAAACGGGCTTGAGCTTCTCTCATTCTTTCCACAGACAGTGATGGTGTATCTGAACTCTTCATTTGCTTCATCTTCAATTCTTCTTGATATTG
>Ga0099825_1004311_pt1 | contig 18682 bp, 7 predicted proteins | sample SiratroredBW_FD_76838 | JGI IMG/M metagenome (GOLD analysis project Ga0099825, IMG submission 76838) | Root nodule microbial communities of legume samples collected from California, USA - Siratro red BW | ecosystem: Host-associated > Plants > Roots > Nodule | place: USA: California | collected... | reverse complement strand
TTTTTTTTTTTTTTTTTTTTTTTTTTTTTTTTTTTTTTTTTTTTTTTTTTTTTTTTTTTTTTTTTTTTTTTTTTTTTTTTTTTTTTTTTTTTTTTTTTTTTTTTTTTTTTTTTTATGATTGTTATACGAACCCAACTCTTATCTTATTGCAAAATCTATTATTTATATTTACATTTCTAAATTCAATTTTACTAGTTTTTTTCTAAATGACATTGTCAATAGTTAAAATAATAACGTTTTTTTTAAGAAAACAACGTAATAAATTATTTTTTTACCACAAGAAGTATTTTTGTAAATTAAAACAAAACAACTCTTCTGAATTACGTAATAAATGAATAATTAGGTAAAAGATAATTTTTAAATTAAATATTTAAATTATTCATTGTACATAATGTGGCGTTTTAATTCCGATGGGACATTCAACTGTGTAAATGCCCGCTGCTTACCATCTTAATGCATTCTCATACTGTGAGTTTATGACTTTTTAAGATTCCAATTTGAATATTTGAAAAAAGCCATTATTTCACTAACTAAGGACCACTTAAAACTGATTTCGAAGTTTAAATCCAAGAAAATTTCATTTTTAGACATATTTGAGATGTGTTCCTTTTTTAATGTCCATCATAAATTTTATATCAAAATGTGCATCACAATCAATGTACTTAATTCCATGTTTTTGGCAAAGAGACACTTCTTTGTGGCTTTATAAATTTGGTCAAGGAAAGGCGCGTACACAAAATCAAATTAACTTTAAATATTTCCAAATTAGGAATTCGTCAAAGATATTAGTCAAATATTTTTTTAATTATAGTAGAGTATATTAAAAATCAAAATGAATTATACATATATTTATTATAATAATTTAATTAAATATAAATATAAATATATAAGTTGATGGCAACAAAAAGATCACGTGAATTTAGCACATTAATTAAATGTAAAACATCCACTTGTAGATTTTTTTTTTCCCAGCTGGCACAGGTGCTCAGAAATTTTTCCCGTATAGCACACTCTTCCTCTCGTTTAAGTACACAAATTTTATTGTGTAAAGCCAAAACTCCTTATTAGAGATCCGAATTTTGGTTTCTTTTTTATTACGCTCCGTTGTCGAAAAATTAATCCAATTTAGGTTTTGGGAAGTGAATTCTATTTATTTTTTCTTTCAGTAGAAAATGATGACGAGTCTACCAATATAGTATTTTTTTTCACCAGATTTTAGTTTTTTTTTTTTTCTTCCAATAGCACATTTTGTCATTTATCTATACATATAATACACCTTATGTGTATATATAAGTTCCAACCAACCAAATTTTAGTTTTTAGGAAATCCAACTCGAAGCTGAATTTTTATTTGTTTTCTTTTTCATTTACAAATAATGGAGGGAGGATTTTTTTTTTAAGAAACTATTTTTTTCATAAAAGAAATGGTTTGGGAATTTTTTATTAAAAATATATTTATTTTTAAAAATAAGTGTATAGAATATAATAATTTAGACAAGTAAATATTGAAGAAATAATTATTTAGAAGTACATATATTATAAGGAAATCAGAATTTGAAAAATATGAAAATAAAAAAATTATGAAAAAAAGAAGAAATAAAGAACTGTAAAAAGATAACGGAAAGTGCTTGATATAATTCAACTCATTGAGTTGGAATAATTAATATCATAAATAAATTATTGATAAATTAAAAAAAATATTTTTTTAAATAATTAGGCAGAGAAAAAATAATTTATAGAAATAATTTTTTGAATTAACATTACTTTTCATTTTTATCACTACTTTTGTCATTGTTATAATAGTCGTATTTACAAATGTAAATAAATTTGAAAATTGACTCGGTATATTTGTTTAACGTAAGATTTAATTATATGTTTGTACAATTTATATCAATAAATCTATCTAATAATATTTGGAAAGAAGTAAATTAGAAATAGATAAATTAAAATGACTAGAAAAAAATTTAAATATTTAATTAAGAGTACTTGAAATTTCATTTAACTTTTGAAAAAAAAATACACCTAATTACATGAATATACATTAAATTAAATAGATAAAAATTTAGTCAATTGTAAATTTTTTAATGTCGTGCAACTGCATTGAATTTGAGTTATATATAATTATAGGTTTTTGTAATATTTGTTTTATTTCCATTATAAGATAAAATAATAGCTATTCAGGATTGTCAGGAATGCCATAATAGTTAAACGATGCACCTTATTATTGAAAAAAAAAATATGTATTATTACAACAGAGACTCACAAAAGTTATAAAAGAAGTATAACGATTTAAAAAATGTTGTAACCCTTCATCTCCTCCTCTACTGTATGAGATATGGAATGCTGTTTACAACAAATGGCTTTTGAGTTCCCACAATAAATTGTAAGTATTAAATTATTATTATATTTTTGTTATTCAATTAAGTGTATCAATATTTCAGTTACTTTTATTTATTATTTAGGATGTTATATCTTCTAGAAGGACAAAATTATTATTAATGATGATCATAGTACACAATAGTTTGCAATGTAAAATATTTCAGATTGAAAAAGATAATTTAGTTATTATAACTGTTTTATTGTGTTAAAACTATTTAAATATACGAATATTGTTTAGCTGGAAATGATTTATAGAAGTTCTCCCTTGATGCCAAAATGAGTCAATTATTTAAAGAAACATGGTTTTTACGTCACTTAATATTATACCTTATATTCACACATTCTATTTTAGTTATAACCGGTATCAAAAGTAACTATTTTTCTTTTTTTTTTAAACAAATAAGGTTTTTTACTTTAGTCAATGTTATAAGGGTGTAAAATATCTCAATCTTAGTTAGTTATAATATTAATCGAAGTAAAAAGTCATATTTTTTATTTTACATATAATGATGTTTCACTGATGTGAAAAAGTGTTTTTTTTCAACAAATTTACATTAAATAGTTTTTTTTGTCACATCTTTAATAGCATAAAACTAGGTCATTTCTTTGTATAATTTATATCTACGACAGGTCTTAAAGTGACATAATTTTCCTCACATAAAAAATACTATTTTGCATTAATATATGAAAATAAATTTTTTATAGTTAATTTTGGACATAATCTTTTATATATATTATATAAAACTAATTGTTACACTGGGAAAATTAATATATTTTTTTTTGTGCTCTAATATTAATTATATAAAATAGTTATAAAAAACAAAAATGTAGCAATTTAAGTAAGTTAATTAACATTTAAATTAACATACTAGATTAAGAAATATTGATTGGCACATGAAGTTGTAATATGTATTTTTTTATGCATAATATATATATATATATATATATATATATATATATATATATATTATTTTTGAAGAGTATTAGAACTATATTTATTTTAAACATTTTTTAGTGACCACAATTTTGGTTACTACGTAATTTACACTTGACGAAGCTTAGTTGATGGTGTTTTCTTTGTAGTGTGACATATTTTCCTCTAAAATTGAAGAATACCATTTAACGCCTTTAATTTTCTGAAAAGTTTTATCTAGAAACTATGTTTCGAATATCTCTAATCAAAACAAATGTGTTAAACTAGTCCAAACCAACATAGAAAAAGCAAATAGCCCTTTGCTTTTATTCCCACTAAGAATACAAACTGGTTTCACCATGGTCCCCTACTTTAATTCCACATTCTAATAAAGCATCTATAACAAGAATGCAAAGTATTTATAGCTGAGAACTTGTCTAAACTTTTTATTAAGCAACGTTGTAGCAAGAAGGTTCCCAAACAACTTAGACAAACTTTTATTTTTTTTCTCATAAAAATCATCAATTTGAACATATATAAATGAAACACCATAATCTAATGCTTAGGGATAGATCCCTATGTATAGCTCCATCTTGATGGTCTCTCTTAGAGCTTAATGAACTCAAGAGATAATTAGAAATGCTTTCTAAGCAATGTACTTACCTCATTACTTCTCCTTGGGTAGCCCCATTTTGTTTATAAAGAAGGATATGAGTACTATTATGTGAAAATTGTTAATAATAAATAAGAGATTTAAATGTTTTTGGTGTATGATAAGTTATTAGATTTTTCTCTTATTTCTAATTACTTATTTTTTTAATCTTTTCATTCTTAATAATATTTTTTTTTTTTTGCAAAATTAGTTTAGATAGTACGTTAAACAATTAAATAAAAGGCTCTAGATAGTGTTTTAGGGATAAAAGTTAAAATAAAAATTTATCAGAAACAAAAGAATAAAAGGAAATTATTACAGGAAAAAAGAAAAATTTAGAAGTATATATTCTATACCTCCACACTTGTATATTGTGAACTAATCAGAAATAATGACAAGATTTTACATATATTTCTAAATATTAAGACATAAACTATACCTTCAAAGTTCAATGACTTGCCAATTGTGTTATTGTTTACGGTAGTAATTAATTCATGATCGCACTAATTAGTTCTCTCATGATTACTTTGATATACTGTGATGCATAAATTATTTAACAATGAAAAAGTTGTTATAAACAAAAGTTGGGAATTGGAACACAAAGGTAGTTTAATATGATCATATTAGACAAATAATTAATTATTTAAAATATGCTAATGACATAAGCACAGATTCGAAGTGACCATGGGAAAAAAAAGTTCAACTAACCAAATTTCATTCCATATCCAAATTAAGAACATTTTTCCTATTTTTTTCCCAAATGACTATTGCTTCTTTTGGCTACACCTTTTGCACTTCTCCAAATTAAAGAAAGTGCCAATACAAAAGGGGCAAATTCAAATTCAAGGGTCTTTCTTTTATTGTTTTTCCAAAGCTTTATTAGAAATAGACTATTAACTGTATAAAATAGTTTTATTTTGTCGTCATTAATTATTTTAAAAAAATAACAAACTGATGACTTTGAATTAGTTAAAGATGTAAAATTATTTTACGCAGTTAATGCATAGTCATTAAAGTAAAACTTTTAATTAATCTGTGTCTAATTATATTGTACGATAAATCTCAGTTTATGAACAAAGTACGTAAACTAAGCTATAAACAAATACTATACATTCATAAAGCATACCCATAGGATTAATCAATTATTATACAGTGAAAATGATTATATTTCATACGATCGATCTAATTAAAGTGCTTTTTATGGCCATGGTGGAGCGTCATTATTCAAAAATGAATTAGAAAAACGATAATGTGATAACTTTTTCTTCTTCCTTCTCATACGGAAAGCATGAGACAAGTCACAATAATAGCTCATAGGGAAAAAGTTCTTACGGCTACCTTAAATTCATTTTATTCGATCTTAACTTATAAGCATACTCCTTCTAATGATGGCAACCACAACCCTAAACTACTAAAGAAGAATAAAGGGATTCATCTCAACCATTATTTTATTTGCACACTAGAATTATTCCTATAGCATTAGGCTTGTTATAATTGCTGCCATTATGACCATTATAATGATCATGAATGACGTACCTTTTAAACATAGTATATAAGAGTTTAGTGTCATGTAATGTCACACAACAAAACATTTGGGAAGAATAGAGAGGTTACTAAGATGTTCAAGAGAGGTGGTGGTGTGACCATTTCAATGTTGCCAAGTTCTACCATGTTGGTTGGTTTGTGCCGTCCTCGGCGGCGGTTGCGGCGGCGGCGAGGCAGCAGCATTAGGCTAGGGAACAAGAGAAGAGGATTCTGCCTTGGATCACGTCCTGTGGTACAATGGGGTGTGATGGCTCCCCTTAGGATGTTGAAGAAGATCATCATGGAAATAACACCAAAGGGGCATTGGATAGAGGCTTATTGTTGGTCTCTACCTCTTCTACGCCCCCAACTATTTCCTCTTTGTTAGTCACAATTAATGCATTTCATATCCTATCTTTTTTCTTTTTTTCTCCTTCAAAATGTGAAGAAGTGAAAAGTGTAAAACTAAAAGAATGACTCTATTGGTACGTGAAGGAAAAATCTTGTGACCAGAACTGCCTCAGAAAATGTACTCAACTTGGAGGGAGAATCTAATATACATTCTCTTTTGTGAACCTTCATGTAAAATGTCAAAAGGCTAAATTACTCGTTTGCTTTGGTGTATAATCGGATATGTTTAATACGCACTTGATAAGGTTTTTACAAAGTCCTTTGTTTAAATGTTGGGATGATGCACGTTTACTATGTCCTCATCAATAATGCAAGACTGTTAAAGATTCAAAACACCAAAGAGCAATTAGTTTTCCAAAAGGGCTATGTTATTAAGACCACTTGGTTTCATCCTAAGTAACTAGTTTAAATTAATTAAGTCTTTTTTCTAAGGTTCTAAAGTAATCAAGAAAAGTATTCATGGAAATCGGTGTTCGACAAATTATAGTACAAAGCCTGAGAAGTTTCAGAAATTATTCATAGTCCACAATTAAAACTGAAAAAGTATGAATTATAGAAACCAGGAAGATACCAGAAAAAGAAAGGAAAACTACTTCAATTGAATTAGAATTTCAAATCATGAGCAGAAATTAATGCAATCTCGACCAAACCAAAATGTTGTTAGGCTTAAAAATACTATTTTAACTAGAATGCTCTATTATTCATACGTATTTCGGAACCTGGTTATATTTCACTGAGCTAAACTTCTCTCTAGGATCATATGATTGACCATTAATTTATATTCATATCTTAAATTAAGACTTATATTTTGTTGCAGATTAATAAATTGAGTTCAACTAGAAATAAAAAGTCAACAAGGACCCGAGAAGTGATTGATTGCCAATTTTGGGTTTTGTTGCAAGAATGTTCAAAGATATTTGGCACGACAATATAAAATACTTTGAAATTGTAACAGATAATGATCCAAAAAGGAAGTATTTTTCCAGTTTAACAGGCAAAAGCTGAGACCACATTTGGCGACCATCAAAATCATAATAACATTACTATATAAAACTCCCCTTGAACATGAACTACATAGGTTAAAAAGGAGCCCTTCCTACAAGATTAGAGATTGTAAATGTACAACCAAAACGTGACCTACAAAGGAAATACACAAGCAAAAGGAAATGCATACATGTAATTTGCAGCAATACAAACACACAAATCTTCATGTTCAAGCAAACCAAAACCCGTTAGTTTAGTAGTTACTTTTTTCCGAAGTATGAAAACAAGGTTGGTTGTTTATCATTCGCAGTTTTTGTTTTTTCCTTTTTCTTTGCAGGGGTCGAACTTATCTGATCTGGATTTGCCAATGCTGGCTTTGAATCAGCTGAAAAAGTCTCATACTCACGCTTAATTGGGAGCATAGAAGCATTTTGAGAATGAGAAGAACCACTGAATTTCAAGTCATTGTCTCCGTCCTCAGTTTTTGCTCCTTCAATCAACTCTTCCGTAGCTTCAGTCTTGACAAATTCATGACATGGGAACTTCTGCTCTGGCTTTGTGTCTTTACTTTCAGCTCCCTTTTTTGAAAAGAACATAGAGATTGACGTGTTCCCTTCTGCCTTTACTTGAATCTGCCAAACATGGGATAATGCTAACTATGGTTTTAAATTTTCAATATTTAAATCATGTGCACAGATTGGTGTACACCCTAAACATGTAAATACATAAGCAAGAACATGACAATAGTTAACTTATGAAACATTGGGCCCCCCTTCAACAAACACGGGCACAATAACATGACCATTGAGTGTTCTGGCATATTTCTTTGTTATATTTGAATAGAATACAAGTTGATTGAATTACATGTTCAACTTAACACACCAAGACATACATATTTAAGATGTTCAAACTAAAGAAAGTCTAAACGACAAGAAACATTGAATGAATGTTCAAGTGTCCTACCTCCTTTATGCACGCAGGTCCATCAAACGATGCCTTCCCCATAGCAGGTGTCACTGGGTACCATACCTGGAGATGAAAAAACAAATGGGGAAACTAACAATACTAAATGCAACGATACTAGGCCAGAAAATCTTAACGACATGAAGAAAACAGTGATTACAGCCTCAACGTTCTGTAAAACACATACCAAATCAGATTCTTCATATGGCTTCATCACTCTCTTAAAACTGGAATCAGAACTGCTTAGCCAGGTATCAGTTGATTCCTTGCTGCCCAAAATAACAGGCATTCTATCTAAGGAGATACATTAAAGTATACATATATAAGTATTTCACCAATATAATTGTTATAATTATAAAAATAATATAATCAGGAATATTGTTTAAATTACAGAAATAAGGAGCTGATTTTATATAATCAGAAATACCTAGATTATATATGTATTATTAGAAAGATTTTTATTTATTTCCGTGTCATATGTTTATAATCAGAGGATATCAAATCTCTATTTATTGTATTGATTATTTTTTCTCAATATGAACAAAGCACCTGTGCTGCCACACACGGTTTCAGCTTACTGTTTCTCTTTTCACCAGTGTTTAACAATAACATTAGGCCACTCAAAAATATGAATATTAGAGCAGTTGTCCTCAACTGGTAAAAGGCGAAAAGGGGATGTTTATAATCTAATATATCCTAAGAATCTTGTGCATGAAGGCTTAGCCACTATCCATATGTTGACACTTGGTAGGAAACTTATGCTCTGTGAAGTGTTTTTTCTATTAATTTACTAAAGGAAAAGGAGGCATACCTAGTTAGGCATTCCAGTAGGACAAGAACTATAAAAGGTTGCTAATACCGAACAAAGGAAAAATCCACATAGAAGGTCATTTCCGTTGGTATGCCAAAATTTAGAGTGCATGACTTACCGTGAAGCCACTGAAGTGCTGAAGATGAAGAGGTCGTAACAATAGTGAATGTGTGCAGTGTTTCACCTGCAGTTAAGAATATCACATCAACATTACATGCGATCTTCTCTTTCATTTTGGATAAATTCAGTTTCTTACGTCTTTGGGCAGAAATGTTTACCTTCAGAATTTTGCCATGAGTCATAAAGAGCTGCGAAGACAAGTGGTCGACCATCTTTGAAGTGAATATAGTAAGGCTGTTTCTTTGAACCATCCTTTTTCCACTCATAAAATCTTAAACATATATTTGAAAAACCAAATCAATTGAAAGAACTGAACATAAAGGCACAAATAAGCAAAGCATGGATGTAATCCACAAAAACTTTGAAAATTTTAGATAAACCATAAAGGAAGGAAACCTCTTGTTAATACGTGGAATCAAAATACATAAGAATAAAAGACTAAAAATTTAATAATAGGCAAAGGTATATACATATATACTTAAAAATTAGTACAACTGTTGTCTACCCAGCAAGCAGAACTCATTTTGATTCAGCTCATATATGTTTAGGAAACACAACAAAAAAGGTCTTACATAGAACTAGACAAACTTCAACAGTACATGCAATATTGGAAAGCATTTTTATACTATAATATTAGAAGCAGCAATCCCAAGTCATGTTAAAGTCAAATATAAGAAGCATGGGTGAAAATATAATTAAACAAGAAATGCGACACATACCCTTCTACTGCTACAAGGCACCTGCTTTTAGGAAGTAAACGTCGAAATGATGCCTTTTCATCTATAGATTCAGATCGAGCATTAAACTACAGGATAGAACACATTTCACATCAGATTGAGTACTTTGTTTGACAGATTATGATTTTAAGTAGTATTGCATTGTAGTTGACATACTGCAATAATGATTATGAAAACAGTAAACACACTAAGAAATTTCATAATGAAATTTAGCTAAACTGACATTTCTAACTTTCATAGTAGTAAAGCACGAAGAAAAATTGGCAGGCTCATATTTCAGGAATGATATGATGATATTTAAGAGAGGTTGAGAATGATTCAATAATTCAATAAGGAACCTGGTATCATAATCAAGGTTATTTAAATATAACATTTTAATGACAAATTGAGCAATTCTAATTGTACCCTTATTCATAATAAAGACAGAAGAAATTCACAGATTTCCATAAATCATTCTTCCTTGCACAGGACAAAAAAAAAAAAACAGTTAAGAACCATACTGTCCATCATAATAATTAAAATTATGAAGCACCGTGAAAAAATCAAAAGGAACTTCCAGCTGCCCTGTTTTACCAGTGGCTTCAAAAATACTGGCATGCTATGAAAATGAATACACAAGAGGTGGAAATCTAAGCGTGTGCATAGGTGAATAATTCTAAGCATTGTTTAATTATAAATTTCTACAATGTGAGCCATGCGCTTGAGCTAAAACCTCAAATGAAAAGCACCTCACAGAACAGTTGACCTTAAATTAAAACTTGATTTGTAGTTAAAAGACTGTGTGGTTCATAGATCATATCCACATGTTAAAATGCATTTAATGTTAATTGTTGCCTGTGACGTTGCATTACTTATTACAATCACAGGAACTTATCTCCACCACCAGCAAGCCTATCAACACAGGGATGGTACGCAGAACCAAGGAAACACATTCTACAATTATAAAAAAAAGCTCTTCATTTCCCTCAATCATCTATAAAAGACACTATTCTCCCTCTCCCTAAATCCCCCCTCTAAATTTAACTGTTTCTAATATAGTTGATCAAAATTATTATCTGTAGTTATTATTATATAACATATTCTCAGAATCAAAATAAATCAATAATACAGGAAGAATCTGCCCTCAGCAATTGCAGACCTTAAAAGGGGTAGAGGAGGAAGCTTCCCCCTTCCCTTCCCCTAAAATTTTCCATACTATACGCAGCATCTCTCTTCCAATAACCATAAATTCTGTATCATTTTCACCATAGAAAAAAAAAAAGATAATTTAAACTTTAATGGCAACTGTTTTCATCAGTTTATGCAATCAAGTCTGACAATATATACCAAATATCTTAACTATTTTATCTAAATTAAAGTAATTCATTGCCAGGAAATGACAAGATAAATAATAGTACATAAATATTTACATAGATTAAGATATTATGTTTCCTCTCACTACAATAATAACCCCCATATAAATCAAATGAAACCAAATCCAGAATCAAACACAAGACCCTATAACTATTGAACCCTGGTTTGCTTATAAATGTAAGGAAACTAGGTATTTCTATGTTAGCTTCTCATTAGTGTATAGTTTATACTATCAACTAGTATTACCACTAATTACTTATTCAAACTCTATTGAAGTTACTCTAACCATTCATGCCCTCAAAATTTTAGTTAAGTTCCCTTACTTCCAATAAATAAGAAGTATAAGTATTGAATCCATAAACTATACCATCTTGTAGTGATCAGGTTTCTCTGTTTTCTTTGTAAAACTGGGGATTAAACCCCATTTCATGCAATGAAGAACATAGCCACCGCCGTTAGATGCATCTTCTCTCCGAACTACAGGCATGTTGGATCCCGGTGACACATTATAGGCCGGTCTATACCTAAGCACGTAGTCAAATTCAACTGTCAAATACAAATTCCACACCAACCTATTTCTTTCAAAACATAAAAGTCCCATCATTGTTGGCCAAATGAAAAATAATAATAATAAAAATATCTCATTTCATTCATATTCAAGAACCAAATTGCCAGGAGTGGAACTTTTTTACACATTCACACAATCAGCGAAGCAGAATAACTAATGAAGATCAGAAATGTGTGTTTTGAGTCCGTTGTAACGAGATAAAATTAGTCATCTCGTCTTCATCCCATGATTCTGATTTGGCAAACAGCGTGAATGTGTAAAAAAATCCAACGGCAGAGTCACGCTTCATCATCTTTTCCAAGGATAGCCATTTTAGACAGACTTGAAGAAACCCCCAACATAACAAAATTAAAAGGGAAGAAAAAAGCAAAAAGGTTCCTTTTTTCTTCCATTGGTTCCCAAAACAACCATTTCAGACCCACTTGAAGCTATCCCCAACTAACAAAAACAAAAAGAAACGATTAATTTTCCTTCCACATAGTCAACTAACAGTCATGCCATTTCAGAATCAGTTCCAGTGAACCCAACACTACAGAACAAGCAATCGATAAAAAACTGAAAGTTCGCGAAAAGCTTCCCTGGTTGTGTTTTGGCGAAATATGAAAAAAATTGGGAAGCTCGAAAGAGCTAGTTTTGTGAGGTTGTGATTTTTGAGATGTTGAAGTTATAAGTTTTACCGGTCCAGATGGAGAGTACGAGTAGGAGCATCGCTTCGGTGACAAGCCCTTGGAACATCATCAGCCCTAAGAGTACAACGTGTTCTCCCACACATGTCTCTCTCACTGTTGGTTTCCTCTCTTCAAGGCGGGAATAGAATAAAACACTCTACCGAGAAACTGCTACAAAGGTGGTATGCACTTCTTCAAAATAGAGTCCAAGAGAAATACGCTGGATAGTTTTGTCAATTTAAGGATAAATTTGTAATTCAAACTCATAATTTATGACGAAGTTGAAGGAAATAAGATTTAAGACCGAAAGTAGAAAGGATATATTAGAATTGGCTGTTGGGCAATAGGATTTGAGAGAGAGCATTAAGGGTATATTAGAGTTGGCCTTGCAAGTAACCAAAGTTGTCTTTGTTGGAAGGCAAGTGACTCATCAAAATTTGGAAGTAATTTTATTTTTGAAATTAATATTTGACAACGGGGTGGGAAAATACCATCCTTTGATAACTGTTGGGTGGCTAGATTTTATTGACGTGGATAACGGTATAAGTGTCATTTTGTTAATAATGATTTGAAATAAAAAAAAGTATAGGATGGTCACACATACAACTGTTATACAGAATAATGAATAATGGAAAAGGCAACATATAGGAGGATAGGAGGAGTAATGTCAAAGAGAAGAAGCTCTTAACCATATCAGAAATCGGCAAGAGAGAGACATCCTGAAAGGAAAGGTTAAAACATAAAAAATAATAGTTTTCTTACCAACAAAATCGTTGAGGTCTTTCATGTGGTAAGGTTTAGGATTTTTTATGTTAGAATGTGTATTACCATTAACCACAATCCATGCCAGTGGAAAGGAGAAGGAATAGACGGAGGAGAACGATAGAGAGACTAAGAAAGCCAGAGAGACTCTCAACGGCAAATAGATATTCAAAATACAAAATTTTCTAACCCTAAACCTATTTTAATTTCAAAATTTCTCTCTAAAATTGCACTCAATCTAAAAAATATTATTTTTGCTATCTCAGCCTTATGTCATCGCAAGTCAAATTGTCGTTTGGTTGTAATGACAGATGACAATGTCAAAATATCATTACTTTTTTAATTTTTTTACATTTTTGTTGTTTAGGGTTTAGGTTGACAATGTAAGGTTGAATAGAGTATTGAGAAGTGTCATTGTTAGTATGAAAACTTCAGAGATATTGTTGACAATAAATCTTATTAGTGGTGAATACAACAAGGTTTTAAGGATTGTTTTATAAAAAAGTGTAAAAGGTTTATTATTTGGCTGTACCATTTTCATAATTGAAGTTGTTGAAAGTTGTGTTTTTATTTATATTGAGTTAATGACTTATGTTGTTAGAAGGAAATTGGTATTAAATTTTGATACTTATTTTTTGAGCAAATTATTTAATTGTATTTTGATTTAAATTAGTTAATTTATGTTAGACTAGTTAAATTTAATTTTATAAGTTTTTTTATGAATATCTCAACGTTGTATTTGAGGTTAATGTATTTTTGTGTTAGTTGTATAGTAAAATGACTATAGAAATATGTGGTGTGTTTGTGAATGCATCAATCATGACAACATTGCCATTTTTGATGTAGATGCTTTTTTTTACCTTGATTTAATAAGAAAAATAATAAAATATGAAAGCACAAAATTAAATTTTCAATGAATGGTTAAGTATTATCATTATTATCTCACTGTGAGAGAATGATCTAGCTAAGAAGTTACCCACGCAATCTCTCTTTCTATGGTTTTTCATTCATTAGTGAAAGCCTTTTAGTTATCTTTTCAGATTTCAACGCTCTTGCAAGTTTTGACATTTCAATCATCGCACCTTTTCAAAGCGAGATTCTTTCTCTCTCTTTCCATGTGTCATTTTTGAAGTTTTGGATAAGGGTTCACTGCAATAATGATTATCTTGCATCCACAATCTTCAATGTTGTAGCCTTGTGTTTTAATTATTTGGGAAAGTTAAGTCTCACAAGTTTAACAATATTGAACTTCCTCCAATTTTTCCAACTAGAGAAATTATCCTATGTTGTTGTATGATGCTTTTATTTTTCTATTTTTACATTTCATTGGTGTTTCTTAGGAAAATGACATACATGAGAGGGTTTCTATTCTAGTGATCTCCATAACAACTTGCAAATGTTGTTGTTTGAGGATGTTTTGGGAAATTAAACCCCCTACAAATGTTACCTTGAGGTATTCTTATGTGTTAGGTATCCAAGTGTGAGTCTAAGTCCCACATTAAGCAGAAATGAGAAAGTTGAGCAACATATAAGAAAGAAGACCCACAACCCAATGCCTTAAGGTTTTGGGTTAAAGGTGGTGTCATTCCCTTGTGTGTTGGCCTTTGTTCTCATTCTTGTTTGTCTCCCCGGTGTTTCCCCTCAAAACTCTCAACAAGTGGTATCAGAGTCGATGGTTTGCGGCTTGAGCGAGTACAATTTGATCCCTGTATCGAAAGTCTTCTTGACAGAGGTTTCAAGTAAGTGTGTCCCGTATAAGTGTGTGAACGACGGTACAAGTGAGGGGTCGTTTGCTTATGCTCGAGGGGGAGTGTACAAATGTGGAAGAGAGACTCTCACTTGAGAGGGAGATTGTTAAGTATCCAAGTGTGAGTCTAAGTCCCATATTGAGTAGAAATGGAAAGTTGAGCAACATATAAGAAAGAAGACCCACAAACCTAATGCCTTAAGGTTTTGGGTTGAAGGTGGTGTCATTCCCGTGTGTGTTGGGCTTTGTTCTAATTCTTGTTTGTCTACTCGGTGTTTCCCCCTTGGAACTCCCAGCAAGTGGTATCAGAGCCGATGGTTTGCGGCTTGGGCGAGTACAGTTTGATCCATGTATTAAAAATCTTCCTAACAAAGGTTTCAGGAAAGCGCGTCACATATAAGTGTGTGAATGGCGATACAAGTTAGGGGTCGTTTGTTTCCGCTCGAGGGGGAGTGTACCAATGTGGAAGAAGGACTCTCAGAGATTGTTAGGTATCCAAGTGTGAGTCTAAGTCCCATATTTAGTAGAAATGAGAAAGTTAAGCAACGTATAAGAAAAAAAGACTCACGAACCCAATGCCTTAAGGTTTTGGGTTGAAGGTAGTGTCATTCCCTTGTGTGTTGGGCTTTATTCTCATTCTTGTTTGTCTCCCTGGTGTTTCCCACTTGGAACTCCCAGCAGGTGGTATCAGTGTCTCGGAACGCTTAATCTTTATACTCGATTTTGAGTGGGTGAATGTTTATTTGTCTCCCGAGTTAAGCATTTGCTTGATATTGTACTTGGTTTTGAGTGGGCGAACGTTTTCCCGTCTTCCGAGTTAAGCGTTTGCTTGATCTCTATACTCAATTTTGAGTGGGCAAACATTTGTTCGTCTCCCGAGTTAAGCCTTTGCTTTATCTTTATGCTCGGTTTTGAGTAGGCAAACGTTTGTTCATCTCCTGAGTTACGTGTTTGCTTGATATTATACTCGGTTTTGAGTAAGCGAATGTTTATTTGTCTCTTGAGTTAAGCTGCCTTGATCTTATTTGTTAGGTATGGCTCATAATACCTAATGAAAAGGCTTAGTGGACTGGGCCGATGGTACAAGGGCGAAGGCCCCACGGTACGGTACATGGGTATTTTGGTAATTATATCGTGTTTAGGGTTATTTATATAACCATATGTAATTGTAACCCTAATTTTTTATCTCTCTAATAATAAAAATATAGCCACTTAAACGTTTCCGAGGACGTAGACAAATTATCGAACCTCGTTTAATCTTATCTTTATTTTCTTCACTCTCGTTCGTTCCTGTGTTTATAGCGTGATTTTCTCAACAATTGGTATCAGAGCGAGTTGAGATGGCTATGTTTGGAGGTGCTAAATTCAAAGTTGTGAAATTTAATGGTCATGGTAATTTCGGATTTTGGCAGATGAAGGTGAAGGATTTGTTAGCCCGGCAAGGGATGTTGAAGACTCTAAAATCGTAGAAACCAGGGAAGATTGAGGATGAGGATTGGGTGAATGTGCAGGAACGAGCAACAGGAACCATACAGTTGTGTTTAGTAGACAAGATCATGTACCATGTAATTAGTTTGTCGTCTCTATATGAAATCTCTAGAAGAAACTGGAATCCCAGTTTATGTCAAAAACCTTGATGAATAAATTCTATCTTAAGCAGATGTTGTATGGGCTGAAGATGCAGGAGGATAACGATCTGGCACAACATGTGAATATTTTCAACCAAATAATCACAAATCTAGCACAACTACATGTGAAGATCGAGGATAAAGACAGAGCAATAATTTTGTTGTGTTTGTTGCCTTCTTCCTACGAACATATTGTAACAATCCTTACGTATGGGAAAGAAACAATCAGGGTTGAGGAGATTACTGCAGCATTGTTAGCGCACAACAAGCGAAAGCAGAATGCAGGGGAGATTTCTTCTCAAGGTGACAGTTTATACATTAAGGTGGTCAGAAACATGGAAGAAAGCAAGAGAAGGATGGTTCTGGAAAATGAAATTTCAGATCAAAGTCGAGGGGTAAAAAGACGATTCAATGCTACAAGTGTAAACAACTAGGTCATATGAAGAAGGATTGTCCAACATGGAGAAAACAGATTGATGAAAAGCAAGCTGACTCATCCAAGTCTGTAAATGTGGTGCAAAATGAGGAGTTTGATGACAGTGATGGTGACATGGTTTCTATTTCAACTACTCAATTTTCGAATGTATGGATTCTTGATTCATGCTCTTATCATAACGCCTAATAAGGGAGTGGTTTATGACTTACAGATCAACTGATTATGGTTGTGTCTATTTAAGTGACGATAGATGTTACAATATTGTTGGTATTGGTGATGTTAGAATTAGGATGTATGATGATACTGTTAGAACATTGTGTGATCATATCTTTTCATACAAAGTGGTACATGACCCTCTCGTCTCTGCATAAGGTCAAGGTCTCGGTATCACATTTCTTTTCAGCAAATTTACTTTTCAGTAATTAGTGAAGATACGTGACCCCCTTGTCTCTATATAAGGTCAAGTTCTCAATCTCACACTTCTTTTCAGCAAATTTACTTTTCAATAATTAGTGAAGATATGTGACCCTCTCGTCTCTGCGTAAGGTCAAGGTCTCGGTCTCACATTTCTTTTCAAGGAATTCACTTTTCAGTAATTAGTGAAGATACGTGATCCTCTCGTCTATGCGTAAGGTCAAGGTCTCGGTCTCACATTTCTTTTCAACAATAAATTGTATGTGACCATCTCGTCTTTGCACAAGGTCAAGGTTATGACATCATTTTTCCTTCTTTTGTTTTTTTATTTTTGCTTTATATGATAACGATAAAAATTCCAGATGAAATTAGTGTTTTTGTATTTATTTACTTTTTACTCTGATAATTTGAAATTTTTAATTTTTGAATTATCCTGTAAGATTTAAATAAAGAGAAATAACTATCAATACCCAATTTTGTATGGAGAAGAAAATTACTGCTTATGCCCCCGCATTTTATTTTGCATTATGTATTTTTGCTCCTATATTATTTTTGGATCATCAGTTTTTTTTTTTTTTCATTACATGGTATTGAGCTTTGGCCCATATTTCTATTTTTGCACTCCTTTTTTTTGTTGGACCTGTGTTTACTAATCACTCTTGACGAGTTCTTCCTGCACCTTAGTACCCTCTTCCTGCACCTTCATGCAAAATATGAAATGATAGTTATGCCCTCAACTTTAAAAGTACAAAGACCAAATTAGCCTTCACCCCTTCACTCCTATATTCGGTTCTAACAGTCGAAATTCTTACTTCCATCCATTTTTACCACGGTCTAAAGCTTTCGTGCCGAAGAAAAGGCATCCAGTTCACAGATTCAAATCCGTTTGTTTCCATTCTTTCAAATCTTTGATTAATCCTTCAAACAAGCAATAGGTAAGTAATTTTTTGTGTTTATTAGTAATTAGTAAGTGATATTAGAGTAGTTGATTTCGGGTTTGGGACGCTGTCGGTTACAAACGAAAGAGTTTTCCGATTTAGGATATGAGAACCGGATGGATTTTATCCGGATCTTGTTTTGATTTAGAAATGAGAACCGGATGACACCCCCATCCGATTCACATTGCTAAAATATTGACAACCAAATGACATGGGCATGCCATTCGGTTCTCATTCTTTTATCAGTGTGAACCGGATGAGTGTGCCATAAAGATAGTTATGGAATTAAAATTTTATACTGATGGTGCAGGAAGAGGATATTAGGGTGAAAAAGGATATTAGGGTGCAGGAAGAACTTGTCATCACTCTTTTCAAATGTTTTTATTAGGCTACGCCAGTCATTTACTTTTATCTCCGGTTCATTTTTTTTACTCTCTTATTTGGGTCATACTTTACTAGTTGCACCTTTTTTTTCCCTCATGCCTTTTTCGTTAAGTCCGTTTTCTTTTTCTACACTCTTTTACTTTATCTAAGCTCCCTATCCTTCATTTTGGGTCTCAGATCATTTTCTTTTTAATATTCACCCGTTCTAAAATTTCTCTCGTCGAATGCTTTTTTTTTTTTTTTTTTTATAACAAAATGCTTTTTTTTAGTTTAATTAACGGAAGAAAAACT
>Ga0099825_1004310_pt1 | contig 18683 bp, 22 predicted proteins | sample SiratroredBW_FD_76838 | JGI IMG/M metagenome (GOLD analysis project Ga0099825, IMG submission 76838) | Root nodule microbial communities of legume samples collected from California, USA - Siratro red BW | ecosystem: Host-associated > Plants > Roots > Nodule | place: USA: California | collected... | reverse complement strand
TCTTTTCAAAATAAAAAATATCATCCCCCACCCCCCCCCCCCCCCTGGCTTTAACTTAGCCTAAAATTATTTTTCATTGGTATCAAGAACTAAGTCTTGAAAGTTATTCAAGTTTTGATCCCATGGCTGAGGGAAAGTTTCCTTTTGCAGAGGGTGCTTTTATAAACAGGCCTCCTTTATTCAATGGGGTCAATTATCCTTTTTGGAAAATCGAAATGAAAATTTTCATTGAATCTCTTGATCGTGGTGTATAGGATGCAATTATGAATGGTCCTTTTGTGCCTAAAACTATGATTGATGGTAAAACTATTGATAAGCCTTGATTTGAATGAAGTGATCATGATAGCAAGAAAGCTGAATTTGATTGTATGGCTGAGAAGATTATAACTTTAGTTTTGATTTTAGATGAATTTTTCAGGGTCTCTCAATGTTCTTCAGCAAAGGAAATGTGGGACATTTTGGAGGTGACTCATGAAGGAACTAGTGATGTGAAGAGGGCAAGAAAGCATGCCTTAATCTAGGAGTATGAACTATTTAGAATGCAAGTTGGAGAAACCATTGCAAATGTGCAGAAAAGATTCACACACATAGTGAATCATCTCATTGGACCAGGAAAAATCTTTAATAAGGAGAAGCTCAACATAAAAGTGTTGAAGTGTCTTGATAGATCTTGGCAGCCCAAGGTCACTACAATATCAGAAATGAGGAATATTACCACATTGAGCACAACTGCACTGTTTGGAAAACTCAGAGAACATGAGCTTGAGATGAATAGATTCAAGAAACAGAAAATTGGGGAAAGAAAAATAAGAGGAATAGCACTTGAAACTGCTACTATAGAAGAAGAAAGCGAAATTAATTCTAGTGAGGACAATGAAGCTGAAACATTGAACCTGTTAACAAGGAAGTTCAACAAATTCCTAAGGAAGAAGGCAAAACACTACAAGAAAAAAGCTATTTAGAAACCAATTTTTAGCTACCAAATGAAATAATTACTAATTGTGACCAAAATAGTCACCAAATTAGATTTTGGTTGCTAAATAACTACAAAATAGAAGTAATGATTGAACTTAGTAACCAATTAAGTCAAGAGAATTGATTTCTGACATTAGCTACCAAGATTTTAGTGACCTATGTCATTAGATTCTAAAGGGTTATCTAATTAAGTTAGAGACTAATTTAGAATCTAATGACATAGGTCACTAAAACCTTGATAGCTAGTGTTAGATACCAATTATTTGGACTTAATTGGTCACTAAATTCAATCATTACTTCTATTTTGTAGTTATTTAGCAACCAAAATCTAATTTGGTGACTATTTTAATCACAATTAGCAACCATTTCATTTGGTAGCTAAAAATTGGTCTCTAAATAACTTTTTTTCTTATAGTGAAAGAGAAGAATTAGCAATCTAAAAGGTATTCTAAGAAAACTGATTCAAATGTTACTAACTTTACTTGTTTTGGATGCGGAAAGCATGGACATATCAAGATGGAATGTCCAAACCTGGCTCACAAAGAAAAGGTTGTGGAAAAGAAGAAATTCAACAAAAAACAACAAAGGAATAAGAGCCTACATAGTTTAGGATAAAAATCATTCAACAACCAGCTCTTCATCAAAGGAAGAAAAGGAGATTAATCTGTGCTTGATGGCTACGGAGCAATAAGAGGTAAGCATGTTAGCTCATGTATTTCTTTAAATCAAGAAAATTACAGTATATTGCTTCAAGCTTTTTTCGAGACACATGATGAAGAAAATAGATTGGTACTTGCAAAAAATAGGCTGAAAAGTTTGAACAATTGGCTAGAAAATAGAGTCAACTCATTAGAAGAAGAACTGGAAAATTTTAAAACTGGTTTTAAACACTTGAATATGATTTTCTAGTCTTCTAATCGTGAGGATGAATCGAGGAAACCAACCAAGTGCGAAAATTGTGAGGTGTTGCAAGCTATGGTAAAATATCTTGTGAAAACTTCTTTGAAGCTTGCCTTGGTTGGGAACTGCAAATTTAAATGTTGTTTTAGGTTCCTAAAATTGTATGTTTAATAAAGCTAGAATTGGATATAAACCTATGTTTAAAAAGAAAACCATAAAATTCAGCAGCTTTTCCAAACACCCAGCAAGCACACCTCGCCCTTTCAAACCTGCTTTTATTACTTGCATAAAGATCATACTATTAGAAACTGTAGAGTTAGACTATTTGATGTCTAAATGGCCTTGTAAGGTGAATACCAAAAGGTAATCATAACAGTTCTAGACCCGAAATTAATAGGGTACCAACCTTCATCCATTAATATGTTTTGCAGGATAAAGATGTAGCCAACAAGAAGCTTTAGTACTTGGATAGTGGAGGTTCCAAGAATATGACAGGGGATGCATCTTTGCTAACTGGATTGGTTATAAAGCACGGAGGATTTGTCACGTATGGAGACAACAATAGAGGTAGAATAATTGGTTGTGGTGATATAGGAGTTAAAGGCAACTTGATGATACAAAATGCACTGTTGGTTGAAGGCCTAAAACACAATCTTCAAGCATTAGCCAACTGTGTGACAAGGGTCTGCAAGTCATATTTCAACCAGAGATATGCCTCATATCCAGTGCAGATTTCTAGCAAACACACCTTATTGGTAAAAATGTTAACAATGTTTACATGTTAGACATTAATTGTCATTGTAGATGATTTTTCTAGGTTCACATGGACATTATTCATAGTGACTAGGGATGATGCATTTTGTGCCTTTAAGAGACCTGCAAAGATTATCCAAAATGAGAAGATGCATTTCGTACCTTTAAGAGACTTGCAAAGATTATCCAAAATGAGAAAAACTACACCATTTTTGACATCAAAACTGATCACGGGGGAGAATTTCAAAATGAAAGGTTTGAAAATTTTTGTGAAAAGTTTGGCATTCAGCATAATTTTTTAGCACCAAGAACTTCACAGCAAAATGAGGTTGTGGGCTGATGCAGTTAACAGTGCTTGCTATGTGCTGAATAGAGTTTTGATAAGGCCAATTCTAAAGAAAATCCCGTATGAGCTTTTCAAATGAAGAAAACCAAACATGTATCATTTAAGAGTTTTTGGTTGCAAGTGTTTTATTTTAAACAACGACAAGGATAATCTAGGTAAGTTTGATTCAAAGGTAGATGAAGGCATATTCCTAGGTTACTCATCACATAGCCATGCATATAGAGCATACAATAATAGAACCATGTTAATTGAAGAGAGTGTGCATATAACCTTTGATGAGACTAACCAAAAGTTGTATGTAGAGCCCAAATTTACAACTGATGATGGAGAAATAGAAAGTATTCCAGGGCTGAATGGCATTGCAGCAAATCAAGACAAAGAGCAAAATGCAGAAGTGAAAACTAAAAACTCTAAAATCGATTCAACTCCAGATCGAACTGATTTGCCTCAAGAATGGAGAGTTCCAAGAGATCTGTCCTTGGACAATGTGATTGGCCAAATTCACAAGGAAGTTTCACATGGCATTTGTTTCACAAATTGAGCCTAAGACAGTTCAAAAAGCCTTGAGTGACAATCATTAGATAAATGAAACGCAAGAAGTGTTGAACCAATTCACTAGAAATGACATGTGGAGTTTAGTTCCAAAAACCAGCAAGATGAACATGATTGGCACAAAATGGGTGTTCGAAAACAAGATGGATGTTACAATCAAGAGGAAGGAATTGACTATGGTGAAATCTATGCATCTGTTGCAAGGATTGAAGCAGTTAAACTTCTGCTCGCTTATGTTTGTCTAAATGATTTTTAGCTATTTCAAATGGATGTGAATAGTTCATTTTTGAATGGATTTATAAATAAGGAAGTGTATGTTACACAACCACTAGGATTTGAAGATCACAAGCTGCTTGGACATGTTTGCAAACTCAACAAAGCTCTCTATTGTTTAAAGCAAGCTCATAGACAATGGTATGATAGGTTAAGTAATTTTCTGCTCTCAAAGGATTATGAAAGAGGTCAAGAAGACAAAACTCTCTTCATTAAGAAATTTGAAAATGACATAATACTTTTTCAAGTCTATGTTGATCAAGTATTATGTTTTTGATTTGTATAATTGTAATCTTTGATTCAATTGGGTATTGGTGATGTTGTAGGGTTTAACATTGATGTAATCTGAATATTTAGGGTTGTAGGGTTTTAGTTCTGTTATTCAGAGGTGATTTGTGATCTTACAGGGTGAAAGAAGGGTTCTTGATTGTAATTGTGTACAACTGAGTATTGTTAGTTGAATTTTTCTTGCAAGGGTTGCAAGAAAGACTGGATGTAGTCCTTGAGAAAGGGTGAATCAGTATAATTGTCTTGTGTGTTTCTCTCTCACTCTTCCCTTACATTTGATTCTGCACTGTATCATTTATCTTGATTTTATGCTTTTGTATTTGAATATGTGCAAATATGGTTTCTGCATGTTTAAACCACTGTGTGCCGTTTAATTCAACTAAGCATCACTGTATTCACTTTTTGAGCCTCTGTGAATCTGTGTTTGTCAAAACTACTATAAAGTGAAAGTTCAAACTGTTTCATAAAAGTCTTTCAAATCTAGAAATCTGATTTAGTTAATCGCATAATGGTTCTTGATTGGCATATATAGAGGTTATATTTCATTTGATATTGCAATTGAGTTTGATTTCCCTGCATATTTGATTCTAATTTCTTTTTATTTCAATTGTTTGTTGTTTTCATAATTGTGATTGTTGTGAAACTCATATATTACCAAACTACTGAACAAACCTTGAATAGCCTAACTGTAGTATTGTTCATTGCCTTATATTTGAGTGCTTAGTTTGTCATTTGACTTGCTTTATTTCTGAAATTGAATCTTATATTTGCGCATTCTAGTTATTTGCATTGAATATTATTAAATTCTATCACTATGTGTTGGTTTTGCAGTGCCTATTCTATATCATTGTGTGAAAATATGATTTTCTCAATTTTTTCAGAAAATAAACCATTTTATTCGTGTTTTAATTGATTGATTTTCTGCGCCGCACCTTGAGTCATTGATTCTAGAGATTCTTGGAAACTCTCATTCTGTGAAAGACATTTTCATTTCTTTCTAAAATCATAAATTTTGTAAAGCTTGATTCACCCTCACTCTTGAACTCAGCCTAAAATTATTTTCATAAAGAGCACTCGAAAAAGGCTAAAGGGTATTCGATAAAGCTTTGTGAGAGGCATTTGGTAAAACTAAAGGGCACTATATTAACACAACAATAACCACTGCAGAGGCACCGACAGCGGTATTGCAGATTCCAAAAAACAAAATGCTTATATGCAATAATAACCATTATGGAAACACCAATAGTGACATTATATGGGTCATAAAAAGGGATAGAGGAACAGTAATAACCACTGTGGAAGCAGAAGTAGTGGCATTGCTTCACTCATAAAAGCACACTTAGATGTGCAGTAATAACAACTATGGAAGCACCAACGATGGCATTTTTTGACTCATAAAAAGGGATAGAGGAACAATACAATAACCAGTGCAGAGGCACAGGCGGCAGTATAGCAAACTCATAAAAGAGGATAGAGGAACAAGAAAATAACATGACTTGAGAGTTAAATTTGGATGTAATCCAAAAAAATGAGCCTAGACCAAACAACAAATATTCCTCGTTTTTTGATTTATCATTTCAATTGCCTATTGGAGCAGAAAATGTATCATTTCAAATTGTTTACATTTTTACATGGTTTATGGAGACTATAATTACAAAAAACAAAGAGAAATTGTGTTTAATTTATGTGTTGAATTGAACTTATACAAAAACAAAGTTCAGGTTATCATTCTTTATTTATGTGGCTACTTGTGATAAACTTTCTGAATGTCCAAACCACATGTGGCCAATCACCATCAACAACAACAATTCAATTTCTTTTTCTACTTGGAATATGTTTTTCCTTCACTGTGTGGTGAAATAAGGTCCTACTACAAAGCCACCAATGTAGGAATTTTATGATCTTAAGTTTAACAGTAATAAAATTATTGGTTACCTGTATTGAATTATGTAGTCACCTTAATCGATGCTTCGGAACATAGTGGACTGATATGCACTATCACCAACAACTCTACCATTTTTGTTTAGGACTTCAATTTATTTAAAAAATTAATTTATTCACGATTTCATTAAAGAGTTTAAATTATTTAGAATTTTAATTTATTTAATAGTTTAATTAATGTGAGATTTTAATTTATTAGAAACTTTATTTAATTAGAATTTTAATTTATTTAATAAATTTTATTTAATTTTTTCATTCTTACAAATTTTAGACATAATAAAAATCTGAATATCAACCGAACATCTCAGAAGATTTAATTAAATAAAAAAATGTTAACTATAGTGTGAGTCAAATTTGACACTCATATTTTGATATTGTCTCACAACTTTTATCACAAAAAAATTTCAACATGGCATTATATCATAGACAACTTTTGTAGCCTCATGTGAATACCTTTTTTGGACTAAAATAGCTTTTAATCTTTGTATACACATGTGATTTATTAATACATGGTTGGAGTAAAATTGATGAATAAATTGTCATTTTGTTTTCTTATTTACATTTGCCTAACAATTATTGTAACTCTGTCACAATTTTCTAAGATTCACAATCAATTATTTCTATCACTTAACTCGACGAACCAATGCATCCTTTTCTACAATAATTTCTGCAACATCATACTTCTCTCTCAATGAAGGTGTCAATTCTTCAAACGCTTCTTTGACAATTATACAACCAAAATCTTCCTTTAAAGCAAACAACTAAACAATAATATGTTCACACACATAACAACCAAATTCAAAAATCAATGCAGTATTGCATCAACAGTAGTGTAAGAGACAACTAAACAATAACCTGTTCACATAAATAACAACCAAATTCAAAAATCAATGTAGTACTACATCAACACTAGTGTAAGACAATGGGTTAAAATTACAATTAAGACATATAACTAACAAATTTTCTTTCAAAGAAGATGCAGATTCTCTCTTCCAACTCTACAATCCATCCAATACAGAATTTGAGAAATTTTATTGGTAGTTGGAAGAAAAAGAACAAAGAGATAGATTCTAATTGATAAAATATTAACATCAGGCCAATATTTATAGCTTAAATAATTGATACATAAAAGGATTCTTCACTTAATTCATGGGCATATGCATATTTATTATAATTAGGTTCATTAGCTTTGATGCATTGGCAACATAATAGGCGGTGTAATAGTTTACTCCAACAAAATCTATTGAACCCGCAAGAAGTTTTGCTTTTTGAGTAGAGAACTTTGGCAATGTTAAGTAATATGAATCTAAAAAAATAGAAGATATGTAATCCACTTCTCGTAACTCTCTTCTACGCCATAATCAAATCACTTATATGTAATAATAGAACTAAAAGCAAACTCTATTAGACACCATCAAATCAATTTAATAAAAGGAAGTAAAAAAAATCAAAGTTCCTAAAAAGTCAATTTCTTCACCTAGATAAGTGAAAAAGTCAAAAAGGGCGATGAATGAATGAGTCAAGTCATAGCAGATGACATATTGTAGGGAATCAACTTCTTACCATATCAAATGAACAAAAAGGATTATTCCAACAGGTTATAATACATTTCCAAGTCATTTCATATATCCTTTTCTTCATAAATGTAAAATTGGCTCTTGTCATGTGCGTAAAAAAATTGTTTACTGATTCAAACATGTTATAAGACCTGAAAATATTAACATAAATTATCAAACAAGACAACTAATCAACCTTTATCCACAATCTACAAATTTATCTTAGTATAGTAACCTTATCTCCAACAACTTTTACTTCCCAAGTAGAATGTCTTCTTCACCAAAAAAATTCAAATGGAAGAGAAACCCCACATATTCATTAACAAACAATGCCAATTGCTAAGTACACAAAAACTCAGAGATAAGTACAGGTAAAAAGATTGTGCCTGTTTGTGACATTTCTCAACTAGCTAGGTCAACTTAGCCTCCTTGCTATCTTCGTCATCATAGGAACTTTTACTCTTTTTTGCCTTAGTATTAACCTTTATATGTTTTTCCCCTTCTGTAGAAGTGTGTTATATTCTCTACAATGATCTTGAAGAAGATCATCCAACCCAATAATTTTCTTCTTAGTAGGAATACAAATATTAAAGTACTCATTATGATTGACAAATTGAACAAATTAAGGGAAATCTAGATAACACAAAACATGAATTATCATAAAAATTGCAAAAAAAAAAAAAAAAAAATTAAAAAACCTTAAAACAAGAAAAAAAAGGTAAAACTTAAAAAGATAAAAGGAAAAAAAAAACTTTAAATGTTAAAAAAATTAAAAAAAAAAAAAAAAAAGAATTATAAAACCTTAAACCAAGAAAAAAATGGTAAAACTTAAAAAGTTTATGGGAAAGGAGTACCTTTTAGTGTTAATAAAGTTACAGCCAACAATGATAGTCACAACTCACAAGTTCCAAAGGTTTTAAAACTGTCAAGGTGACGTAATGGCTAAAATATATGAGAACAGATAAACTGTCAATACCTCTCTAACAATATTTATGGTCTTATTTACTTGTTTCCAACGAGCATTTACAAGGTCTTCTTCTTCCTAAAATTATGATATACATATTCATTATAGATTTGGTAAGTATGAAAATTCATTTTTCAAAATAATATAATTTACCTATAAGAGGGCATTTGAAATCATCTTATTGTACTGGTTACTATTAGAAAATTGTTGAATAGTGACTGAAAAATTCAATCACTATTAGTGACCGAATCAATGATCGAAAAAATTCGGTCACTATCAGTGACTAAAAAATGTGGTCACAAATTTGGTCACTGATTCGGTCACACATTCGGTCAAAGAATTGGTCACTGATTTCGGTGGCTGATTCGGTCACTGATTCAGTCATTAATTCGATTACATATTCGATCACTGATTTCAATCACTAATTCAGTCACATATTCAATCATAAAATCAGTCATATATTTAATTACTAATTCAACCACAAATAATAATAATAATAATAATAAAAATAATAATAATAATAGTAAGAATAATAAAATAATAATAATAATAGTAATAAGAATAAGAATAATAATAATAATAATAAGAATAAGAATAATAATTATAATAATATCAATAATAATAATATTTATAACAATAATAATAATAATAATATTAATAATAAAAAAATAAAAAAAATAATAGTAGTAATAATAATATTAGTAATAGTAATAAAAATAATAATAATAAGAATAAGAATAATAATAATGATAATAATAATAATAATGATAATAATAATAATAATGATAATAATAATAATAATGATAATAATAATAATAATATTTATAATTAAAATATTAATAATAATTGTAATTGTAATTGTAATAATAAGTATAATAATAATTGTAACATGACAAAAAAGATGCTTTAGTCTGGTGGTTATAGGCTCAAGCTGCAGAGAGGTCCTAAGTCCAAAATCTCATTGAAATTATTAGTGCCAGGTAATAAAAATAATAAAAGTATAGATAAAAATAATATAAATCATAATAGGAATAATAAATGTAAAAAAAAAATATTTTTATATTAAAAAATATATTTTTTGTTAGCACTAGTGGGCTACTGTGATGATTTGATAAAGCCAACCAATTGAAGAAGTTCAAGACCTTATGAGCATATGTGGAATGCATGAAGATTTCATGAAGATTGAAGACTTGGTCTAGAACTTAGGAGTGTGTGTTGTGAGGTAAGTTTGAGGTCTAATCAGTGATGCATGCAATCTTAATCAAAGATAAGCTCCACAAGTATTTTCTGTATTAACAAAAGTTTTGAGAAATCATTAAAATCAAAACTTGCGTTTTGAACAACTGTTTTAACTAACTAGAAAAAAACAGTCGACTATTTGAAAACTCAATCGACTGAATTTTAAATGACAGTTGTCTATAAATAGCTGGCGCGAAATTTTGGAAAGATATGAAAAATCAATCTAAACATTTTCTGAGCAAGAACATTTGATATTTCAAAGAAAGCAAAAACGCCCTTGAGTCTAGTGATCAAGATCAATCAACGTTTTCATCAAAGAACTATTTTCTTGAACTGCTACTGGAGCTTTGATTTGACTGAGACAGTTTCTTCACTGATTTGACCATCAGACTAAGCCTTCTATACCCTTTCTTTATTACTTTTGTAATCCTTTGTATAGAAGTGTTTGTATTGTTGTGATTGTGTTAATCTTTCTTCTGTATTGAAACTGCTACTGCGTTCTTGAATTACTGAGGTGTAATTTGTGGTACAGTGGAACTGTACTGGTGGTTCGCCTACTGCGAGGTGCAGTGTGAGGCGGTTCTGGGTTATACAGTGGGTTCTGTATAACTGTGACTTGCTGTGGGTTTCAGCAAGGGTGTTCTTGAAACACACAGTGGGTTTCTGTGTGGTTTTTTGTTTTGCTATGGGTTCAGCAGTGGTATACTGCGGGTTGCAGTGAGATGTTTATGGATTATACAGTGGACTCTGTATTACTGTGACTTGATGTGTGTTTCAGCAAGGGAGTTCTTGAAACGCACAATGGACTCTATGTGGTTTCTTGGTTTGTTGTAGGTTCAACAGTGGTTGCTGCGAGTGCAATGTTGTCTTGTTGTGGGCAAGTGTTGTAAACTTGATCGTTTGATCATTTTTAGTGAAATCCTTACTGTGTGTGAGGGACTGGACGTAGCTCGTTTGGTGGGTGAACCAATATAAAAACCTGTGTTCTTGAATCTTCTTTCTCCTTCTTGATCACTGATTTAATTGACTAGTTCACTGTATAAACTGTTTTCAGAATCTATAATTAAACTATAATTGATTTAAGACTTAAACATCTTTTAATAATTATTTCTTTAATAAAAAGAATTTTATTTTTGATTGATTCATAAGAATTCGAACTGTTGATTAAATCGAAGTTGATCAGTTCATTCTGTGTGGTTAACTTCTATTATGTTTCTGTGTAGTAAACTAAATCGCTTCCATACTTACATTTGAATTTTGATAAAACTATTTGGTTTGCTACATTGTACTGTGACTGGATTGTATACTGTTTACTGATTCATTCTACTGCTTTGCTCAGTAAAGTCAATAAAGATCCAGTTTATCAAACTGATTTGAATTTTTTTCAAAGGTTAAATAGTTTTAAAAAAGATTTTGAAATCCAATTCACCCCCCTTCTCCTATTTCAGCCAAAACAGTTTCTTACATTTGGCATCAGAGCTAGGACTTGTATCCTACCTAGTCAAGTTTTCGATCTATGGCTGAAAATCGTTTACCTTTTGCTGAGGGGGCTTCAATAAATATACCTCCTACTTTTCTAGTGTGAATTACCAATTCTGGAAAGTTAGAATGCGGATCTTTATTGAGTCTATTGACAGAGGCATTTGGAATGCAATAATAAATGAAACCTTTTGGTGAACTTTCTAATATAGAGAATAAGCGTGTGCAATATGATTGCATTGCCAAGAACATTATAACTTCTGCCTTGAATATGGATGAGTTTTTCAGGGTGTCTTAAAGTACCTCTGCAAAGGAGATGTGGGATGTGTTGGAAGTCACTCATGAAGGCACGAATGATGTGAAATGGGTAAGGAAACATGCGCTGATTCAGGAGTACGAGTTATTCAGGATGCAATCAGGAGAATCAATTTCTGATGTACAGAAACAATTCACTCATATAGTTAATCACCTGATCGGACTGGGAAAGCAGTTTGATAAAGAGGAGCTGAACATCAAAATTCTCAAATGCTTGGATAGAAGTTGGCAGCCCAAGGTGACAGCAATTTCAGAAACTAGAGATTTGAAACTCTCACAATAGTTGCACTATTTGGCAAACTAAGAGAGCATGAACTGGAGATGACGACGCTGAAGGAAATGAAATATGTTGAAAAGAAATCCAGAAGCCTTGCACTGAAATCAAAAGTTGCTGAGATTGAAACCAGTGAGGACAACTCAGAAGAAGATAGTGATTCTGAAGACCTCAGTCTGCTGGCAAAGAAATTCCAGAAATTCATCAAGCTGAAGAGTAGGGCAAAGAATCAATAATCTAAAAGGTATACTAGAAAACCTGATTCAAATTCAAATAAGCTAACCTGTTATGGTTGTGGCAAACAGGGACATGTGAAAGCAGATTGTCCAAATTTGGCTAACAAAGAGAAGAGCATTGATAAGAAGAATTACAAAGCTGGAAAGGGAAGAAAGGCATACATTGCATGGGAAGACAATGAATCTTCATCCAGCAGCTCTTCACAGGAAGACATTGAAGGAATTCCGTGTTTCATGGTTGGAAAAGATTATGAGGTTAGTAGTGAAGATTCCAACACTTCCTTTAGCAGTACAAATTACAGTTCACTGCTGAATGTGTTTCAAGAGACGCATGAGGAAGCAAACAAGTTGGCTCATTCGAACAATAGACTGAAGGGTATGAACCACTGGTTGGAAGCCAGAGTTAAGGAACTGGAAGATGAAGTTTTAAGACTGAAAACTGACCTTGATCACTACAAAAATTCCAGTAACTTAGACTCCAGCTAGTCAGCAAACTGTGAAAATTGTGAAGTTCTTCAAAAGAAGGTGAACTACCTAATAACTACTGCTTCAAAGTTGACTATGGGAACAGCCAATCTGAATGCCATTCTGGGCTCTCAGAACTGTGTTTTCGAAAAGGCTGGAATTGGACATCAGCCCAATTTCCCAAGGAAACAGAAAAAGTACAGTAGCTTTTTCGAAACCAATACTAAACAACTTTCACAGCCTATTACCTGCTTCTATTGTATGAAAAGAGGTCATTCTGTCAAGGACTATAAGTTTAGAATATTTTTAGTGCCAAAAGGTTTAGTTAGGTGGATGCCTAAAAGCATCACTAACAAAGATGGACCCGAATTTAACAGGATACCAATGGCTTAATTCTAATATGTTTTGTAGGTGTACTTGGCATCCAGTAAGCTGATGTGGTATATGGACAACGAATGCTCAAAGCATATGACAGGAGATTCAACCCAGTTGATTAATATCAAATGGAAATTTGCAAGATATGTGACATATGGTGACAATAACCGAGGCAAGATACTTGGAGTTGGTGATATTGGAAGAAATGATAGAGTAATCATCGAAGATGTACTCTTAGTGAAAGGATTAAAGCACAACTTCCTAAGTATCAGTCAACTGTGTGATAAGGGGTACAAGATCACGTTTGAGCCTGCTCAATGTCTCATAACAGATTCAAAATCTACTGAAACAGTTCTTCTAGGTAAAAGAGAGACTTGCACACATTCACATGCATTATCTAAACAGGATTGCATCTAAAGATCTTATAATTGGTCTTCCTAAGCTTAAGTTTGAGAGGAACAAACTGTGTGGAGCATGCCAAATGTGTAAGCAAACTAAAAGTTCTTTTAAACCGATTAATGTTGCTTCTACAACTAGACCAATTCAGTTGCTGCATATGGATTTATTCGGTCCCTATAGAACTATGAGCCTAGGAGGGAACTACTATGGTCTTGTTATTGTTGATGACTATTCTAGGTTCACTTAGACATTTTTCATTGCCACTAAAGATGAGACTTACCATGTGTTTAAGAATTTTGCCAAAGCTGTACAAAATGAGAAAAAGAGCAGCATAGTGTCTATAAAATCAGACCATGGCAGAGAATTTCAGAATGAGAAATTTAACAGATTCTGCAGTAAGCTGGGAATCGAGTACAACTTCTCAACACCAAGAACTCCACAACAGAATGGAGTTGTAGAAAGGAAAAACAGATCTTTGGAGGAACTGGCCAGAACATTGTTAAACGAGACTGGACTACCCAAATACTTCCGGGCAGATGCTATCAGCACAACGTGCTATGTACTAAATAGAGTGCTGATCAGACCCATACTGAAGAAAACTCTATATGAACTGTTCAGAGGTAGAAAACCTAATTTGTCTCACCTAAAGGTTTTTGGCTATAAGTGCTTCATACTTAATAATGGTAAGGACAGTCTGGGTAAGTTTGATTCCAAGTCTGATGAAGGTATTTTTCTGCATTACTCACAACATGGTCATGCTTATCGTGTCTATAACAATAGGACTGTGCTGGTAGAAGAATTTGTACATGTGAATTTTGATGAAACTAACCAAGTAATGCAGGAAAGATCTAAGACATGTGAAGATGATGAAATTCCAGTTATTCAACAAGCTAGAACTGAACTGGAAAATAAGACTGAAGAAACTAGTGTGCTACTAGAAATTCAGTCAACAGAACCAGAAGATCAATCTGTTGTACAAGAAGCTATTACTGACAGGATCAGTTCAGGATTGCCAAAGGAGTGGAGAGTGCCTAGGAATTTGTCATTGGATAATGTAATTGGCCAGGTGCAGAAAGGAGTTTCAACCAGAAGTGCACTGAATCAATTCTGTGAACATATGGCTTTTGTTTCACGGACTGAACCAAAGACTGTAGCTAACGCATTGGAAGACAGTAGTTGGATAACTGCTATGCATGAAGAACTGAACCAATTTGCCAGGAATGAGGTCTGGACACTTGTTCTAAGAACCAGTGGGATGAATGTCATTGACACCAAGTGGGTGTTCAAGAACAAGTTAGATGAACATGGTGTTATCGTGAGAAACAAAGCTAGATTGGTTGCAAAGGGTTACAATCAGGAAGAAGGTATTGATTATGGAGAAACCTATGCACCAGTGGCAAGACTTGAGGACGTGAGATTGTTGCTAGCCTACGCAAGCATGAATAGATTCAAATTGCACCAAATGAACGTCAAGAGTGCATTTCCTAATGGCTATATAGATGAAGAGGTGTATGTTAGTCAACCTCAGGGTTTTGAAGATCATAAGCATCCCAATCATGTCTTCAAGCTAAAGAAAGCACTATATGCATTGAAGCAAGCACCTAGATAGTGGTATGAAAGGTTGAGCAGTTTCTTGCAATCTCATTCATATGAGAGAGGCAAAATAGATAAGACTCTGTTTATTAAGAAAACATGTTCTGATATTATTCTAGTTCAAGTCTATGTAGATGATATTATCTTTGGATCCACTAATCAGAATCTGTGCAAGCAGTTTGTTGCAGCTATGCATGGAGAGTTTGAAATGTCCATGATGGGCGAGCTCAACTACTTCCTTGGATTGCAGATCAAGCAGCTGAATCATGGGACTTTTCTAAGTCAAACCAAGTACTGCAAGGAGTTGCTGAAAAAGTTTAATATGGAAAGCTATAAAGAAAGTAACACCTATGGCAACTAACTGTTATTTGGATTTAGATGAGAAAGGAGCCAGTATGGATCAAACTAAATTCAGAGGATTAATCGGATCCTTGCTCTATCTTACTGTCAGTCGACCAAATATCATGTTCAATGTGTGCCTCTGCGATATATTTCAATCCAAGCCTAAGGAGTCACACTTCACTGCAGCAAAGAGAATTCTGAAATACCTAGAGGGAACTACAACTGTCGGACTATGGTATCCTGCTGATGTATCTCTCAATTTAGTAGGCTATTCTGATTCTGATTTTGCAGGTTGCAAAATAGACAGGAAAAACACTAGTGGGACATGTCACTTGCTGGGATCAAGTTTAGTTTCATGGCACAACAAGAAATAAGTATGTGTGGCATTGTCAACTGCTGAAGCTGAATATATTGCAGTTGGAAGTTGCTGTGCACAAACCTTGTGGATGAAACAACAGTTAAGTGATTTTGGCCTTAACTTGTCTAAAATTCCATTATTATGTGACAACACCAGTGCCATTAATCTTACAAAGAATCCAGTTCAACATTCAAGGACTAAACATATTGAAATTCGCCATCATTTCATTAGAGACCATGTCACTAATGGAGATTGTGAAATTCAGTTTGTTAGTACTGAGAATCAACTTGCTAATCTGTTTACAAAACCCTTGAGTAAAGAAAGATTTAATTTTTTGAGGAATGAACTGGTATACTGGATATCAAACATGTGCTGTGAATCATTTATATCATATGTTCTATTAGCAATTTGTTTTTTTTTTTTCTTTTCTTCGTGGCACTTCACAGTTCACTGCACCAGATTCAATTTTATAATATTTTTTCTGGATAAATCATAACTTATTTAAATGAAAACGCTGAATGCATGCGAAACTGGACGAGAGTTGAAATCCAACTAGAATGGGGCTGTGTAACTGAATCAGTTAGACTGGAACCAAGCTCATTGCAAAACATTGAGCTGTTGACCGAATAAGACAAAATTGACCAAGGTGACGCTCAGCATGTGAAGAGAGAGAATTTCCAGAACTTCACGTGGCGTTGAAGTATTGGCAGTCAACAAGCAAAAGCTATTTTTGAGGGAATCTCTGCAAAGCTGGGTATCTCAATCTGTTAGAATGCTGATAGCATGTAATATCTCAATTTGTTAGGATTTGATGTTGTGTAGTGTACTGTCAATCTGTGCTCTAGGGTGTAGTGCATTAATCTGTCTTTATATTGCTAGCTGAACATGCATACATTCACACACCACTTCACGAATACTACTTGTTCTGTGTGGGAATCCATTCTGTTTCAAATCAGTGCATTCTCAATGGCTTCACCATCCAACCCAAAGAAGAGAACAAAGTTAGTTGTAGTTAAGAATGCTGGTTCAGATGAACCAAATGAGAGTGACTATCTTGAAAGGTGGTTCTGCGGAAACCAGAAAAGCATAGACGACTACTACAAGCTCTACAGCAGAAAGATAATCATTTCTCCAAAGATGTTAAGCCTAGATTGGCTTAAAGAAGAAAAACTGGTTGAAGTAAGAAGTATGCTAAAATTTCAGAAGCTGGACCAATTCCTGAACCTGACTAGAAATACTTATCCATATTTGGTTAAGGTGTTTCTAACAAACATATGGTATGATGATGAGTGCGTATACTCACAAGTGAAAGAAATCGACTTTGCTATCAATGAGGAAGTTTGGATGAATGTCACACGCTTGAATAATGATGGAGCTGTTGTAACCAGAGGAAATTCTGCTGATCTGGGAGGTTTCAACAAGGTGCAGTTTTATAAATCTTGCCTTAGAGATCAGTCCTCTGTGTCTAGAACATACAATGTTGGTGGTTTAGCAACAATACCCAGAATTCTGACCTACATTGTCATCTGGATACTCACACCCAGAGACATCAATCATGCTACCTTGACTGAGGAAGACTTGATTCTTATGTACTGCATCACGTCCAAAATCAGAGTCAACTGGATTCAAGTTATCTGTGATCACTTGTTCAAAGTGGGCAAGAAGTTAGAGTATCGCATCCCCTATGTGACAATGTTATCAAAGTTTATTGATTACTTTGAGATTGATGTTGAGGACGAGATTGTTGAGGAAGTCAAAGCAGTAAATCAGATCTCCACAGCAAATTTAACCAAGAACGGGCTGGTGAAACTGAAAAACAAGAAATGGGTATCTAAGGCTGATGAAGGAACAGCTGATGAAGATAATGAGGAAGAATCAACTCAAGGAGAGTTTGAAGAATCTGACGATGAAGCTGATGAAGCTAATATGGAACATGATCAAGGTGGAATGGCAACTGAAACACCTATTGCTGCTGTTGGACAAGATTATTTTGCTGGATTTGAACAAAGGATGTTCAACCAACTGAACAACATGCAAGATCAACACCGTGTGCATCACGAGTACTGCCAAACACACTTCCAACTGATTGAGACCCAAGTTGATGATATTCAGTCCAAGATTGGGACTTTATTCTTCCCACCAAACGAGTAGATCATGCATTGCATAACTAAGTGGTTGTCTCTCTCCTTAAAGACAATGGGGGAGAAGTTTAGTGTGTTGGTTGTTCTGGCTATGTGTTGGGGAGATAAATTGTGTGTTGTTTTGTGTTTGGCTGTTTGTGTGCTATTATGCTTGTGTTATGTTTAGTATGCTAGTTTGTTGTTCGTACTTCTGCTGATCTGTTGATGCTGTAACTACTGGTTTATCTAGCAGGATGGAATTGCTCTAGGATTAGTTATGTTTACTCAGTGTACTGTTTATTCGGCTGATTAAATCACTCATATTCTGCTGCCCGAAATGTAACACTATTTTATATGAATGAAATTTGGTAGTACTATGTTTATGCTAATTCTAGTTTCTTTTCATTCTTTAAAACTGTGATCGTGGCAATGGATTATGGGGGAGCAATTGCATAAATGCATAATTGTTGATCAAAACTGGTTTAAGCATGAGAATGCATGAAATCTATTCAATTACAGTTTGATCAATTTACTGGAAATTGTTTACTGAACTTGTTCTTATTACCAATTGCTAATCTACTGTTATTGAGTTTAGTTGTTACAAGTTTGAACTAGATAACTCAACACACCATTTTTTGTCTTCATCAAATTGGGGGAGATTGTTAGCACCAGTGGGCTACTGTGATGATTTGATGAAGCCGACCAAGTGAAGAAGTTCAAAACCTTATGAGCATATGTGGAATGTATGAAGATTTCATGAAGATTGAAGACTTGGTCTAAAACTTAGGAGTGTGTGTTGTGGGGTAAGTTTGACGTATAATCAGTGATGCATGCAATCTTAATCAAAGATAAGCTCCACAAGTATTTTCTGAATTAACAAAAGTTTTGAGAAATCATTAAAATCAAAACTTGCGTTTTGAACAACTGTTTTAACTAACTG
>Ga0099825_1004309_pt1 | contig 18695 bp, 21 predicted proteins | sample SiratroredBW_FD_76838 | JGI IMG/M metagenome (GOLD analysis project Ga0099825, IMG submission 76838) | Root nodule microbial communities of legume samples collected from California, USA - Siratro red BW | ecosystem: Host-associated > Plants > Roots > Nodule | place: USA: California | collected... | reverse complement strand
TACTTAGCAATCAAAACGCATAAGAAAGAATTCAAAAGAAAATTTTATTTCATCACAAGATAATGCAGATACAATTTCAATGTTATCTTTTGCATAAAATTCAATACCCAAAAATGTTACATTCCCCAGACTGTGGAATCAGATTATACATAAAACTTTTTAACTGCGTCAGAGTTGACCGGTAACGGTATCCATTCTTGTGAGAATTAGTGCCCCTCCAGAGAAAACCTTCTTCACGACATAGGGACCTTCATAATTTGGCATCCATTTACCGCGATGATCCTTTTGAATGGATATGATATTTTTAACCACCAAATCTCCTTCACAAAACTCTCGCTGATGAACTATTTTATCAAATGCCTTCTTCATTCTATTTTGATATAATTGCCCATGACATATAACAGCTAACCTCTTCTCATCAGTGAGATTGAGTTGATCATATCTTGCTTGAACCCACTCAGCTTCTTTTAATTCGATCTCCCACAATACTCTGAGAGAAGGTATTTTCACTTCAAATGGTAATACTGCTTCCATCGCATACACAAGCAAAAAAGGTGTTGCTCCCGTTGAAGTCCTCACAGAAGTGCGATATCCGTGCAAGGCAAACAGTAACATCTCATGCCAATCTTTATAGGTCACCACCATTTTCTGAATTATTTTCTTTATATTTTTGTTAGCCTCTTCAACCGCTTCATTCATCTTTGGGCGATAAGGAGAAGGATTATGATGCTTAATCTTGAACTCTTCATACAACTCTGACACCATTTGATTATTCAAATTGGTGGCATTATCAGTGATAATTCTTTCGGGAATTCCATATCTACAAATCAACTCCTTTTTTATGAACTTTACCACCAGTTTCCTAGTTACATTGGCATAAGATGCGGCTTCCACCCACTTGGTAAAATAATCAATAGCCACCAATATGAATCGATGTCCATTTGATGCTTTCGGTTCAATAGCTCCAATGACGTCTATACCCCACATGGAAAAAGGCCAGGGTGCGGATAAAACATTTAATGCAGTTGGTGATACATTAATGTTATCAGCATATATTTGACATCTCTGACACTTTCTCACATGTTTACAACAATCATTTTCCATTGTCATCCAAAAATAACCAGCTCTTAGTATCTTCCTAGCCATATTCATGTGCGTTCCGAAAGCTCCTTCATGCACTTCTTGCAATATCAACTCAACTTCTTTTGCCTCCACACATCGAAGGAGTACCATATCGTGATTCCGTTTATACAGAACCTCTCCGTTTAGTACAAAACCAGAGGCTAATCTTCTCAACATTCTCTTTTCATTTTCAATGGCTGATTCCCGATAGTCTCGACTTTGGAGGTATCGTTTAATGTCAAAATACCAAGGCTTTCCATCTAGCTCTTCTTCAATAAAATTGCAGTAAGCCAGATGTTCGTGACTCTTCATTTTGATTGTAGGCAACTCTCCTTCTTGGTTTAGTTTGAACATGGATGATAAAGTGGCAAGAGCGTCAGCCAATTGATTATCTTCTCGTGGAATGTGATGGAATGTTATAGCATCAAAGTATTCCATCAATCCCTTGATATATGCTTGATATGAAATCAATTTCTGATCCCTAGTCTCCCACTCGCCTTTTATTTGGTAGACACCAGAGCTGAATCGCCATAAACTTCTAAGATGTTGACTCTATATTCAATGGCCGCTTGAATTTCCATAGCACAAGCTTCATATTCTGCAATATTGTTAGTACGATCGAAACATAGTCTTGCTGTCACAGGTATATACTGATTCTCTGGGGAGATGAGCACTGCTCCTATGCCATGGCCCATTACATTAGAAGCCCCATCAAAAAATAAAGTCCATGTATTCACCTCATGGTTATACTCATTCGCATGAAACAGAGCTAAGATGTCTTCATCCGGAAAGTCAGGCAACACTGGCTGATAGTCTTGCACTGGTTGGTGAGCTAGAAAGTCAGCTAGGACACTACCTTTGATAGCTTTCTGGGTGACATAAAGTATGTCATATTCTGATAACAACATTTGCCATCGAGCTATTCTTCCTGTGAGAGCAGGTTTTTCAAAGATGTATTTGATCGGATCCATCTTAGTTATCAACCATGTCGTATGGCTTAACATATATTGTCTTAGTCGGTGAGCTGTCCAAGCTAAAGCACAACACGTTCATTCCAAAGAGGAGTATCTCTGCTTGCAATTGGTAAATTTCTTGCTGAAATAATAAATGGCATGCTCCTTTCTACCTGTTTCATCGTGCTGTCCAAGTACACAACCCATTGATCCGTCTAATACTGTCAGATAGAGAATAAGAGGCCTTCCAGAGACTGGCAGACACAGTATTGGAGGTTCTCTTAAATACTGTTTAATTTTATCGAATGCTATCTGACAATCTTCATTCCATTATACCACTTGATTCTTTCGTAACAATTTGAAAATAGGTTCACAAGTGGCGGTGAGCTGGGAAATAAATCTAACAATGTAATTTAATCTTCCTAGAAAACCTCAAACTTCCTTTTCCGTGCGAGGATGTGGCATTTCCAGAATAGCACGTACTTTATCCGGATCCACTTCTATCCCTCTTTTGCTGACAATGAATCCTAGAAGCTTTCCAGATCTTACTCCAAAAGTATATTTAGCTGGGTTCAGCCTGAGTTTGAATTTCCTTAGTCTTTCAAAAAATTTCCTCAAGTTGACAAGATGTTCTTCTTCAGATCGGGATTTGGCGATCATATCGTCGACATATACTTCAATCTCTTTGTGTATCATGTCATGGAATAAGGTCACCATAGCCTTCTGATAGGTTGCCCCAACATTCTTAAGTTTAAAAGACATTACCTTATAACAGAATGTACCCCATGGTGTGATGAAGGTTGTCTTTTCTATATCTTCAGGTACCATTTTGATCTGATTGTACCCAGAAAATCCATCCATAAATGAAAACAATGAAAATTTAGCTGTATTGTCCACTAAGATATCAATGTGCGGTAATGGGAAATCATCTTTCGGACTAGCACGATTCAAATCTCGATAATCTACACACATTCGAACCTTTCCATCCTTCTTTGGTATTGGAACCACATTGGCCACCCATTGAGGGTATTTTGCTACTGATAAAAATCCGGCATTGAACTGTTTTTCTACCTCGTCCTTTATTTTCGAAGATACTTCTGGTTTCATTCTTCTGAACGTCTGCTTTATGGGAGGACATTCTGGCTTGAGTGGTAATTTATGTTGCACAATGTCAGGGTCTAATCCAGGTATATCTTGGTAAGACCAGTTAAAAATATCCCCGAATTCTCTTAACAAAGCACACAATTGCCCCTGTGTTTCTTTCGTCATCCCTGTGCCTATCTTGACCTCCTTTTTCTCATTTTCATCCCCTAAATTGATTACCTCTACATCCTCTTGATGTGGTTTTAGCTCTCTTGCTTCCTGTTCAACTAATCTCAACAATTCAGGAGGGGGTTCCCAGTCTTCTTCATAATCATCTTCCATGTTATTGAGGGGGAGTGTAAAATTAAGGTATGAGATATTGACATTGTTATTTTCAAAAGATTCATCAACATATCTGCATTATTCAAGTTTATGAAAATAAATAGGAAAGAAAGAAAAAGTGAAGGAGAAAATGAAAACACGATTTTATTATGCAAATGCGCAAGGCTGCCCTCTCAAAAGGAAACAATTAAAATTCAGAATGAATGAAACAACAAAACCTAAAAACCAGCCCATGAAAACAACAAATACCCTAAACCTCTAGGCAAAGCAATAGGGCTGACCGAAAAACATTACATTTTGTCGCTACTAAACACCATAGGTACGTCTACAAATTCCCAATTGTCAATTTCTTCATCAGGAATACAAGGGTGCACATGATTGAAGCTCTGATCTCCATGCCTCTGCTCAATAACTGCCACTTGATCAAAATTGATCCAACCGACGCTGTAGAAACTCTGATCCAGGCTGCGCATGGGAATTTCTTTAATTCCCGGCTCTCGACCCTCTATCTTGGCTTGACTTCTTTCAACTCTTTCCTCAATGATTCTCCTCCGATCAGCATGAGTAGGTTTGTATCCCAAACCATACCTCCCTTTGTTTTCCACCAATTTCAGTGTCTTTACAGATCCTGCATTATTTTTGCCCAAGCCATTACCATATTTATACCCCTCTTTCATCATAGTCTTGGCCACCATCAAAGATACACTAGACAGACATGGATTTACTTTGAAAGGCTCTACATAGCTTGTGCTAACGATCTCCAGAGCCTGAAATGAGGTTTCTAAAGCCTCTTCTGTCGCTTCAATATAGGGAGTGGATGTCGATCCACATACCAAGTCCTCCTCTCCAGAAACTATAATCAATTTATCGTCAATTATAAATTTAAGCTTCTGATGCAAAGTAGATGGAACTACTCCAGCCATGTGTATCCAAGGTCTTCCCAGCAGGCAGCTGTATGCTGGTAATATGTCCATTACTTGGAATACAATTTGGAATGTGCATGGACCAACTTGTACTAGTAGCTCCACTTTCCCTATAACCTCTCTCTTACTACCATCAAAAGCTCTCACCACCATGGTACTAGGATATAGATGAATCTCTTCACCATGCAATTTGTTCAATGTGGTTTTTGGCATTACGTTCACAAAGGAACCATTATTGACTAGCACACGTGATATAAAATGATTCATACACTTGACTAAAATGTGAAGGGCTTTGTTATGACCTCTGCCCTCTGAAGGTATTTCTTCCTCAGTAAAAGTTAAGTAATTATTAGCGGTGATGTGACTAACAATTCCTTCAAATTTATCCAAGGAGAGATCTTGTTTCACATGAGCTCCACTTAAGATCTTCATTAATAAATTTTGATGAGCAGTCGAATACATTAACAATTCCAACAAAGACACACTTGCAGGCATACGGTTCAATTGATCCACCACTTTGTATTCACTTTGTTGGATGAACTTCAGAAACTCAGAAGCATCCTCATCAGTAATCTCCTTTCTCTATCTCTCTTCGGGCTCTGAATCAACTTGTACAGCTTTTCCTTTCAAATATGACTTTGCCCTTTCCATAGCCATTTCTTCTCTATTCTTTCCATAGCTTGTTTCACCCCTTAGGTCAGGATGAGCAAACAGATGCCTACTTCTAGTCATACCTTCAATTCCAGAGATGTTATCGATTGTTGTCTTACCTTGCTCAACCGATTCTTCTTTTTGTTCTCCTTGAACTATACTAACACCATATGACCAAGGAACAACTTTATTATCCTTATATGCAAAGGGCGGTTGTGTTTGAATCATAAGAGGTTGTCGCCCTGAAGGCATGGGAGCGGCTGCTTTAGTAAATTGAATGACTAATGGTTTTGGCCTCTATGGAAGCCATTCCTCCCCGGTAAACACTTCTCCTTCTTTCCTTTGATGACAAACTTGTAAAACATGTATGTCCATCAAGTCTTGCACAAAATCTTTAAATTCACCACACTCATCAATGGAATGTGTGGTACAAGCATGGAAACCACATTCATCTTCGGACTTGCACTGGAATAATCCAGCCTGAAAAATTGCTTCAAAGAATTCACTCGTAGGCTTCTTCATTTAATAGATACTCCTAACCAAAATCGAACCTCCTTCTTCCATAATAGCATTCGTGGAGCTTGTATGTCCAGACAACGGGTTTTGCTCAACACTTGGCTTTTGCTCCTGGAAAGTAAGCCACTTAGAATCAATCAGAGATTGCACTTTATACTTGAGGGCTCGACAGTTCTCAGTTGAATTGCCAACCTTCCCATTATGATATTCACATTTTGCATTGGGGTCATAATATCTGGGATACGGTGGCTGTACCACCTTTGCCGGACATAAGACCACTAGCGAATTCTTGAGCAAGTCTGGCAAGAGCTTTGTGTAGGTCATCGGGATAGGAGTAAAACTCACAATTTTCCCTCCCGAATTATTATTCTTCTGTCCATAGCCTGGACTTTGTGCTTGAGTAAAGCTCTGACTTCCAGCATTGGGCTGAAATGCATTATTAGCGGTAAACGGAGGTTTGTATGCAGTTGGCGGCCTAGGAGTATTCTGAGAGTAGCCCGGCATGTCATTCGCAACATACGCAGATGAGGGCCTATAATTAAGAAGATATTGTGGCCGATAACCTCCCCAATAAGGTGTAGTAGAAGCCGCTTGAACCTCGCCCTCCTTCTTCTTACTGGGATTGAACCCAGGTTTCTTAGCACTGGTGGTTGCAGACGAACCTTGTGCTATCTTTCCACTCTTGAGTCCATATTCAATTCTTTCTCCAATAGTGACAATATCGGAGAAATTCGAAGAAACACTTCCGAGCAAATGTTCATAAAAAGGAGCCTGTAACGTTTCGATGAACATGGTGATAATTTCTTTCTCATATAGCGGAGGTTCAACTTGGGCTGCCAACTCTCTCCACCTCTGCGCATATTCTTTAAAAGTTTCCGAACTCTTCTTTGCCATATTTTGTAGTTGCATTCTGTCCAGAGCCATGTCCATATTATATTTGTACTGCTTTAAGAAAGCGTCTACCAAATCTTTCCATGATGAAATCCGAGTTAGTTTAAGGTTCATATATCAGTTCAATGCCACACCCCCCAAACTATCCTAAAAGCAATGAATTAGAAGTTTTTCATTGTGCGCGTGAGCTGCCATCTTCCTACAATACATAGTCAAAGGGCTTTTTGGGCAAGTGGTCCCCTTATACTTCTCAAAGTCTGACACTTTAAATTTCGGGGGAATTACCACATCTGGTACTAAGCATAGACCGGTAGCATCTCCGAACTCATGACTACTTCCACCCTCTATTGCCCTCAATACTCAAGGACTTCTAGCTTATCTTTCGCTCTATCAGCATCAAGAACCGCAGCAGTCGGAGTTATAACTTCTGTTTTGGACTCACCTCCCAATGTCACATTCAAAACCCTGGGTTGGGTAGTAGTCGGAATTCTATTAACTATTACATCTTCACCACGACCACCAGGTGGTACTTGAATGAACTTAGGCTGACCTCTAGCATTAATAGCATTAACATCGTGTGGTATAGTTGCTGCCTCCACACCTTCCTCGTAGGGTGGTTCATAGTTGGGGGCAAGCCATACAAAGGGAACTCCTGATTTGTTCAATTTCCTCGATGAAGATCTCGGGTTTGTAATGTTCCCGGTTGAAAATTAGGAGGATGTGAAGACTGAGTCTCTTCATCTCTGGTAGTAGCTTCATGTTTGCTGTTTATGATCGTTAGATGTTCGAGAATCTGACCCAACTGATCTTTTAGGCCATGAATCTGATTCATCTTATCCTTCAAATCATCGATGTCAGCTTTCATCATTTTTATCGTTTCCTCCCAGCCTTCCATATTCTGACGATTGGCGCGAGTCCGATATGGATGTCGTGAGAATTTAGCCGTTATTGCTTTCTCTGAATTTTATTTAAGATGAATTAGATGAAAAGTGAAATATGAACAAAATGCAATTGGTTGGAAATTATTAAGATGAGTTTATCTTTTCTTGAGTCAGTCTTGAGAGAAACTCACCCCAATTTGTCGTTCTCCTAACTTCAAGCTTGTGTTGCATTATCTCTTCACCAGGGCATTGAGCACTGATACCTTTTTCTCCTATGCGAGATGGGAGCCAGACATAAAACACAGGTAGACAATACATCAACTTTCTTTTCCCCATGTCATAGCACAACTGAAGAGCTATATAGACATCAGCTAAGATTGCTGGGACTGGATTTTCCGCTCGAGTTTTACTAGCAATAAATACATCGATTGCAGCATAGTTGACCAAATCTTCGACATTAGGGAACAACATAATACCATATAGCGTAAGAGCCAGAACATCTATGAAAGTCTCCCAATTTTCTTGGTCAACTAACTGATGCAAATAGCTTTCCAAAAATTTTGGGGGTAAATCCTCGTACACCTTTCTTGTTTACTAGGGCACTCTCTAGTTCTCTTGGGTGAATTTTCATTATCCCAGATAGAGTCGAAATAGAAACATGATGTTCAGCGTATTTGTATGGAGACTTCCCCTCCAAGGGTAAGTCTAAAATCTGCTCAAACTCTTCGAGTGTCAACACCAGCTAAAAGTCTTGGAATGTGAACGCTCTGACAGGTAGGTCATAATACTGCGCAAAGGCCGTGATCAAGGAAGTCTGCACCCCTATGTCGAGCAAACCTAGCAAATTCCCATATTTCTTCCTGAAAGAGTTCCTTTGAACTGCCCTGAGCCTTTGTCCCAATGCCCTGATTCCAACCAGATTATTCTCTTTGGCTTTTATCGGCAGTTTTGCTTTCAAATCCTCTTCAGATTTCATTTTGACTCCAGAACTTACATTAATTTGCATTCTTTTTTGACAAAAAACACAACTTTATAGTTTCTGACCTTAAAAGAAAACAATTGAGACTATGTGAGAAAAAGAAATGCATGCATGCAATGCAACGAAGAAAAGCCTGAGCTAACCTTCATATGTCATGATAAAAATAATGGATGTTTTGTATGAGAGAAAATTAATGCAATGGATAAAAATATTTTTATTATTACTTATTTTTTTTTTAAAAATGGGATGGTGGGTAGAGGCGCGCAACATATCTCCCTTTGTGCCCTAAAACAAGGTTCAATATGCTTGGGGGTCTAAGGCATTAGATGCACACTCACAAAGGTAAGCTTCTAACTCCTAAAGGTGTAAGGCCATTAGAGCTATGGCTCCCCTCACTGCATTACCCACAACAGTTGGTAGCCAACATGTGTAAGCATACAAGTAAAGAGAACAGACTCTAGCTGGGGTTCTCGCAATGGCCAGAATTGGAAATACATCCTCATTGACGTTGCTACACAACCCCTTCTAATTCTAAGATTCCTCAGACCCGGGTGTAGGGCCCCACTCATGATATGAACAAGTATGTATGTGTGTGAAAAGAGAATTATGCACCCAAACCCCCACCTGCAAAACAGCCAGAAAAGTTCTAAGCAGATACACAACATATATAACAAATATAACATGTCATCTACCCTAGGGTTCAATTATTCCAACAACAATAAATAAATAATCATATCTACAAAAAGAAAGGGAAAGATAAACATTAAAAAAAAAAACCACACTCATTTTTTCTTATTTAATCAAATTGGCCTGACTCTCAAACAGTCCCTAGCAGATTCGCCATTTGTTGCAACCGGGGACACGACGGGGACGATGAACAAAATATAATTTTAATTTTAATGAAACAGAGGAGTCGCCACCATAGTTTATTAGGAAAAACTATGGAAAACCAAAAACAAGATAAGGCAAGTTCGCAAAACCGGATTTAGAGTCTGGGAGTCGGTTACGTGTGGGGAAGGTACTAGCACCCACAACGCCTGCCCTACGGTGGTACCTTTAATTAAATGAGTAAAAGAGTGTGATTTTCTGGAATATTTATTTTTCCCAAAAAAAAGAAATAAAATGCAAATAATAACAAACAAAAAATATTTTTTTCTGAAGGGGTCCGACAAGGATTTGACCTCGCTCCTACGTATCTCTATCAAGGATAGAGAATCAGGGTTACGTAGTTCTTTGATGATAAGATTCTAGGTTGGTTTGATACTGTTTTGAAATTTTTGAAAGCTTGTGTTTGAAAATAAGGTAAGTGAATGGTGCCAGTGCCAGGTTTAAAGCCTGGGCTTTGGATAGCAGTGCCAGGTTTAAAGCCTGGGCTTTGAAAAACCGTGCCAGGTTTAAAGCCTGGGCTTTAAGATACACTGCCAGGTTTAAAGCCTGGGCTTTGGATAGCAGTGCCAGGTTTAAAGCTTGAGCTTTGGGAAACAGTGCCAGGTTTAAAGCTTGGGCTTTGGGAAACAGTTCCAGGTTTAAAGTCGGGGCTTTGGGAAACAGTGCCAGGTTTAAAGCCTGGGCTTTGGAAACAGTGTCAGGTTTAAGGCCTGGGCTTTGGAAACAGTGTCAGGTTTAAGGCCTGGGCTTTGAGAATTGAGGTATATACCAAATTCAGTGTTGAAAATTAACATGCAACTATATGCAACATGGAATTGACACTTTAGTTTTAGCGGGATCATGCATGCAAAAATGAAACATGAATAAATGAATTCTTGGCAATGCAAAGCTTAGATATGTGAGTTTTAAGTGGTGCAAGGTGACTGTTTTGGAGGTGGGGGCAGTTTTGAAATTTAAGGAGTCGCAGGTGCAAACCCTAATTGGGGTGGTGCAGGAAGCAGCTCCACTAGTCAGAAACCGACTTATGGCCAAGGGCGTTTTGGGGATTGAGAAGAGTGTGGGTGCAGATCTTAATTAATGGGGGTGCAGGAAGTAACCACACCAATCAAAAACTCAACCATTACTAAGGGTATTTTGGTAATTGAGAGGAGTGTGGGTACAGATCTTAATTAATGGGGATGCAGGAAGTACCTCCACTAACCAAAAACCCAACTTATGACTAGGGGTATTTTGGGAATTGAGGAGAGGTGCAAGCTCAAACAGATAGGGTGCAGAAAGCAGCTTTACTAGTCAGAAACCCAACTAGTGTTAAGGGTATTTTAGGAATTGTGAAGAGGTGGGGTGTAGACACAAACAGATGGGGTGCAAAAAGCAACCCCACTAACCAGAATCCCAATTAGGGTTTAGGGGGGCACATGTGGGCACAGGTTTGGTTTTGAGACAGAGGAAGGCATGGTTGGCGGCAGCGTCGTCGGTGGAGCGTCGATGGATGTCACCGACGGTAGTGGTGCGAGGGCAGCGGCGCCTAGGGAGGAGATGATGCTTGCGGTGACGCGAACAAAGGTGCAAAGGGGTGGCGGTGGTGCGGTTTTTGTCACGGTGGAGGTGCAGGGAGGGGCGGCGAGGCATGACAGAGGTGCGACGAGGCGCGGCAGAGCTGTGGCGAGTGCTTGGTGCGGTTTTAGGGTTGTTTTGGGCGTGTTTGGGAGTTATTTGGGTGTTGAACGGACTGATTATGGAGTCGTGGCCACCGTTGATGATTTTTTGGTGACTTGTGGCTTGGCTGTTAAAGGTATTATATGGTTGCAGAAATGGTTTCAAGTGGTTGAGTTGTGTTTTACATGCTTGCTGGGTACTCACTTAGGTGCTTGACTGTTGCATGAGAGAAGAGAGAAGATGGTGGTAGATTTTTTAATTATTTTTAAAATTCAAAATGCCAGTTTTGAATCCAGGACTTTGTAAAATAAAGAAAATGCCATGAAGAGCAAAAAATAACATTTTTGTTTCTTTATCTCCGTATCCTTACATTTATTTATGAAATGAAACCATAAAGATGATGAAAAAAAAATAAAAATAAAAATAAAAAATCACAAGAAGATAAAAATACAGGCTTACAGATTCAATCTTTGAGAACCATACAAAATTTTAAAAATTACAAAACATACCTGTACTGGTTCTTCAAGAATGATCACCTCCTTTCTAAATGTTCTTTACTTCTCAGTTTTAAACTGAGTGTGAACAGTAAGTTAGGAGGATCTATCTTCTCTTTTTCTCCTTTCTTCTCTATTTTTTAACGTGTTCTCCCTTTAGCAATGGTCCTCTCTTTCTTTTTTTCCTCCTTCTTTCTTCTCTCAAAATGATCAGTAGTCCCCCTTAACGTAAGAAGCGTTACCACGTAAGTGAATCCTTTTTTTTATTATTTTATTTATTTTTATTCTACATTGAAAGTAGTTCAGAGCAGTTTTGAAAGATTGACCCTCTTTTTTTTTTTTTATCATTAAAGATGAAGTGTAGATGAACGTGAGATGAAACAGTTTGGGAACGGTCATATTTTATTTTATTTTATTGTGAAATGGAGAACATGGGTGGATTCACTGATTCTTTTTTATTATTATTATTATCTTTATTTTTTTGTGGGAAGTTAAGATTGAGTGAGATTGACTGATTCTTTTTTTTATTATTATCTTAATTTTTTTGTGAGAAGTTAAGATTGAGTGAGATTGACTTGTTCTTTTTTTTATTATTATCTTTATTTTTTTGTGAGAAGTTAAGATTGAGTGAGATTGAGTGATTCTTTTTTTTCATTATTATCTTTATTTTTTTTGTGAGAAGTTAAGATTGAGTGGGAAGTTACGGAGAGTTGAGGAATTTTTTTAATTTGTATTTTTTCTAATTCTTTTATTTATTTTTAATTCTTTTCTTTTTATTTTTTAAAGAGAGGTATTTCGGAATATCTCATTACTTTTTTCACTCATCTTTTACCTCTTGATCAATGTTGAACAATTTTGAACAGTATTTAGCATAACATAAAATTTTTTATATTTTTATTTTAATTATTTATTTAACCAGACGAAATTGGGTGTTGACAGTCACATTGTTGAAGAGCCGAGATCTTGACCATGTCGAGAGGATCACGTATCACAACCGAACAACATGTTGATGCATGAAGTTTAATTCTTTGAAAGTGCATGAACGAATGTTTCATGGTTTATTTTATTCTTGTCAATGGATGAATGCATGAATGTATGCATGTTCTCATTTTTGTTATTCTTGTGTGTCAAGACCCAATTTCGTCCGGATAAATAAAGTTATAAAAAGAAAGAAAATTAAAATTAAAAAATGTAGTTTTTATCATATTTTGTCATTTAAATAAATAAATAAATAAAAAGACATATTTAATTTTAATTCATGAATAAAGTTTTAAAATAAAGGAAAAGGATAAAAAATGAAGTGAATTAGTTTGTTGAGGTCCAATCCATTAAAAATGTGCTGAAAAAAAAGAAAAAATTAAAAATTCCTTTTAAGGTGTTGCCACGTCATATTTTCTCTCCCCACTGAATAATTTGTCTACCTTTTCTGGCACCTATTTTTAATGCACAAAAATTAATTTAAAATTAAAAAAATAATTAATAGAATTTGAACAAATTGGTGATAGAATCTGATGGTGAGTATTCTGCTTAAATGCAAATAATGAAATTAATTGAATATTATTCTGCTTAATTGCAAATAACGGTAATAATGGATGGTTATTATGCGTAATTGCAAATAAACCTGATTGATTCTGATTTATTCTTCAGTGCATTAAATTGAAATTATTGGATAGATTCATTGAAATTATTGGGCAGATTCATTGAGATTATTGGGCAGATTGATTGTCCTGATTGAGTAGAGCAATTGAGGGGTCTGAAGAAATCTTATAAAAGAAAAAGACCAAAATAAAAAGGACACGTTTTTTTATAGAGCACTAGAATTACACACGAAAAATACTGGAGAGATACTAAAAAGGATCCTGAGCATATGTGGTGGGCAAAAAATTTGGAGGTTCGAATTCAGAGAAAAGGGAAACACGTTTTTTGGGATCTTCAACTGGTATTTTCTGATTACTTGATCTTATATACTTTATATGCACATGCGATTGCCTTGTTTGAGAACAACTGTTCAACCCTTATCGCTTTGATTTTTTTTTAAAAATAAATAAAAAAATATGAAACAATTTCAAATGTTGTTAATGAAAGGGGAACACATTCTTTTTTATAGATCTTCAATTGGTATGTTCTGATTACTTGATCTCATATACTTTTTATGCACATGTGATTGTCTTGTTTGAGAGATACTATGATACCCTAAGATTCAATCCTTATAGCTTTGATTCGTAAAAAATAAATAAAAAATATAAAACATTTTGAAATCCTCAAAAGAGAATATAAAATGCTTCCTAAAAACTTAATGAATTATAAATTTTCAAAAAAAATAAAAAAAATAGTAAAACAATGTTTTTTAATAAAAATTGTGAAACAATTTTCAAAAATATAAAAAATATAAAAATTTTCAAAAAAAAAAAAGGTTTCAAAACAGCTTTAAAAATAATAAAAATAACATTTTTAAAAATAGTAAAAATATTTAATTTTTTGGAAAAGTAGGAAATGCGAAACAGTTTTAATAATATAAAATTTAAAACATAAAAAAATAAAAAAGATTTCTTTTTAAAAAAAATTAATAAATATTAAAATTTTCAAAAAAAAAAAGATAAATACTAACAATCATAACAAATCAATTTCAAAAATTAGAACTACGTAAATCCTAATTTTCTATCACGGATAGAAATATGTAGGACTAAGGTCAATCCTTGTCGGGCCTCTCAAAAGTAAAAATTATTTTATTTGCATTATTTTTATGATGTATTTTTATTCTATTTATTTATATTTATTTCACATCTTTGTTTATTTTCCTCTTGCATATTTTATTTACTGTTTATGACAGTTTTTATTATTTTCTTTTTATCTTTTATTTGTATTTATCATTTTATTTATCGATTCTTATTGCATATTTATTGTTTTTATATTTATTTATTTGTTTGTCTTTAATTTTCTTTATTATTTCTTTATTTATTTATTTTTAATTGCAATTTTAATAATTTATTTATTTATTTTTATTTGCATTTTCTTTTCTTTTTAATTGCATCTTTATTGTTATCATGTTTTTTGGGAAAATAATATTTTATTGAACCACACTCATTTTTCTTATTTGATTAAAGGTACTGTCTTAGGACGGGCATTGTAGGATGTTAATACCTTCCCCACACGTAATTGACTCCTGAATCTTGAATCTAGTTTGTAGACATCTTAATTTTGGTTCTTCTATGATTTTCCATAATAAACTATGGTGGTAGCTCCAAATCTCAACGTAAATATTTTTAAAATAAAATTTTGATCGCCCCGTCATGATCCTGGTTATGATATTGTGATGAATTAGAGTGCATGGATGAATGCACGAGACTCCATTTTTCACCTCTTGTTTGAATGAAAATGCATGTAAGAATGCATGAAGCCCTATTTTTCATTTATTTTTAAATGAAAATGCATGTAAGAATGTATGGATGAATGCATAGAACTCTATTTTGTTATTTTGGATGAGAGTACATGAACAAATGCGTGAGATTCTATTTTGGCTTTTTGTTTTGAGATGAGAATGCATGTACGAATGCGTCAGATTATATGAGAATATGTATATATGAATGCATGTGAGATCGAGACCTTAGCCATGTCGAGAGGGTCACGAACCACTTTTTTGAAAAGAAATGTGAGATCGGGACCTTAGCCATGTCGAGAGGGTCAAGAACCACTTTTTTTGAAAAATAATGTGAGATCGAGACCTTAGCCATACCGAGAGGGTCACAAACCACATTTTTTTGGAAAATAATGTGAGATCGAGACCTTAGTCATGCCGAGAGGGTCATAAACCACTTTTTTTTTTAAAAAAAAGATATGTGAGAACGAGACCTTAACCATGTCGAGAGGGTCATAAACCACTTTTTGAAAAGTCGAGATCTTGACCATGTTGAGAGGATCACGACCATAGTTTTTTTTTTTTGTGAAAGATGCATGAAACTTTGAGTTTCTTGATTGTTCGAATAATGCATGAAAACTGAGTTTCTTGATTGTGAAAGATGCACGAAAACTGAGTATCTTGATTGTGAACGATGCATGAAACTTTGAGTTTCTTTTGCATCAAACTTTGAAAATACATACTTGAATTTCTTAAGAATGCATATATGAAATTTTTTTGAGAATGCATGAATGCGTGAAATTTTTTAGTTTGCATATATTGATGCATGAGGTTTTATTTTTTGTTATGAGAGTGCATGAATGAATGCATGAAACTCTATTTTTTTTCAGTTTTAATTTTTGTTTGAATGAGTTCATGAATGAATGCTTGAGATTCTATTTCTTATTTTTGTTTTTTCTTTGAATGAGTTCATGAATGAATCCATGAGACTTTGTTTTTCACTTTTGAATGCATGTATAAATGTATGAGATTCTGTTTTTCATTTTTGAATGAGTATGACTGCATCAGGCTCTAATGCACACATGAATATATGAGATTTTGTTTTTGTTCATTTTTTTTAATAAGAATGCATGTATGAATGCATCAGACTTTATTTTTTTATCACTTTTTGATGAGAATGCACGTACAAATGTATCAGAGTCTATAAATGTAAGAATGCACGAGACTTTATTTTTTATATTTTGTGATGTTGACATTTAGAATATCAAAGAATTTTTATGCTAAAGACGGTGCATGAATGCATGAGACCCACTCTTTCCATTTTTCCTTTTTCTTCTTTTGCTTTTTAATTCTTTTCGATCTCCCTTTTTTATTTTGATGTTGACATTCAGAGTCAATTGTTCTCTTTGCCATCATTGAATTCATTTTGTTCTTGAAAGTGAGGGATGTTGCAAATCTAAAGTTCTTGTTAAAATTGGGGCATTATTGACTTTTTCTTTTAAAACATGCATGTGTTTGAATCCACTGATGGATGAAATATGTGGGATAGAAGGTTGAAGAGGTTTGAAAGGAAACTAGGATTGCACAAGCTCGGATATGTTATCATTCACATGCCTCTCTGAAAATTTTAAGCAAGGTGCAAACAAAATCTACCCCATTTTAATGGAGTAGTGGGTGAGCTTGATGACGCGTGAATGACTTATTTATGGCGTAGAATGAGGATTGACTGGTGCAACATTGTATAGAGAAAATTACGTCCCTAAAAGGGAAAAGCAAATGGAAAATGCCCCAGTCTAAATGTAATGGTGAAGGGTGGTGTTTGGATGACAAATGATTTTGTTTGTTTTTCATATGGTGGACAGAAGGGATTGTAGCATCCCATAGATAAAATTATATCCTAAAAATAGAAGAATCTCTATGGATGAAAGTTGTCCAATTTTAATATGAGGTTGGATGAAAGTCGATTTGGTTTCCGTAAGGTGGAAGGAAAAGACTGCCCCAGTATAGGATTTTTCTTAGTTGGTTTGCCTTCAGTTGACTTATTGGTTGATAATAGACCAGAAACAATTCAAACACATTTTCTTTTTTTCTTTGCTTTTTTTTTGACAGAGTTGTTAGTCATGTCTTCTTGTCACAGGGTCAAGCTTTGAAAATTAGAGCAACCAGTCCTCAATCAATATGGACTTTATTAGGCTTGTAACGTGGTCAAGGGTTGAAAGGTTGTCAAGAAAAGGATATGAAGGCCCAAAAATTATTTGTTGGGTTTTAAAATTTTTTTAAACAAGAATCATCAACTAGGCATTAGATCGAATCCAGTCAAAGGTTCTTTTATGAGTATTTTGCTCATTTCTTTTTTTTTGCTTGGTGATGATATTTTTGGCTGCCAATTCACATCATCCTTTGATAGATTTTTCATTTGATTTTTTAAGAGTCTTTGATGTAGACCTTGACCAGAGTTTCATCTTTGTGATGATCCTTGCTTAGGGGATTTTTGAAAAAAAAATATATTTTTTGGCTCAAAGAGGGTACAATGGATTTGTAATTTTTGCTTTTTGGATAAAAGAAACATGGTCATATATCATTTCAAATCATGATTGCTTTATTTTCCGAACGATTAACCCTGAGACAAAATTCAACTACTCCCAACACATGTCTTTTTTCACTTTTTTATTTTCTTTATTGTTTTTATCGTCCTATCTTTTACTTAGATCGCCCGTGCAGGTTTTCAATCCAACGAACTTTTATTATTTTTATTTCCCCAGAGATTGGAGATCAACCATTTGACCAACTGAGAGAAATTTGACATTTCTGCCCCAGTGTGATACTCTTATTTTGCGTTTGGGTGATGGTGATAGCTACTGAGGCGAATCCTCTTGTTTTGGGATTTTGGGATGAGGAAGGACTAGAGAATTTCAAACAACATGCATGCAAATGCTTCATTGAAAAATGTCAACTTTTGCCCCTTAATAAATTGTGAAAATGCAACATCCCTGGGTTTTTAGTTTTTTTGTCATGAATTCAAAGATTGTATCAGAGAAAATAATTAACTCGGTCATGTGATCACTTATTTTATTTTATTTTTATCATTTTTTTATGAATTTGGTAACACAGAGACAAACAATTTTGACAATTTTATAAAAAAATTTCTTAAAAACTTATTTTCAGAATTTCTTCAAAAGGAAAAAAGCATGTCGTTGAATGGAATATGTATGCATGTCAAGATGTATGATATACGTCTATATTTATGATGCATGTTTAAAGTTTGATACATGTATGATGCACGTTTTAATGTTTGATGCATATCTAAATCTATGATGCATGTTTTAATGTTTGATGCATATCTAAGTCTATGATGCATTTTTAAATGTGCGATGCGTGTCTAAATCTATGATGCATGTTTAAATGTGCGATGCATGTTTAAATCTATGATGCATGTTTAAATGTGTGATGCATGTCTAAATGCGTGCCAAACCAACTAATTTATGCATGAGATGACTTATGGATGAATGTCGTGCATGATGCAAAATGATAATGTAAAAATTTATGAAATAAAAAATTATATACATGCTACCATGAATCTATGAATGAAGATAAAATGTGAATACATGTTCATTTATACAATGTTGAGTAACATGATATGCAGCTGACAACATAACTGACACGACCTAAACAGAATGAGAAGCAATGCGTGCTTGTACCCCATGAGGTACTTATTCGTGATATGCAGATGCAAATGTGAAAGAATTAATAGTATGTTCTGTTAGCACTAGTGGGCTACTATGATGATTTGATGAAGCCAACCAAGTGAAGAAGTTCAAGACCTTATTAGCATATCTGGAATGCATGAAGATTTCATGAAGATTGAAGAACTTGGTCTAGAACTTAGGAGTGTGTGTTGTGGGGTAAGTTTGAGGTCTAATCAGTGATGCATGCAATCTTAATCAATGATAAGCTCCACAAG
>Ga0099825_1004304_pt1:0-17500 | contig 18705 bp, 13 predicted proteins | sample SiratroredBW_FD_76838 | JGI IMG/M metagenome (GOLD analysis project Ga0099825, IMG submission 76838) | Root nodule microbial communities of legume samples collected from California, USA - Siratro red BW | ecosystem: Host-associated > Plants > Roots > Nodule | place: USA: California... | reverse complement strand
ACTGCCACCTATACTTTCTTTTTTGGGATGGACCAACCGATACTTTCGAATCAAAGAAAAAATGGATCATAATAATTTACCCTCAACTTTTTTCCCTCCTTTTGTGAGAGAGTATTGAAGAAGCCTGAATAGGGCTTTTTCACAGATGCTTCGAGAAACATGGCTACAATAACCGTACGTATTATATTCCCTTCTTTCAACTCTGAAAACCATATATAGCTCAACGTATTCACTCTCGTATTCGTATCTATACGTACGAATTAGGAACATTAATGTTCCTCTGTCGTAACCTTTCTTTTTTGGGGATAAAATTCGGCATCTAAACATTTAGGTGAAAAACTCCAAGTACCCAACCTTGTACGGATTGTATTCAGAACTCGCATCTTTTGAATTCCACCGCTGTAATTTTTTAACAACGGATTTAACTTTCAGCCGGAAATTTATATATTTGTATCAGATGAAGCCACTGCAACAACTGCAGTTGGTAGTTTTATCAGGAGACTGCAAAGTTTTATTTCAGTTTGAACACCTTATTCTTTTTCAAAACCCTTCTAATTTCAAGTTTGAATTTTGAGTACAACCCAGTTACATTAAATATTCTACTAAAAAGAAGCATAAAGTACACAGATTTTAATTAATGGTGGCAGTGTTTAAAATTGTTGGGCCTGCTCTAAGTAAAAGAACTTGTGCATGTTGAAGTTTAAAATGGTGGCATGCATGCCCTTGAGATTTTGAAGCAGAAGCAAAATGCAGAACCCTATCACATGATCATGGAGGCATGAATAGCCCCACTGGCAGGTGCAGTTTTACCCCAGCATGAGCTGGCAGATGAGCCAACCCTACAATGTGCGCATCAGTTTTATTAGCATATAAAACTTTCCTATTGAACGTATCATGATTTATGTTTGAATCTCGAAATACTTTTGTTGATTATAAGTAATTTTGTAAATTTTGGTTGGTGCATATTGAATCGAGTGGAATTATTCAATCTTTATTTTGGGTGGGTAACAAAAGGAGGTGCCACGTGCTCCTGTGCAAACAAGTCCCCCACACTGACACCTTCCCAATAAGGAGCAAGCACCAGAGCAGGTTGTTCAACTTTATCAACCAAGTAATAATACTGCTACGTAATGTTTCTTATCACAATTCTTAAAATGTAAAATAAGATGAGTATTGTGATGAACAAAAGTAATAAACTATAAAAAACACTGCCAAAATTTTATTTTACCTATGCCCTTATGCTTAATAGGAGCAAGAATGTGATGTTTGAGAGAGAAAGAGAGAGAGTGATTGAGATTTAGATGAGGGTAGGAACATAGGAGTTAAGTGGTTGCATGTGGAGGGTGGAGTAGAGCCATGAATTGCTATGGTGAACTGGTTTTGAGTCAATGGTTGGGCTTAACGTGGAAGCATGGCATGATAATGGCTGTGTCCTATATTCAATGATTTCCTTGTTTGGTGTGAGCCTTTTCATCGATAAATAAAGGCAAAGTTTTATGGGAAACGAGAAACTAAAAATTTAATTCTAAGGTTCTTGCAAACAAAGTTATACATTGCAAACAAAGTACTCATGCAACGTTTAATTAATGGTATAATTTAATCAAATGTTTATAGAAACATTTACACACGTTTTATGCTCATATATTGACTGATTTTTTTCTGTATTAGAAATCAGGATATTGTTTTAGATTTATTTTATTATAGTCTTAATTTATTATAAAATTATTAATAAGACACATTTATTTTTTTTTTATCATGTAGACGCATTAATTATCCTATTTCATTTGGTTGTGTAACAATATTATTTAATTTTGTGAGTAGTTTTAAAATAAAATAAAGATTTATTTCATTAACTCTGACTATTTTTGTTGGTTTGATAAATTGTTCATTTATTTATTGTATATAAAAGTACAGAGATAGAGATATAGGTATATAGACTCTCCCAAGAAGAAAATGCTTGTCATTTGGAAATTATGTTATAGCTGGTTGAGGATTCAAGTGATTATGCATATTACTCTGTTATTTTCTACATCATTATCAAATTGCTAAGGAGTGGGGGTGGTTTGTATATATTTGGACTCATAAAAACCATAACTAATGTGTGTATTATATGTATGGATATAAGTACTCATTTTACCAATAATCTATATACAATTATCTGATTAAATAATGTATGTGTATATGTAATGAACATAATTCTATTACAAATTTCAATCACATAAAGTCCAGCATAATGCCCTAATTCATTAAATCATAAAGTCTATTATGGTTCTAGTTCTATATATAGATGGCCCTGATCATGGAAAAAAAAAATCAATTACCATATCTTGATGTTTCTTCCATATATGTAGTTTAACTGAATCTATATGTATATAATCTCTCCTGAATAATACACAAATTACAATTAACAAATATATCGACTTACAGATAATAAAAGAAATTTGTTTAATTTTTTATGTTTGCGCTTTCATTAATTTCTTTTGAATCAGATCAATATCAGTATTTCTTCACCTTAAAATTTTACTTTGAAAACAAATATAATCTGAACGTATTGGATTGATAGATTTCTAGAAAATAACATGATAAGAATTTTTTTTTTAATATTAAAAACAACCTGTACTATGATTGGATTACTTCTAAAAATTCAAACTCATTCCAACATTGTATTAAAGATTTTTGAACTTCAACAATAATAGTTGAAATTATATTTAATGTTTAAATTAACCACTTTGACACTTACTTATCTTTTAAGGTTTTAAAGTTGACTGTATTTGGAAGTTGAAAATTAATGACTGATATTGTTATAACTTAGGAAAAAGAAAAAATGTTTATAATGCATTTTATCTTTTAAAGGTAAAGAAAAATAGAGAATAATATAGTTCTTAAATTAAGAGGGACTTATAAAACTAGTTATTTGTTTCTTAATGAAATCCAAATGTTGGAAGAATTTAGAATTATAAGCTAAACCATATAATGAAATATAATTATGTTAACGGATTATGTTATTTTTTGGCCTTAAAGATAAAAAAAAATATATTTTCAGATTTATTAAATGTAGGCGAAAGATACCAAGATCTATGAGAAGTTAAAAACTGATTATTGATAAGATATCCACTAAAGATGAACAATTTCCTTATAAACTATTCAATGAAAATAGACATTATTTTTTTGCTGTATTGATTATGATAAGGTAAACAGTGAATATGATGGGAGGACAAAAATTATACCTTTTTATCTAGAATTTGGCAGCATATAGTGAAAAGTATAGGGTGAAATAGACATAGAGAAGGTTGGATGACGAAAAAAAAAAAAAAAAGATAGTAGAATCAAGTAATATACCCCTTGAAACATGGAAGGGTTTAGGAGAAAAAGATATATCAGTTGTTTAACTAACTATGACAACATGTTGAATAGTGGGATAAGAGTCACTTCAATCCCTATTTTCAATAATTTAAAAATTTTGAGAAAAATTAGTGGAGATTAAACTCGTGATTAGTGGATATTAAACTCATGAGTCATACTATAAAGAAGAAGCTTATGGGTTAGGGTAACTAGGGAAATCTTTATAATATAAAATATTCCTAAGTAATAGCTTTGTGTCAAAGATTACGGCTATGGAATTCATACGTATTCCTACATGATATATAGTTAATGAAGTGATAAAAAGCAACCAAAAAGATTCAAATATAAATAATTTTCATTTATTGAAAGTTAGTCAAAGATGGAGGGGTACATCAATCTTGAAAGTAAAGATTAAAAAGATCATACTTAGTGAATAATGTATAAAAAATAGAGACAATTTTTTATAAAAAAAACATAGAATTCAAGTGGATAAAATACCTATATATATCTTTTGTATAAGGAAAAAAACTTACCTCGCAATTAGTTATAAAGTCCGGCCCACGCACAATACTGTGTTGTGTGAAACTGTGTCAATTGGTAAGAAGTTAGAAGACAGAGTAAATTCAATCCATAAAATATATAAAATTGATAATGTTGTGTTCCATAAGTGGACAATCTATATAGAATAAAATTATGAATAAATGTATTGGAAACAAAAGTTGAAGTAACAATTATATATATATATTTTGGAAATATATAGCATGACGATACTTTGATAAGATATTTTTTAAAGAAAATCTTTTAAAACTAAAACTAAGTTATAAAAGTTGTATTGGATAATTTTCTAAAATTTTGTTTTTAAGATGTAAATAAGTAAATTTTAATGTATGAAAAAGTTTGTTTTTCTTATTGTTTTCTTCTATAAATGTTTATACATAAAAAAAATTCAAACACCCTGTATAATCTATATCAATAATTGATTTTAAAGACAAAGAAACACTATATATTAACATAATATTAAGAAGAGTGTAAAAAGTCAATAATATATTCATTAATTTAGTATTTAGTAAGAGTATAATAGAGGTAAGATACCTTAATATTAGATATAACTAAAGATTGAAAAATCATAATAGCAAAACCATTAAAAATAATTAATGTAAAGGTCATAATTGTTTAGTAAACCAATCAAACAATGATGACATTATTTATTTTATCTATAATATTAATTTCATAGTCATTATTTATTATATATATATATATATATATATATATATATATATATATAATATCTAATTAATAAGTTTGTTCTTAGAGTTTATTCATGAAATTAATTAAAAAATTATACATCATCTTTATAAACTATGTGGATGATAAGGCATGTTAGTTTTTTTTTTTTTTTTTTTCAGTTTAGACAAAAGATATTTAACTATTTTTCACGCAATGACTTATTAAGATGAATATAATTGAGTAGTCCCCCTTAAGATGTATTTGGCCAGCAATTGTGGTAGTATGTGCAAAGGGGTTGAGGAAATGGCACCATCACTCTGTTGCACTATTATTCTCTCCCATGTCTGACATATTTCTACAGAAACAAACATACATTTTCAGCAATTTCTGAAACTTAACCCCACTCCACGTGAATCTGACATCCTCATTTTCATACTCATTACATTGCTTATCCCTTACCTTCTTCCAGCACCATATATATCTCTTCACTAATTCTACCACAACTCAACACTTGAACCTACTTTACATTGTGTTCATAATTGGAAAATCATGCTTCTCTTTATCTCTTGCTTCAACATAGTGTGGACATGAATTTTTTAGGACTTCTTAAGAAAAAGTTCAATAATTATTTACTATCTGCAACAAGCACATCAAAAGATTAGTCTCTGCATTCACTTTTTCTGAATAAGATTTCAAGTACATTTTAAGATTATTTAATTTTAATGAAATATTATTATTTTTGATCCTATTAATATAACATTCTTATAAGTAATATTATTAGTAATATTAAGTGCTTGGAAGTTTAGAGCTTTGTTATAATTTTATTTTTAAAAAACGAATTATGTGTTTTATATTATCTTCAATTTCAAAACTTTTAAATAATATAAGATTATTGCACATTCCGGAACAAGTTTCTAATGGACCTTAAGTTTACTGTAGTAATATGAATTTTATTACATTTGAAGTATCACTTAGAGTCTAATCACAATTTTATTCTTTAAAAATAATTTAAAAAGTTAGAAAGAAAATATCGATTTAATTCTCCTTTTATCTCAATTTTCAAAATGATGTGAAATTATTAAGTATAAAGAAACAACTATAAACAATAAGTTGTTATAATATTAAAAGATATAAAAAAATACTAAGAGAAAAGGAATTAGGGATTTATTAGATTCTATGAATATATATTTATGTGCAAATATGATGATATATGTAGAAAACTGTAGAACCTACTTATTCACTCTAAAAAAATTTTCACTTATCACAGTCAACATTCTCTCATTTCTATATCTTTTTTCTGTTGTTATTTTTTTAAGCACAACCTATACAAATAATTCAAACAGTTTCTTATTCTTTAACAAACAGTTGAAGCATAATGACTTTATAACACAATTTCTGTAACTGTTTTTGTTTGACTTTTTTATTTAGATTTTCATGTGATTTTGTACTCGAATGTATTTGGTAAAATCAATCATCTTGGTTAATGCTTGAAGATATTTCTGAATTAGACTCTCAGTCCAAAAGCTATGTCCGACTTAAAATGGAAGTGGTGAGTTTCACTTGTCCTATATGAACCACCTCTTCACACTCCAGCTCACCCAACTCCTTCTTTCTTCTGTTCACTATTTTAAGTTAAAGAGCCAATAATAACAAAATACAAAATATCATCTATACACTTTCAATATTTTTACTTCCAGAAAAATGTTTTACCCATTGATTAATAAAATAAATATAGGGTAGAAAGAAGAAAAAAATTGTGAAAAATAAGAAGGTGAATGTGTTTGATAGAGAAAAACCAAAATTATGAGTTTCATTAGTTATTTATATACTTCTATTTATTTAACTATTTTTGCCTTTTTTTTTAACCAAGCATCTTTATTTATTTTGTTCGTCACTTATTTTACTTTCTCTATTTTTCATCATATTTTCCTTTTAAAAAAAATAGAAAACGTTTCAAATAAGTTCATCATATGTTTATGAGTAACTTTGGGGAAAATAAATTACCTAAATTTTTTCATTTTTTTACAAATTTTTATTTTCTTTTAATTCATCTTTAAATTCTTATTGAATTTATAATAGTTAATTACAGATATTAAAAATTAATGGATTCATAAACTTTTTAATATCTATAACATCCTGAAAAACAATAATATATTTAATATATATTTCACGGGTATAATAAACATTAGCATGTATAATAAGTTAAATATATAATAGTGAATTACGAAAATGTGTGTTTGTGTGTGAATATTAGAATATTGAGTTATAGAATTAGTATAGAAATGAAATATTTATATTTTATTTATAACTTTAAGATATGTAAATTAAAATATCAGTTAGTGACAGGTTTTGATTGGGTTGTGTTTTTTTAGCTTTACTTGATAATATATACATATAAATATATATACATATAAATATATATACATATACATATATATATATATATATATATATATATATAAAGTTTAGTTTAGTTGATATGTTTTATACAACTCATGTGCTTAGATAAGCTAGGTAATTTATTTATGTTTTATCATAGCATATGTGTATATGTTTATATTTAATTAATAGTTAATATAGTTGGATGTACCTTACCTATAAAGGTGAAAAGTTTTGCATTGCTCTTTGATTTTCTAATTTAATCTCGCAATTTTTTCACATTTTAACTTATTAACATATCTTTTATTTCAATAATGTCCATAAACACACAGCTATCAAATCACCAACAGGTAAACTGTTTTTCCAACACACACCATTAATGATAGTCAACTGATAGTGATACATGAATGGAGCAAATGCTGATTAATACTCTAAAGGAAAAGCCAGAACTAAAGCTGACAATGAGAAAACCACAACCAAAAAATACAAATCAACTAAGCTCAAAAATAAGTCATTCATAATTCATCCTAATAATAATGATGATGAAAATTAAATAGGAGAAAAAAAAATACACAACAAAGAAACCATTACAAATAGGTCAAATCCATAAAAAGTAGCACAGGAAAAACTCAAAATACTGTACAAATGGAAATTTTGAAAAGTACGAAGTGCTACTTTATTTTACAAAGATTCTAAATCACAGCTCCCAGTTCCATTTTGGTCACAACGGTGGCAAACCTCTTTAACTGTGTTCCTGACTCTCATGTGACTTCAACTGTGTAACAACACAGCTACATTATGTATAACATCTCACTAATACTAAGAAGAAACACAATGAATTGGAAGCACTTTTTGAACTTCTCTATTTCAAATAGAGATTTTTTTTGTGACAGTAAAAGTTTAATGAAAACCCAGAAAAAAATTTCTAATTTTGATTAACAATCTTCAATTGGTGTCCAAAGGGAGAGCCTCAGCTTCAGAGAGTTGCTTCAGCGTTTTCAGCAGCTGCGCACCTTTCCTCCTCGCCCGAGCGCTGCACTCGCCCTGGAGCGCGAGTTCCACCGCACGCGCCACCTCCTCGGGGGGCGCGGTGTGGTGGTCGGATGCGGAGCCACCGTACACGACGGCGAGGACTCCGATGGCGTACTCCTTCGCGCGGGCAGCGGTCTTTCCCATCATGGTGACCATGACGGGGACGGCGAGGGCGTGGGCGCGGACCTCGTGAGCGCCGTCGGGAAGCGTGCACATGAGCTCGAGGGCGGCTAGGGCGCGCTCGGCGGGGGCGCCGTCGAGTTCGAGGGCGGCCTCGATGACGGCGGAGACGGCGCCAGTCTCCACGGCGACGCGACGGTTGACGTCGGAGAGGCAGAGTGCGAAGAGGATCTTGGTGGCGGGTTTGGCGAGGGCGAGGTTGCGCGTGAGAGCGTGCATGAGGTTGGGAGGGCAAGGAGGTTGGTCTTGGGGAGGGTTGGGAACAAGAGAACGTTCTAGAAGTTGAAGGGCAGAAGCTGGGTCTGTTGGTAGTTGGAGTTCTGAAATGTGGAAGAGTTCTTGGAGGTTGTGGATTTGTGGGGGTGGTGGTGGTGGTGGAGGAGGAGAAAGATCAAAGCTTGTGTTTGTTTTGATGAGGCTGTTGGTGTTATTGTTGTTGGTGGTGGGGGTGTTGGTGTTTTGAGGTGGGGTTGGGGGAGAGAATCTCCATTGGGTGAAGCTTTGGGAAGTGGTGGAGGAAGAGGAGAAGGTGGAGGATTCACATTGGAAGCTTGGAGGGGTGTGAGGAAGAGGTGGGGTGGCGCCGGTGGGGCTGAGAACGGTTTGGGCGCAGTGGCGGAAGAAGCCACAAGAGAAGAGTTGGGTTTTGAGTTTTGGTTGTTGATGGGTTTTCATGGTGGAAGCTTTTGGAAGAGATGAGAGAGTAGGGTAAGGGAAGTGTTTTTGTGTGTGAATGAAGTGTGATGTGTTGGGTTCTGGGTTTGGTTGCCACAATAATGACACTGTTGTTGGTACTATGTGGTCTATTATTTCTGTCACCTTCGTGAAAAACAATGGAATGGGTCAAATGTTATCTGAGTCACTTCCACTTCCCCTCGGTTCATTTTACGTATTAAATGGCTGTATTTTTTTTAGGGTTGTCAGATTATTGTTTTCCTTTAATAATAACTGGAGAGAAATGAATAAAATATGAAAAAGAGAGATGAAACTAGTTTATACATAGGAACTTTAATCTAGCACTCTTCTTGTTTTTGAAAACTCCTGGGTAAAAGAAGTATACTATGAAGAAGTAGTCAAGAACTCAGAGTTTGTTACATGCATTTATTTTCAAGAAAATCTCAAGGGTACAGAATAGATAGGCATTTGGTGAGTTTCTGCTATGGTCAGTTAAGATGAATGCAATAATGAAGATAGTACATGTGTTTAAAATTGAAAAAAAAAATGGTATCTCTTAACCCGGTCAATTATTAGTTAGGTACACATGACATCAAATTTTTATGTATTATGCTTTAAGATTTTTATGACTATGAAAAAATGATACGATATACTGCATAGGTAAACAAATTTCTTTAATCTATTTTTCTTTCCAATATCTGTTTTCTCTCATTCTTTTTATTTCTTGTCATCCTATCACTCGTTGGAATGTTTGAAGTGCTCCTTCGAAATATGTAAAATAATCTAATTGAAATGAAATATAGTGATGTAATATAATCATCTAAATAAAATTATGAACTTTTATAATAAACTGTGTTTTAACTTATGTATTTGTAATGGACATTTTTAATAAATAAATGTGTTATATTTTGTATTTATAATAAATAATTTCAATCATGATATAAATTTTTATTCTGATTAATTTTTTAAAAATGATTAAAAATTAATTTAGAAATATGATAAAAAAGATATTGGAAAAATAGGTATTAAATATACAAATGGAGGCAAATCGCCAAATCCTCTAGACATTTTAAATATGAACTCCGTATGGCCCATATGCTTTTATCGAATAACCTAAACATTTTAATGCCCATGTTCTGTGCCGTAAGTTATCGACGAATTCTTACTCCACCTCCGTGATCTCGTCCTTTCATATAATTTTGAATTTCAAAAATATTTTTATTAAAATGATAAAAAAAATATGTTTTAAAAAATGTTAACCATGAATAGTGTTTGGTTTAAAAAATTAATGTAAATCAAACAAAGTGATGTGCCGTATACAAATTACATACTGATAGGGTGACCCATTTGCCATTTGGTTTACAAATTTTTGGTATTGTAAACGAGCTGAGAAAATCCGGTTCACAAAGAAATTTGGAGTTTTAAAGGAAAGATGAAAAGGACATGAATGGCACACGGTGGGACTTCTTTGTGTGCACTCTGAGAAGAGGCCATGAGTGAGAGATGCGGCTAGATTGTTAATTGTTTTATTTGTGTATGTGTCTGCAGCAAAAATGCAGCTGAATCTATCTCCATACGAACAAGGAAAATGACGATTATGAGGATGAAGGGCAATGCAGCCTTTTCAATTTTACACTAAGAGCATGTTAATAATTTCAGATAGAATATGGAGGTACAGGAATACGATATGCAGGTGAAGGAAGAATTCGTGTGAGTTTTTCAATAACAGATGGTTTGAAGAATCGTGCTTTATATTTGTCATAAGATTCTTCGCCTAAGATATTATTTTGATGTTTCCAAATTCCAACCACTGAGTAATTTTTACTGGTGCTTTTAAGAATCCAATATGTGATTAGAGTCACGGTTTATTATGTCAACTAAGTTTGTTTTCGCCGTAAAAGAACTACATTTAAACAAAAAAAAAAATCAATTTTAAATGGTATGTAATACGTTAAATAATTAACTCATAAATACAGTAAATATTCACAGGTAGTGCACGATAATATATATTTAAATTCAATATTTATAAATTAATCGACATCTTTATATTATATTATATAAACATATTTAAATGTAATTTAATATATAGTGTAACGTCTTTGAATTTAGAATAAAAGTATTCTTTCATAAATTGTATTTTGATCTAACATATTTAAGAACTTTGCACAGTTTTAGACTAACGTTCTTGTGCTCATTTTACGAAGGTTTAAATTGTAAGGATTTTTATCCTATTAACTACTTCATAATGATTTTTGAAGTGATGACTACTCATTGTGATACACAGCTTAAAAGAATAAAGTTCTGGTTCTCAATTACCATCTCTATTACCACTTTTGTTATCTTTATCCGTGTATAAACAAGATCGTCTGGAGTTCAAAACTGGACTGCAGCGTGTGATGGTGATACTTGGTTTAGATTTATGAACTATGTTATAAATAAATTTTATTATATATAAAACAAAGTAATGAATGAGATCATATTATGTAGTTCTTTTGAAAACTGTAAAGGATATTAATCCATTACTTCCATACATTGAATCAGTATATCAATGCTCAAGTAAAAACTGCAATTTCAGTGTTTCATAGCAATGGCTCCCGCAACCATCTTAATATCGTTACCTTAACAACAATGATAAAACATTCATGGCAAACCTGGCCTCTCGACCTAATCAAAAGGCTTTAAAAAATACTAATGACCAAAACCATTGACAGAAAAATATCAAAACAATTAAAAACAATGAACTACCTCTGTAGTAATCATAAAGAGGAAAATGATTGGATAGAAGATGTGTAATGTTAGGAGTAAGATACTTCACCAGTATAAGCCAACCATACTTATTGCACAACAATGCAAACGGCCTCGGTAATTTATGATTATCTTTCGTACTCCTCAATTTACGTCATTAAAAATGAAGATATCCTCCATACAACCTCAAACAATGGAATGTAATGGAATTTTACATTACTTCTGCAATTCAAGCTACAATAGTTAACCGTAATCCGAACTTAACTAATGACTAACACAGAAACACAGAAAAACCTAATTAAAACTTAAAAATTAGAAAAAATTATAAGGCAAAAATGGAGGACAGGTCATTTCCATTTCTCTTGTAGATCTTTCCTCTCGGATAATACCCAAGTGACAAATATTGCAGCTACAAGTGCAACAATTGTTAGAAGAAGTAGAGCATAGCTGAAATCTTCAGTTAGTGAATCGTAAGTCCTAGAAGGAGCAATCTGAGTAAAAAATAGATCTACTCCGTAGGCAAAGACGAGGGATGTAGACTCCAGCTTGGCAGGCACTGTTACGATGCCTCGCAGACCTTCCACTTTAAGGGAATGTGTAATATAGGACTGCAGAAATTCAAGAAGAGAAAATAAGAAATGCATGTTTAGAAGTACATAAAGCCAAGTAGAAACATGAGGTTGAAGTTGGTGATCAAGCAAATCTACTAATATGTATTTCCTTAAGCAGCCAATTGAGGGGAAAATATATAAATATATAAATACCGGTCACAGCAAGTAAAAGCTTGCCGATTGAGGGGAAAAATATATAAATACCGGTCGCAGCAAGTAAAAGCAGAGATAAAGTCATATTTTTCCTACCCAAATATATTAGATTCATTACTATTACTACCTTCAACCTTGAACACAAGCACGAGTTACTTGTATACTGCAAACATTCTTTGTAAGCAGATATATAAAAATAGGGGGAACTATACCAGAAATTGACTGCACATATATTATGCATGCATGAATATATATTAATGGGTTCATGTTATCTGCTTATCTTGAGGATAAACACCATATTAGCCCTTATTTTTGTTGTCAACCAAAATAACTCCCCAACCTCTATCCTCTTTTTAACGTACTCTATCTACCTGAACACAAGTAATTTTAATATTTACAACGAAAAAGGAAAATGCATAAATCAAAACATATTAGAACAACCTAACACCATACATTGAGAATCCACTAATGATAGCACCATTTTAACTTTTTCTTTGTTTCATGGATATAGAAAAGGAACAAGAGACAAATAAACCTGAGAAACGATGGGCAACGAATCAGTCAGAGGAATAACTCCTTCCTCTTTCTCAGCTTGAGAGGGATTAAGTGTGCGCCGAGGATCCAAAAAGCGTTTATCAAGAGCCAAAACCTGGAAATAGAATTCCCAGTTGACACACAAAAATTTAAGAGTTCATTGAAGAAATTAAATGATAAAAAAGATTGTTTCTGTTGATCTCAAGTTGAAAAACACGGTCGTGTAAATAATACCAACCTGATCACCAATTGTTCCAATAAGAAGCTGCTTAGAAGTTATACCCTTGGCCGTCAAAGTCACTTCAATTGCTTTCACAGAATGGGTAAAGAAGTACGACTGTGATTTTGTTGTAACTTCTGGCCGATAAAAAGAAGACATCGGTGATGTAAGATTATGCTTCCCAAGAACAAACTTCCAGACATCTTTGTTATCCTGTGAAAATCAAGGATATCACACCACAATGAGAATAGATCAGTACCTCAAACATAAGAATGAACACAGACTAAAAACGATAATAACATATACAAAAAAAAAGAAAGAGTGAGGGTCATTAAATGAAGCTACGCAAGTTAACAGACATACCGCTCGAGACTGATCATAGACCTCAATAACTGACATCTCATATCTGTGTGCTCTGAGATTAAAATAGTGATAGACAACCCAGTTTTCACTAAATACCTATACAAGCAATATACATGTAAGATATTAAAAAATTTAGTTTTACACCTTTTAAATAAGTGTAGTTCAAAAGCTTACTGCATGAACAGGACCCTGGCAACCATGATGTGTCATTCTATGCAATATGCGACCAGTCACGGTATCAATGATATAGATGACCAACCACGACTCCTCTGGGGTGGCTGTTCCAATTTCCCCTGTGGCTTTAGGTGCTGCATTTGCGACAAAAAGTATATTGTTTGATACATACTTATACATGACATCATAGTCAGTCATAACTTTTGCTTGAGTATGAACAACCTACATGGAAAAAGGGAATAACAATATTAGGAAGAAGCAAAGCAATGATTAAGACTCAATGGAAAATAGGTCAACATAAAACATGAACATGAGAGAAAACCCTTAATTGTCATATTATTTGTTTGTGATAATTTCTATATACTCAGATTAGTATAGATACAAATAATACGACTTTAGGAATATACTAGATTTGGACCAAGAATGACAAACATCACTCTACATGATTATTGGTAGATCAAAAATTCATTTGCAAATCCCTCTAAATTGTGAATCATTCATTAATGCTATGGATTAGTAATAAAACCCACCTTAAGGAAAAGACAACCTGTAAACTCATCTATTTGAAAAAAAAAGAGGATTTTAAATAATACATAGGACATTTATATTTCTTGAAAACGTGAAATAATTAATACAGACAAAGTACAACAGAATCAAATTTATTTTACACAAGACATGCTCCTTTAACAAATAGAAACTTAATACCAAAGCTGCCCTACCTCATTCGATTTTCTGGTTACCGTTGCAATAATCTTTTCTGATTCAGATGGGAATACAATAGACCATAAATCCCGGAAATCAAAGCAGTATTCATCCACTAATTTGCGAATGCAATTACTCTTCAAGGCATGACCTCTGACAACACCATTATCAGCCTCAACTGAGTACCAGTACACATTTGAAAATTCACGTTGCAAAATGTCAATAGCTTCAGGAGTTCTTGGGTATAGGTATGCATGTTGGTCTATGTCTATAATTAGATGCAGACACTGTTCAGTTGAATCGGTATAAGGCAGAGGAATAACTTGAGCAATGGTATGTGCAAGTCTCAAAGAATTGAGTTCCTTCCCAGTGTATGCATCAATAAAAGAAAGAGCAGCTGGTGCAGCCAAACCTGGTCCACATCGGCCAACTACAAGGATAGATGGATTCTCATCCAAGGCATGATGATGTGGAACCTGCCACTGATAAATGTTAAGCCCAACGGGATGTTCACACACTTCTGTTTTACGCAGTGTATGAAGTAGAATAGACCAAACTACACGTCCATCTCCAGTGTGCAAAGCAAAAACCTTCCCAGCTCTTGTAAGTACTATAAGCAACTTACGAAAGCCATTATGATCACGAGTCATTTTGCTTTTCTCAGAACTCCTTAACCTCAGTGCTTGAATAGCTACTACATCCTCAGGGCTTGCAATCATTAAAGTTCCTTTGAGCTTCAGCACATGTCCCTTTCAATAATCAATCAAAACATACAAAACTACCGTTAGAAAAATAGTTAATGATATCCAGATAAAACCCTCAATCTATAATATATGGATACAATAGATAAAACTATCAGCAAAGTTGCACATGTCGGCACTATGTTCACTTTTCCTTCTCCAAATGGTATTTTGGTTACCCCTGTGAAAGATGGGCATTTTTTAATTGATGAGTTGGGGACTTTTTCCCATGCAAAGCATGAGTCCATTGTTCTAATAAAAAAATATAAATAATAGTACACACATAATTAGTGACCAGTTCACAATGGTGTAAGTCCAAGTCAATTACATCATTCAATAATTTTTTATTGGATAAATCAAAATCAAAACTTGCTATTGGATTGAAAGTTCTAACCATATAGATCATATCAACAAATCCTAAAATAATCCAAAATTGTATAATGCTTCAAATGTATACTTTTGAAATATATACAATAAGAACCATTTGATTATATTCTTGCTGTTGCTTAACTTTTATATGTTTTGACACAACAGTAATATACAATTATCTTTCAATGTTGGATCAGTTAAAAACACATAATAATATAACATACAAAGTTATTAAATATGTTAGAGTGCTAAGTCTTACACCAACGTCCTGATTAAAAAGATCAAAGGCATACCTTAAGCCATTCAAAGAGGTTCTGCTCCACTTTTGCCACTGATACACCTTCCTTTTCCACAGGTAGTTCAGACGTTGTGACATCTACAACTGATGCAAGACCATCCTCTCTACTCCAGACAATTTCTCCTTGTTGCACTAATAAGAGCGAATGATCTTCCATTACCATCAATGCTCTAAAACCATAAGATCTATCTGTCCTCACATAATTGTTTATAAAAATCTTCTCAATGTTCCCTCTTTGATGGTCTATTATTATACTTTCCTTGAGTAAATCACCATTCCAATCATTAACATCCTTTACATAGAGGTGAATATTACTGCCTTCATGTTGAATAAATGCAAAAGCATGTTGACCCTCTGAAATTGACAGAGCATCACTAACAGCTGCTGCATTATTAATTTTGTCCACCAGCACCAAGTCGTCTTCATTTGTCACTTTAATTGTAAGAACACGGGAATCAATACGCAAAGCAAACAACTCAGGAAGCCTTGATGGCAATATTATTGCCTGACCAGATGAATCCTTGATGAGGTCTGAAATGGGCTTCTGTTTGTAACTAATATCTCCATTCTTGATGTTTATGGTCAATATCTTAGACCTCATCTTATCCAATACCACAAATTTATCACCTGAGACTGATAATAGTTCCCCAAAAGTATCACAGGGAAGTATTGTATGATCATTCTTGTGCAAGGCTCCAGTATCAGCATTCAATCCATACACATAAAACTTTGAAGAGCCAACAAAACCAGCTACATAGATCTTGTCAGTAGACTGGATAATATGGCTAACCTCAATGCTGCAAATATGATGAAGATAACAATGTTAACGGCAAGTCAAACTTTAAAAAAGAACATGGTGCTCAGTAAACTCAAAGTCTGTCATACCTTTCACCAGCAAAATCTTTCCTCCAGAGAACTTCACCGTCTATGCCGGAAACAGCATAGAGACAGCCTTTACCAAAAGCAAGGATCAAATCATCCTTGTCAGCTTTCAGGTTTTTCTGCAAAAAAGAAAACTGAACTTAATTGCATACCTAAGAAAATCACTCATGCACTCTCAGGTTCAGCTACAGGCCTACAATTAAATAAACCAATACCAAGGGCAGGTTTACTACAGTAAAAGGGCTGCTGAATGCAGCTCGTTATAGTGATCACAACAAATACTGAAGGTGAGAATTGGGTACAAGAGGAATGTTTACAGGGTAAGTGGCACAAGTCTGAATAATTTTGTTGGCTAAAATTACTTATATGTTAAATGACCATTCTGTTGAAATGAAAGTAGCTTTCACAAGCAACAACATGGAATCATCAATCTAAAACAACACCATCCTGTTCTAGTGGTCTGCCAAAAACCAATGTTCCCATATGCAGAGCAAGAAAAAAAATACTGAGTAAATGTGTTTGCATTAGCATCATGCACTTGGATAGAAAGGGATGCTTGAATTATCAAGTATAGAGTTAGGTCAACTTATTTGCATTAGCTTTTAACTCAATTTATATTTCAAGGAGGGGTTTCTCTAATAATGCCCAAGGGAATTAGAAGTCTAACTCTTAATGTAGTACTTATATTTCAGTATACATGAGCCCTTTCCATTGCTCTACAGGATGTTTCAGATAAATCTACAAAAAAAATTATAGTATTTAAAATATCAAGAAAAAAAAAAAAAAAAAAAAAAAAATACACCCACCCCAAAGTATAAAATTTAATTCATTTCACTTAATCCATAAAACAAAAAAAAGAAAAAATAAAGTATAT
>Ga0099825_1004303_pt1 | contig 18709 bp, 14 predicted proteins | sample SiratroredBW_FD_76838 | JGI IMG/M metagenome (GOLD analysis project Ga0099825, IMG submission 76838) | Root nodule microbial communities of legume samples collected from California, USA - Siratro red BW | ecosystem: Host-associated > Plants > Roots > Nodule | place: USA: California | collected... | reverse complement strand
TTTTTTTTTTAATTTTTTTATTTTTTTTTTTTTTTTGTTTTTATTTTTTTTTTTTTTTTTTTTTTTTTTTTTTTTTTTTTTTTTTTTTTTTTTTTTTTTTTTATGTTAGTTATTTGCCAAATATGACATGCTGTAGAGTTACCCAAAATTGATTGAGGATTTCTGTTGTTGGTGCAATTTAGAATGTGAATGCCGTGGTATAGTATGTATTGTTGTATTGTGATCCTCGCTTTCATAGTCTTTTCCTTAGTTTGCTGTTGCTTATTTCTCATGATATGAGGGTTTTTCTTTTATGTCTTATCCTGAGTATGACAGTGAAATCATCGTTTGTTTAGAGTTATGTAGAGGAATATGAAAGTGTATTTGTGCTTAACTTAGAGCTTTTTGGGCAGTTGGAAATGTTAATGCTTTATGTTTTGTGCTTTCTTTTATAAAATTATCCACTAACTACTTTTTGAGTGATATATGCATGAAGTTCTATCTATTACATGCTCGTGTCTGGGGTTTCAGAATACCATTATATACTGTATATGATATATATACTGTTATTCTTACCTATTGTGACCTTTTAACCAGTAGCAAGAAGAAAAAGAGGGGTCAACGCACTGTTGGTGGTGATAAGAGTGGAAGAGGTCTCCGCCAATTTAGTATGAAAGGTCTTCAACCTAATCCAATATGACATTTTCTCTTTAACTAAAAGGGTTTTTGACCTTTTCTTGTTAACAGCTTTGTCCTTTCAAAGTTGCATATAGCACGCTGTGCAGATTATGATATGTGTTTTGTTTTGAAAAATAACTGCCTTTTACCAGCTTTTCAGAGAACTTTTGTAATATAAATGATTTTTCCTCAGAAATAATCTCTTTCCAACCATGCATTAACTCAATCTGCATCTGTGGTATTTAGTCCCTTGTGTTCCTAAGATTATCATATTTTTGAGGCTGTTATGATTATATATTTCCTTAATTGTTTTGTCTCTCTTTTATTGGCTGTTCAGTCTGTGAGAAGGTAGAAAGCAAGGGAAGAACAACTTACAATGAGGTCAGCTGGTTATTCTAAATCAGTTTGTGCTGTACTGGAATTCAATTTTGGATTCAGTTTATATGCCATATGCACGTAAAATGAATGTATACTACAGCTTCTGCATTTTTCCAATTAATTGCTTAATATATTTGTCAATGCATTTGCACATCCGCATGCGTGTTTCTAGTTCTAATGTGTTGTACTCAATTTAAATTGTATGCATTGAAAAATTACTTTTGGGTTTAGCCCTTCTCATACTTTCGTAGTTTTTATTTTCATATTTTCTTGGTTATCCAGCATAATCTATGAGTAGCCTTTGACTTCTTAGATGCCTATATGATGTTATTGAGGATTCTTCAAGTACTACAATCTGTATATGGTGTTTTCATGTCACTTTTGTAATTCAACTTGTCATAAACTCTGGTTGGAATTCCTTAAGTGAACCTATTCTTTATTTTTATATATTTGATGTGCATTGTGCTTGTATTCAGGTAGCTGATGAACTTGTAGCTGAATTTGCTGATCCAAGCAATGGTGCTTCAACTCCTGATCAGGTTTTTTCTTTTGTATAAATTGTTTCAGACTGGGTGTAAAGATAAATATTATGGACTTAATTTTTGCGGTTTAACATTTGACAGCAACAATATGATGAGAAAAACATTCGTCGAAGGGTGTATGATGCTTTGAATGTTCTCATGGCAATGGATATTATTTCTAAGGATAAAAAGGAAATACAATGGAAGGGTCTTCCTCGCACAAGTCTAAGTGATATTGAAGATCTAAAGGTTTGTAAACAGTATTCAGTTGTATTTCTTTGGTACATTATTTACCATGATGCTCTCAGTTATTCTAAATAATACAATGAAAATGATAATTTTAACTCAATTCAACAGACCGAACGTCTGGGGCTAAGGAATAGAATTGAAAAGAAAGCGTCCTATTTGCAAGAGCTGGAGGACCAAGTAAGGACCACTATCAATATTGGATTTAATCTGAGTTTGAACTCCTGTGCCTAGTTTACGGTTTGAAATTTGCTAATGTTTTGTAAGAAGGCCCTATGGATTTTTGTCCATAATGATTGATTTCTGTTTGCTGACTTTTGTATTAATTTATGAAGTACATAGGTCTTCAAAAACTTATACAACGGAATGAGCAATTATATAGCTCCGGGAATGCTCCCAATGGAGGTGTATCTTTACCCTTCATTCTGGTGCAGGTATGCTACAATGTACTGTTTTTTGGTTATTTTGTCCAATGGAAATGGTTTTTAATTTTTCCCTTTTGGATCTTTGATTTGTTAGATAATGCTTATATCTCCTTGGTCTTAAGTCTGATATAACTAGTCACCATTTGCCTAATCTGTTGGCTTAAAGCCAAAAGTTTAGATCACAAGTGATCTAATATCAGATGAGAGCTCACTCCTGCTTCTTGTGTAAAATTAACTAGAATAATTTTTTCTTCACCATTGTTATGAACATTTGTTAGTATTTGTCAACTGAAAATAAACGTAGTTGGTATGTTTATTAATAATATTTACACCATTAGTTCGCTTTTCTCAGGTTAAGTTAGTCACTTTTTCTGCTCTAGGCTTATGAATGTCTATACAGGATTTATGACGATAGTTGTAGACTACGAAGGGTTAGGAAGAACCAGCTCACCTTTAAGCAAGAAAGGAACTAACTAAAGAAATATACATAGAGCACCCAATTGCAAATTGTTATGGTGTCGCTTTTCATGTTATTACTTTTAGCTTTTAGTGGGTTTGTAGAAGAACTAATTTGAGCTTATGAACTTCTTATAAGCACTTTTTAACTTGTTAAGTTTCAAGGGAAAACTTAATATAATATTGTCGTTTTGCTTAAGCTCATGAATAAGTATTCAATTAAGTTGTTTACTCAAACATGTTCTTAATTAATGTTATTTCGGGCCTGTAGACACGCCCCCATGCAACTGTTGAAGTGGAAATATCAGAAGATATGCAGCTCGTGCATTTTGATTTCAATAGGTAAGGAGGCTTTTATTACACGACTTTGAGTAATGTTGTCTCATCTTACCCATTTGCTGTCCTGAATGTGTTCCTAATTCTCTTGTATTATACATTCAATCATCCGTGTATACTATTATGGTCAAACAGAGGCTGCATTGGGAAATCCATGTCATCTTTTTATTTATAAATCCATGAGTCATTTCTGAATCATCTTTTTGTTATTGTAACTTTATATAATTCAAAATCTTTTTTGATGTATGCTTACTTTCTGTTTGCTCATTTTCTCTGTATAGCACTCCCTTTGAGCTGCATGATGATAACTATGTTCTCAAGGCAATGAAATTTTGTGAGAGATCTCAGAATGATAACAAGCCAGACAGTACTACAGATGCCGGGGAAGGTTCTAGCATGTCTAGTTTGTATCATGCACAGGTTCCTAGTTCAGTTTCAAACCCTCCGACTAGACCTCCTTCATCTCCACCACTCCCTGGAATATTGAAGGCAAGAGTTAAGAATGAGCATTGAACTGCAATTTTGTACTGCATTGCCTTATTTAAGCATGTTTGTATATTTTGTAAAGTAGTTTGTCGGTAATTGTCCTTCATAATAGTTAATTAGTACAGCCAAGTCACTCAGTGGGTTAGAAGCGAACTGGTCTGCTTGAGTCTATATTCTTCTGAGTTGATTTTGGCAAATTCTTTCCTAACCATATCCGTTATTTACTACCTTGGACCTTAACTGATTTTTCCCCTTATTTTTTGTATTTGCCCCTTTTGTACTTATAATAGAGGAATTGGATTGTACTAGTCCATAGCGATCATGGAATGCAATACATCAGCGTAGGATTAACTTTGGAACTCAGATTTTTTTGTGTAAACTATGCCTTCATATGACAATCTTGATATTTGGGCGAATGCGTTGTATGATATCTTGTTGGTCTGCGTTACTTGGGTTACCTTCATGCACTGTTATTTGTATTCCAAGAAAATGCCACAATACCTTGATCATGCAAAAATACTCAAGCCTATCAATAAATCTGTAACTGTAATATGAAAAGGATTGAACATGTGCATTTTGTTGATGAATAATTCCTTTTAAAACTAAATCAAACTAAAAGGGTTTTTCTTAGAAGAGACGTTCTAGTTGTTATATGGTATTATATTTTAATTTAACTGTTTTTTAACGATAAATTCCTATGACCGAAAACAGCGCCTATGTATAGGAGAACATGATTACAGGGTTTACAGCATGACTGTATTCATACTTTGATTGGTACGGAGATGACAAGAATTAAATCTTTGTTGAACATTCATCGCACTTGTATCCACTTTTGAAAATTTGGTTTGAGGCATGTTAGTTATGAGATGTTAACACTTTTCTGGTGAGAATGTTAGTTATGAAAGACGTTTGCCGAATAACTTACATTAAGAATTTTCAATTTAAAGCAACCTGTGTAAAAGGTAGTATTTATGACAGCAGTCCATCTATCTATCTATATTAGCCCTATCAACCACCATTATCTTCTGCTAGCCTTACTTCATGGACTTTTCCAAATGCCTCAGCCTCACTCTGATGGTCTTCCATTTGTTAGCGCCGCTTGAATCTGTTCTTCTGTTGCCAGACGAGGTTACACTTGTCTTACCCACGATTTCCCTTGTAGATTCACAAACCCCTGTTTGAATTCCGCAACCTTTGCTGTCGATGAGATTACCTGGTCTGTTCTTGTTTTTGTACAAGGTTGAAAGACATTTTCGGCGAGAGTAGGAAGTGACAATTTGTTTGTTAACCTGCCACAACATCAATCAAAGTCCCTAGTCAAACATCTTAAGAGAAAGATAAATCCCAGTTGAGAAAGGTGGGTGTGTTATCGTAAAGATTTTCCAAAATTGGTTTATCATGGCAACAAAATAGAGTAATCAAAGAGATAATACTCTTCTACGATATCTTTATAAACTAGTATCCGTATTTTTTATGCTATCATATTTTGATAAGATAAAATTTAATACTTATATTAATTTTAATTTTATGTATTATTTACTTAAATAAAATATATGTATTACTATTTTAAACATTTAATATGTAATCTATAATTTAAATGAAAACAATATTAAAGAAGAAATGTAGATGGTACATTTATGTAAAAGAAAAAAAAGTAAAAGTACGTAACTTTTATTATGTCGTAGAATAAAATTACTTTCATTGAAGTGATAGTTTTTTTTTTCGCTATTACTTTTATTTTTTACATGCATAACAGAATAATAATTTTGAAATTCAAAGTCTTAAGATTTTAAGATGTAATCAAGGTCAAAATAGGAACATAAATTCCATCATTTATTATTATACATTATGAACTAGTAGTGTACACTTGTTTCTAGTAGAGTGACAGTTTTTCTACACTACTTTCTTTTTCTTGTGTTGTTGAGACATAACAGAATAAAAGTTTTCAGATTCAAAATGTAATCAAAAGGCAAAATAGGAACATGTGCATAACAGATGAAATCACTCTTATGTATAGATTGTAGATGCATCATTAGTCCTTTGCTCTTTGATGTCCCAGCAAAAGTTGTCAGCAGCATTCCTCCTCAAATTAAACCACTGTATATTTAGGTTTGGGCTATCTCGCAGTTGAGGGAAGTGCCTGACAGTTTTGAATGGAGGACTAAGAAACCAAGGGGAGGCATGGCTGAGTTCAAGTTCGATGGATGAAATCCCCCTACTAGTAATTTGCTTTCCGCTTTCATTACCACAAATCATTCTACAGCTGAAATAGTGCACCTGCGGTGATAATAAAAATATATGGCTGCACCACTTCGAAAGAAAAAATTCGGAATCCTGATCAAGAGATAAGAATTTGGATGCTGCTGAGTGCTGATTATTTAAGTAAAACGTATATCTGCCACCAACAAGGATATTTCCTTCGCCAGAGGACTCGGATCAACAAAGGTTGCCTTGTACCTTTCCTTCATTGGACATAAAAAACTTCAAAAAAATGTTTACTCTTCACAGCTCCTTCAAAGTGAGAACAACCAGAACATGCATTGACAAGGAGGAAGACGTTCGACATCAAAAGATTAAGCCAGATTTGACAAATCCATCCCAGTACCATGGCCATTTATTGATGGCAGGAGCCATTGAAGGAAGCCCACATTAGTTTCTCCTTTCGATCTACTTGTTGAGTACTCAACTAACATGTTCCATAGGTCCCCGACTGTCCATCTCTGTGACAAAATCCAGTGAGCAACCTGCCACAACATCAATCAAAGTAAACTCATAAGAAATTTTCAAAGACAAGTCCAAATTGAGTGCGAAATCCTCCTGGTTCTTGGATAGTTGAAGTTAATTGATTCATGGACAGCATTACCACTAATTACAATGAAAAGAGTTAGGAACGAAGCGATGAAGGTAATGGGATATGCATATTTGTGAAACGAACAGTGAACCAAATGGAAACTTCAATTACTGCAATCTTCAAATCTAAGAATAGGTCAGTCAATCCAGTTGACGTCATGCAAATATCACATTGAATAGTGCAGATATGCAATATATAAGATAATTGAGAGGGGGTGAATCCATAATGACACATTTCAATGCGTATGCCTATCAGGAAGCCATCTACCATAGGATCGATAGTGTTACTACAAAAGGAAGATCAAAGTACCTCATCTAGGCTCTGTAATGTCTCCAAGCCAAATGTGTAGTATGCTATGAAAGGTCTTAGAGCCTGTTAGGAAAGAACCAAGAAAGAATTGTTTTTGAAGCATGATAATTAAAAGGTAAACAGAATATAGAGTATGATTAATCCACCACATGTTTGACCCAATTCCTCACCACCTCATCTTAACCATCACATTCCCACACCATATCTATGCTGGTGAGGGAGCAAAACACAAAGACAAACCTCCATGCCCAACCACGCTCTTGTCTGTCTGCATTTCATACTCTTTTTTCTTTTCTTTTGAGAAATAAGTTTAAAACTATTTATCAAATAGCGATAGAAAATATCTGACCGTTAATATCTATATTATCCTCTAGGATTGGCTTCTGTTATTATCTCCTAGGATTTGCTACTATATGTCCTTATGTTATATTTTAGCTTTAGTTTCCTCATTATATATTAAGATTAGTTATCGTATTTCCTTATATCATGATTTGTTTCCCTAATTACCTGGATTCTGATCAGTATAAATAAGGGTTAGTATTCTAGGCTTTCTGAACATATCAAACACAATAATACATCGATAGATTACTTTGTAATACATCTCAAATATCAATACAGTTTTTCATTCTCTTCAATCTCTCACCCCTCCCATGCCTAAAATCACATAATTTCATGTATCAACAAATAGTTAGCATAATTAATCACAACCTTATTTTGTTGAGTCAATTCCCAATAATTGATTTACATCAACTTTTTGTCAATGTGGTGATTTTAGTGATCCTTCGGCGATCAAAATTTCAATACTACAATCGTGTTATTGATCATCCAAAAAAGAGAAAGAAATCAAATACTGAAACTATTTAAATCAAACATAAGCTGTATGGCCACACCATTCACAACAAGAACGTATAACAAAATTACCACAAAAAAGGGGCCAAAAGGGTGGTATATAATTGAGCATGGATAACTAGGGGTAGAGGGATTCCTAAATGTCCACTCTAGCCTAGCACATATTTCAACTCTTACTGAAAAATAACAGGGAAAATAAGTAGTTTTCCATAATGTTATAATGCATTATGGAAACAATAATTTATAACTGCATTCAGAACACAAGAATTTATAATGCATTCAGAACACTCACAGTTATAACTGCCTCATTCTCATACAATGTTGGCTAAAAATATAAAATTACCTGAGAAGCTGCAAGCCACTGAATTATGGACTTTACTTCAGGATCTCCTCCAAAGGCGCCACATCCCCAGTTTCCAGTTGCAACCCCAATATTATTACCCTGATCCATCCTATGGTAATCGTTTTGAGAATTTGTAGTTTTGTGATTTGAAAATTTTCCTTCACTTGTTTCCATAGATGTTGAGGTGGCAGCATCAAACTGAATAAAAGAGTGTTCAAAAAAGATAAATGAACAAAGACCAATGGAGATAGATGGAAGATATGGTTGAATCCTAATAAATAAAAGTTGCTTAACCTAAATCCACTAATAAAGTATCATTGTTTACCGAAAAACATTGGAAGAGACCAACCAGTGCAAAAGAACATCCATTCTCTTTCAACTTTTTCTGATATAGTTGACATTTCCATTGGTGCAGAAAACCACAGAATGCCTTATTGATCTCACTGCAGAAACGAACAAGTTTACATTTTATTTTATATAACCACCATGAACAGTGTTGTTAAATACTTAAAGGGTAAATTATTACTAAATTAGGAATCGATTTTCCCAGTAATTCCTTTTTCAAAGTCTCTTGACTTTTGGGTATAAAACTGAACAAACATAAAAATAAAAATAAAAATTAAAAAAAAACCTTTGTTTTCGTGAATGAACAAATATTATGGATGCTATAATAGCTACTCTTTATAGTAAAGGAGGCCCGTTGTTCGAAAGGATCGAGAAAAAAATTCTCGAAAGTGTTTCCACCTAGCAAGGAATGCATGCGTGTAAAACACAAGTTTTATAAACAACCACAAATTTCAACGTCTAAACATCAAACATAATGAATTCAAGATTATAAATTTTATTCGTATATTCTCATAGTCTATAAATAACTGTTATTTTGCATCCATAAAAGCAGCAGCCACATAAACCAATATTAACAGACCGGAGGAGAAAATTGGCCCTGTATTGTCTCATCCCTGGGCTACATAATGCATCGATTGCAACAATCCTGGTTTTCCGTCTTCCAAGAGTGTCTACTTCCCTTTCATCCACATAATCACCAGAAAATCGAAACGATGATGCATACCTAAAGAATCAGAAAATACTATCACCATTAGAATATGAAGAACGCAACCAGCAACTATAACAATGAGTAAAGTAAACAGCTGAAAAACATATTAAGTGACCTCATATCAGAATAAGTATTCTTTTAAATTTCCCCGTCATATGCATACTGTATATACATTATCACAATTCAAAGTAAAATCTCCAATATTTATATTTTTGGAATGATATAAACTTAAGTATAAAAAATATGTCATACACAAGTGTGCAAACAAACAAGGAGAAGAAAAATAAACGCAGAACTTGAATCTTTCAAGCTACAGCAAACTATGGGCCATCATAGACAGACCAAAAAATGAGAAAATTCACTAGGCAAAGCATAAGAGCCAATAAACATGTTTTTCTTGATCCATGTCAAATAGAAATTGAAAACAATTCTCCCATCACATTTTCTAAGTAAATGAATCCAGTAGTAAGCATCAACAATAACAATCTCTTATAAGTTCATATCCATTACGTAGCACTAACCCTGTATAACTTGAGAACCTTTCCACCCCAACAACTTCTATGGCCTCGTTATCTGCCATGGCTGGCAAGAAAAGCATCCCAGCAATCAATTCTGGACTGACCATGAAGCGGATTTCCTCCTATATGGTCCATTTACAACCAAAATTATCGAACATCAATAGAACAAATGTTCATGTGACAGAATAAATATCCCAACTTAAGAATCTAAAAAATGAAGAAAGGTAATAAATACAATATGGACACAAAGACTACACGAATATGCTTATACCAGGAACTATGGTATAAAAGCTATTATAATCACCAAAAGGTTATAGAAGGTGGAAATAAAAACATATTGTACCTGTACACACCCCCTACCAAGAGCACCTCCCCCAAGATATTTATTTGCAAAATCGACTTCAACAACTTCACTTGATTGATCTTCTATGAGCCCTGAGCTGTGAACCTATTTAAAATGCCAAAGGATTATCTATTACAAACCAAATGGATAATTTAAAATAAATAGTAAAATATACTAATTTTCTAAGGTTTGAAATAAATTTCCTTCAATTACCTCAAATCTGCACAGAGGTACAGAAGAAGTGCTCCAAAAGTTGGCATCTGGGCAAGAAATGTGAGTAGAATCATTTTTTAAGTGAAGTACTTTTCGCTCAAATGAGACAATTCCCTTGGGCATTTTAGCACTTATCCTTTGAAAATAGTGAATGATGCACCAAATCTTATTTTCCTGTTTTTGACTGTAATCTTCATACAGACTCCTGAAAACATAAAAAACTGATCTTTGGATTTCAAAAAATAATAAAATGACATACGAAATAAGAAAATAACTCTTTCCTACAGAATAGGCCACTATCAATTCAAACTCTCTCACTCTTTCTCACTTCCACTGGCACTCTCACACACAAGCACGCGTCTAAGATATATCAGGTGCCACAGCATCTAGACACCACTAGGATATCTAAATTAAGACTAAAACAAGCAACTGAATAGGAGGATACGAATACTTGGAGGTAAAAAAAAAAAAAAAACATAAATATATCTATAGCTAAAGTTTCTTACGCAAACAATTGATCAACGTTGATCATCGGAAGATGGTTCACATATCTGTCTTTGACTGGGAATACACAAAAGAATGAGCAGCCAAGTAGAGCAGCAATCAACTCCTGAAAAGCCATAAATTGGTAACATTAACCATAACCATCTTCATCATGCATGAAAGCATGTTAAAATCATGCATCATACAATAAGATCGCATGGCAGTACAAAAATTGATAGTGTTAACCATCTCCAGCATGCATGCACGCATGTGACAATCAAGTATCATACAATAAATTAGCATCCCTGGAGAAGCAGCCTTAGTCATGCAAGCAACAGTTATGACAGCGGTGGCCGCCTCAAATCAATGGCAACAACAGTATCAGTAGCAGTAAAGTTTTACTATTATGTGAGTGATTTACGAACTGTTACTAATTTGAAGTGGAAAACACAAAAGAGTAACATATAAGAAAGTAACCTGGGGAAGGAAGACTATCCCCGGCTGCTGTGAATCCAATAAGCGAAGAGCGGTTGTTGTGAGCATAGCATTGTGAGGGTTTTGATAATGTGTTTCCAACAAAGAGGGCAATCTCAAGAGCAAATTGCCCAATACGGGAACCACCTCCTGAAACCACTTCCTAGATTCTTCTCGAGACATAACCTGAGACAAATCGATGTAATGCACGCAATTGAAACGGTGAAATTGAAAAGTGAGGGAGAAAAGTAGCGTTACCTCGTCGAAAAAGAGTTCGTAGCCAAGCGAAGTGGAAGGGGACAAGGGTTGGGAAGAGAGAGAAAGAGCGTTTCTGAGGTGAGAAATTGCTTGGAACAAGAGGTGGCCCGAGTCAACTCGGCCTCCTCCGAGTTCTCTGAGCGTTTCCACCGCTTGGGAGGGCCAAAACAGAGAAGAAGAACGCATGAACAGTGGTAGGTATGGCAGAATCGATCGCAACTCTTCACTTTCTTCCATTCTCTGCACTCAAACCAAACCAAACGAAGAACACACTGTTTCAAATCAAAACAAACGTAACAATTCTGAATTAACACTCTACTCCCAGTAAACGTATGGTATCAAATATTTTTCATTTTTGCAAAAAACTATTTTAGCCTTAATTGCAACTTTTACTTTCAGCTAATCACATTTTTTCTTTTAATTTTGTTTTTTTATGTACTTTATCTTTTATTCTTACATCATTTTTTTTCGTTAAAAGCCACCAAAATTTAATTAATATATATTTTTACTAGAATGGCTATATTAACGTACAACAACAATTTGAATGGTTTTTTAAAAGGTGAGGAATCCAGAACAAAAAAAGCAAATCACTAATTAAACATCATATAAATTTTTCGAATGATCTCTCATCTTTTATTAATACCAATCAGATGATGCCTATCACCAATCCCAAAGGGATTTTTTTTTTTTCATGTTTTATATATTGGTTTTGCTTTTGTAAGAGGAATAAAAGAACTCTTGTTAGGCTTATACGTAGTTTATTTGTGAATATGATTTAGTCTTGGTAATGGATCAACATTGATAAAAGTCTTTTCTTTTTCTCTTTCTATTGATGACTCTCCGTTTTAAATAGGAAAGTTAAGTGTCTTCTTGGTTGTAATAAAGGAGCCATATCCTTTAACAATTAAGGGATTTCCATTTTTGTTGGAGCTCATAAGACTAAATTGTTTTAGACTCTTATAAAGTCAGAATCAAACTCTATGATAGACAAAGTGTAATTGGTTAATTATGTTTTTTTTTTTTTCTTTTATCTTATAGCTGTCGGGTACATAGATGATCATCTATGTTAACAAATGAATCTAAAGTTTTATATGAAACATAATAAAGCAAGGTCTTGTTATGGTTAAATTGGCTAAATTTTGCAGTCTCAAATTTGATAATAGTTTTCGAGTTTCTAAAACAAAGTTTATCTTCTTAAACTTGCAGAAGATTTTGCTTATAATAATAGGTTTTGGTGTTTATGAAAGCTAGATTTCTCAAAAATAAATATCGAAAAATTGTCTCCTATTATTTTTCTTCTTCTATCTGATCATCTATAAATGAAATTATTTTCACAACACACTTACACATTTTATATTTTTTTAGCTCTTTGTAACTTCTCTGGTTTACATAACTTACCGAACATTGTTTTGATGGATTCTGATGATATTCATAATGATATTCTAGAGATTGTGGAAAACTCAAACAAAAGGCTGCTAGATTTTATTTTTTTCTTTTCTACCAACATCTTGTGTTTGAGGTAATCTTATTTGGTCTAATTATATTTTTTTATTAAAACTTTAGCTTTTGTGGAGGGTGCTTCGGAACAAATTACCTTTGATAAGGAAGTGCAATGGGGTTTATTCATATCTTTATGTGGGTAACAAGATGAGACTACCTTTTTTTTTTTAGTGTTCTTCTACTTTGCAAATATGGAATTACTTTTAGCAGGTTTCCCCTAACTTAAATTATCCTACTATAAATAGTTTACTTAATAGGTTTTTTATAAAGCTTGTTAGGCTTGTTACTCTACCTAGATGACAGAGAATGAGAAATTATGGTCGTTTCCAGAGCCAGACATTTGAATTCTCGCTTACTTTCCTCTTACCGTCAACGATATGTGTTTCCCATCATCTTCTTATCTGCGCTCTTCGTTGTGAACGGTAAGATGGAAGGGTGAATTTGAAAAAGAAAAAGATGAGGAGAGAGAGTAAGGGAAAATGAAAAGGACCACATATGAAAAACAAAAAACACATGTCAATATAAAACACTACCATGTCACCTACTTTTATTTCACAACTACTCTGCGACAATCAATTTAATTCAATGAACCGTATTAACATAATTTAAAAAAAGAAAAATAGGAACCTTATTGAGAAGTTTTAAAAGACTGAGATGGTATTGAAGAAAATACCAACAAACAGTAATAGGACTTAAGTTTATTAAGAAAATGTTGTATAATGATGTTTATTGAAAGTTTTTTTACTTGTTTATCGAAGTCAAAATAATTAAACTTTTCAAATACTCTATTTTTATTATTATAATTATTATTAATATTGTTATTATCATAAATAAGGCTGAAATTATATGAAGAACTACGATTTTAGTCAAATTAAAATAGTATTTCTTGAGACGATGTTAGTTTCCACATGATTAATTTATTTTTGTAACTTTTTAAAATTTTAGTTTTTTTAATAATTTTTTTAAAAATATACTATTTTAATAAAAAAATACAAAAATATATACACAATAACTACATCATAAATCTTCTAAAATGGAAATACATAACCAATAATTTTTATGTACAATTACTTGTGTATCATAATCTTAAAATTTAGAGTTGAGTATGAAAGTATAAGAAAAAATAATATAAATACACTATATGATTTAATTTATGTAAGTTTTAGTATGAAAATCATAAAATTAAACTTGTGTTTTTATTTTAATTTTTTAAGCTAAATCGTGACTTGTACATAAGAATAAGGGTAGAAGAAGAAGGATTGCGAGATCTGATAACAGCAATAATAAAAGATTCCAAAATAGGGATCTAAAATTACAATACCCGGAGAAGCTCCGGCAATGGACATAAGAATAGAGTGATTACAAATGCTTCCCGGATCCACTTTATGCTTCGAGCATTGACACGCAAGTTACACGTGTTAACCCAATAATTTAAATAAAAAATCTGGAAAACTTGCCAAAAAAGGGCAGGTTCTGGCCTCAAGGCGTCGGTGTGGCGGTGGATTCCAGCTTTGCTCTCAGGTCTTTCCTTAATATCTTTCCTGATGGAGACTTGGGAATGGCATGAACAAAATAAACTTTGTGCAGTCTTTTGTAAAACACTACCTGTTCACAACAAATACCCATACCATTCAATTACTAATCAAAAGCCTCTTCAAGATTAAGCTCTCATTAAATTTGTCAAACACTTCATGTTTTTATTCATGCATTTGATCGACATGATCATATAAATGAAGTTAGAATTTTATTAATTCATTTTAGCTAAGTTATATGGAAGGAGCTAAAATGTAAGCTCCTATGTACAAAAACACATAAGTATTGTCACAGTGGCATACCTGTTTAGCTATAAACTCTTTTACAGCCTCTTCTGTCAGATCAAAGCCGTTTGATCTCACAACGAAAGCAACGGGAAGTTCACCAGCAACAACATCCTTTTGTCTATGAACATCGATAAAATTAATGGTCAGTCATGTCTATTACATATATGCACAATATAATGCATTCAAATTCAGAAGATTAAGAAGCTTACGGGACAACTGCTGCGTCTGCTATGGAGGGATGGCTTACAAGAAGCCCTTCAAGTTCTGCAGGGGGCACCTGGCAGAAAAAACATGTCACAATTTTTTCTCTCTAAACTTTTAGGCAAATTTAATTTAGATGTTTATATGCATATATACCTGGAAGCCTTTAAATTTAATGAGTTCTTTCACCCTGTCAACAATGAAAATTTCATCATCATCATCTACATAGCCAACATCACCGGTGTGAAGCCAACCCTCGGCATCGATGGTCGATGCTGTTGCTTGATCATCGTTCAGATATCCTGAAGTATGAATTTGAGTGTCAGTAAGCCAATTAATTAACATTTGAAAAAATTAATAATTGCTTGCAAATAGAATATAGAAGAACGCGGAGGAATATCGGTACCTTTCATGATCTGTAGCCCTCGGATGCAAAGTTCACCGGGCTGATTGTAGCCAAGAGAACGACCGGTTTCAGGGTCAACAACCTTTAGTTCTGCATTTCTGACAACAGTTCCACAGGATCCTGATTTTGTTGGGAATGGTTGCTTTGCGAAGCCCAAGCACATGGAAAGCACTGGTCCAGCTTCTGTCATCCCGTAACCCTGTAACATACATGCATTTTACCAACTCCCAACTTCAGAACTTTGTTACTCCGACAACATAAGATGTATAAGTATATTCTGTATTTAATGGTAAATTTAATTTGATAAGATAGTTTTTTTTTATTAAATATTACAACTTCTTTGAAGTTAAAAATATTTGTTTTATTTTTATTTTTCTTACAATAATACAAAAATGCTAATTACTTTCAGATTTTACTTTAAATTATTTTTTATATTAAATATTTTTCTCGAGCTTTAACTATTTGCTTTCTTATTTCATTAAAACAATATTAAATATACAATTATATATTTCTTTAAATCCGAGCCATTTTATTTATTTGTACTGAAAGGAATTAGTTGGCCGAGCATTATTAAATGGCATAGTGTTAGTTTGGCTTACGTCACTGGGCCAAGTCATCACGAAAATGAAGGTGTCAAATATTCCACGTCACTAAAAGTCTTGTATGGAAGCTTGTGCGCCAATTTTTACTATTTTGGTATTTGGAGTTTGGTGTTGTGTGTGGTTGGTGAGGTGAGCTAGATTTGAAAAAACACATGACCGGCTAGCATAAAAAATTGCATGCACACGATATATTTATTCTTACTAAGTAAAATCTTAATCATCTTAATCTTAATAATGAAATATCTTAATGATTTATTTAGACGTATATTCTTAATACTCTCCACCTATAAGAAAATATGTTTATATTATTAATAACTGACAGTTGTCCATCTGCATGTGTACGTTTCCTCCCCGTGGGGTGGCCATATTAATTAAAATATGTCCATGAAAAAGGTATAAAAGAAATAAGTGTTCACCGAAAATATGGCTACGATAGATAAATATGAAAATGACCATTTCTCTTCTTATAATTTGGCGGTAACGCTAATTTTTAATTATTATTATCATTTAAGTTAGAGCTTTACGTAGATAATAATAATAATAATAATTAGTTATTATATTAAAATAAAGATAAAAAGGGATCGTGTACTGAAATTAGTTACCTGTCCCAAGACAGCATGAGGCACCCTGCTGTGTAGGGCCTCTTCGAGTTCCTTACCCAAGGGAGCGGCGCCGGAGAGAACTAACCGTATTGAACTGAGGTCGAAAATCGCCACCATCGGATTCTTGGCCAGGGCCAGCACCAGCGGCGGCACCACCATTGCCACCGACACGCGGTAGCGCTGTATCAGCTCCAGCAGCGTTCCAATCTCGAACTTCTGCATCAGCAAAACGGCACTCCCGGTCCTCAGCGCGCATAACAGCACACTGTTGAGCGAGAATATGTGAAACAGCGGAAGCACGCAGAGGAGCACGTCCTCGGTAGTGAGGTAGAGGTTAGGGTTCTCCCCGTCCACCTGTTGCGCCACGCTCGTGGTCAAACTCTTGTGCGTCAGAACCACTCCTTTCGGAAGCCCAGTGGTGCCGGAGGAAAACGGCAGCGCCACGGCGTCGTCCGGATGGATCTCCACCTCCGGAACGTCGCTCTCGTTGGCCTCCGAGAGCACCGAGAAGTGTAGGCAATTCTCTGGCGGATCGTCGACGGTCACGACCTTGAAGTCCTCGCCGAGGTTCCATCCGCCGTCGTGGTTGCGGAGCTTGTCCACGTACATTGCCTGAGTTATGATCAGCTTGGCCTTGGAGGCGGTGAACTGCTTGAAGATCTCGGCGGCGGTGTAGAACGGGTTGGCGGTGGTGGCTATAGCACCGATCATGGAGGAGGCGAGGAAGGACAGAACGAACTCAGCAGAGTTCTGGAGGAGGATCATGACGACGTCGCCCTTGCGGATTCCGAGGTTGGAGAATCCGACGGCGATCTTGCGCGAAATAAGGTGAGTCTCGGCGTAGGTGTAGGTTTTGGAGGCGGAGCCAACGATGAGGCAGGGACGGTCTGCGAACTGGGAGATGTTTTGGAAGCAGTAGTCATGGAGGGGTAGGTGGTTAGAGATGGGTATGTCTGGTAATTTGGACTTGAAGACATGGGTAGTTTGGGGAATTTGGTTTTGGTCTGTTTTTGATGCAGGCACCTCTTTGGTGTTGGCATCAAGAGAAGGAGCTACACTTAGCATGGTGTGGTGTGTTAGAGTGGTGGGAAGAGTTTAAGGAGAAAAGAAGAGAAAGAGAGAGTGACAAGAGGGGAAAACATGGGAAGTAGGTAATATAGGGAAGGGAAGGGGTGTTAGGTAGGAATGAATGAATGAATGAAGGAGAAGGGGCAGCCACGGGTTGGATCACGTTTTGAGAGAACAAGCGTTCTCCTTCCAGCCACTCTTACTTACCTACCTACCCACCTCTCTGTCATTTTCCCTCAGCCTACCTTTGTGGATTCTCTACCAAAAACTATTCAATTCAATTCCATGCCTCACCCAACACCTCCATCATCCAAACTAATTAATTAATAATTATTAATTCAACTACACTCTTTTTTCATTTTTTTTATATGTTTTTCTCATATTACTTATGTATACTTCATATTCCTATATTTAATCAAAAGCGGTTGTTGTTGTTGTGAGAAGTTAAATCGACGGGTTAATTGATATTTAGAAGAAGAATTTTTATTCAAATTTTATTATAATAAATAATGTTTATATATTTTATAATAGATACTCATGTTTTCTGTAATTTTTAATAATAATAAACTTTTCATAGTTGCACATCAAGCCTAAATTTTGGTGTTAAATGTGATAATGAAGTGTATCGATGTCTTTGGACAAAGGAAGGTTAATGACCTGTAGTAAGGCCAATTTTCAGTATTCATAATTGAAAAAGGAAATACTCTTACATGGTCCTGGGTCCAAGTGGACAGGGACTTTAATTCTTGTCCCTATCCCACTTGCTGTGTTACCCTGCATCTTTTTTTGTTTTTAATGCAAAGTTGTGGCAAGAGAATTTTAAAAAAAATAAAGCAAAATTTATATGTACGAATAATTACTTAGCATAGTTTGTCAATCTTGTTTTATATTCTTTTATCACCACAAAAGTATTGTCAAATTTTTACAGTTGAATTATTTTTAACATTTTCCCTTTCACATTGTTAGTGCTAGGTTTTTTTAGTAATTGTTTTTCAAAAGAAACAAAAAAAACTAAGTTGAACAGCAACGATAATAATTGCTACATTAGATGATATTTAGAAATAGAGCTTGCTTCTGAAAATATAAAGTTAATACTTTTAATAAGATGTTTTATAATTTAATTTATATATATAAGATGAGACTAATACGTTTCTAGACTATAACATCTGTTTTTTTTTTTTTTTTTATTTATAATATCATTTTATCTTTTTTTTTTTTTTTTAGGGTTTTATTTAAATTTGTTTAATAAGGGAAAATTTAATTATAAAAAAAAATTAAAATTTTCAATTTTTTTATAAAAATAAAAGGCA
>Ga0099825_1004297_pt1 | contig 18732 bp, 10 predicted proteins | sample SiratroredBW_FD_76838 | JGI IMG/M metagenome (GOLD analysis project Ga0099825, IMG submission 76838) | Root nodule microbial communities of legume samples collected from California, USA - Siratro red BW | ecosystem: Host-associated > Plants > Roots > Nodule | place: USA: California | collected... | reverse complement strand
AATCATAACAAAATTCTAAATTTCAAAACAAACTCTGAACATATTTTAGAGACAAATTTATATTATTAAAAAGTCTTCATGATAAAATATGATAAAATATCTACCATAAATAGAAATAATAGAAATTTAAAATATATAAAATATATAAGTGAGTATATTATAAAAACAAATGAAAATGATAAAAATATACACTGCTCTCATAAATATAATACTTCCTATGCAAGATTAAAAATTGATTATCTGGTTAGTAAAGTAGATATTAATTAATGATCTATAGTTTAGATGCATTCACCACCTCCTTCTTCTTTTAATAGTACTCAATCATTAATTACACCTACTCGTTTCCTAGTTTTTGTTAAAGAACGGATCCCAACAAATCTCATTCTTTTATCTATTAACTTTCCAAATAATCCTAATTTATTCAACAATTTTTTAATGTACAACAAAAATAATAGAATTTTTGATTTATCATCATACAAGCAAGTGATTGCTTAAAGTAACCAATAATCGCAACAAACATTTGAAAGCCACACAATTTTCCCAAATCATCATTATTTGTTAATACAATAATATAAAGTTCAATCCAAAAGTATGCACCCTTTTCTCCTTCATTCATTTTTCTTTCACCCAATTTGTAATTAAAGTGTGAAAGGAGGGTGATGGGAGAAAAATGTTTTGAAAATTTGAAATAAAAGTGAGACAACAAAAGACTAAAAAGCTTAACCATCATGGCAAATCCAACTCACCCATCTGGTTTTTCTTTTTATCACTATCTACCAAACGCCAACAAAAAGAGCTCATGATTTCTACGAGGATCTAACCATGTCATCATGGGTGATTGTATATGCAAAAATGATGAAGAAAAAAGGTAATTATTCTTGCCATATATGTAAAAGGAAAAAAAGGAAAATAATTTTGAATTGAATGAATATGTTATGCTTGTTGTAGCAATTCAAAGTTGAAAGAAAAAGGATCATCATTGGACAGGTTCATGTAACTTGCTAGGTTTAGGTCCCATAAAAGAATCTCTGAAAGATCAGAACATATATGAAGTGAAGGTTTGTGATGGGGTTGCATTGCAGGTCCTCATAAATGGTGTGGCCCTAAGAACCTTATTAGGGTTTGGAAATTTGTTTCCTCTTGTCGGCAAATATGCCAATTAAAACGATAAAATCGTGTCATGTTTTTAGGTTTTCTACTCACACTGCGTGTTGGTTTTCAATGTTGTATATAATTAAAGAAAGAACATGATGTGAATCTTAATTTTACAGAAAAATATTTATTCACAAGTATCATCCTTCTAACTCTCCTAATCATATATAAACTATTATATTCTAACGATGATACTAAATACAAATAAAATTATAAATAAAATAATATGTATGAAGTAATAACGAGTGTCAAAATATTATGGCTTACTTACAAGATTTTGAATTAAATTATCAGCTTAGACTTTAATGATATCAAATAAGGTGTTAGGTCTTTATAGGAGAAAAAGATTAGAAACATTAATGGACTTATGATTTTTTTTTTCTTTATATTTTGTTTTTTTTTTTTATATGTGAGACTCAGATTTAGATTTAAATTTTCAATATACTGTATTACATGAATATACTTAATGTTTGATTAAGTCTATAATAAAGGAAGAAAAAAAAATGTACAATATATAATATTGATAATTTAACTTTAACTTTAAGTTTTAATACACAGAAAAATTATTAATATGTTTGGTAGAAAGGATAAAAAAGAGGAGAATAGACAAAAAATAAAGAAAAGGACTGAAAAGAAAAAATATTTAATTGGAAAATAAAAGAGATAATTGATTGATTTATAGGTTTAAGATTTACGTTGATGTTGAACATTTTATCACCCTTATATATATATTACTCCATAAAAAGACTCAATTGATATACCACAGTTTTATATTTTATTTTATTTTGTTTATAGAGATATATCTGTCGTTTTGATTCTTTTAATGCTGTATTATTATGTCGATTATTGTGATCGATTAATAATTTGGAGGATAAAGAATGAGATGAATAAGAAGTAATGACAAAGTAGGAGATGGCCTTGAAACTACAAAATGTTGTTGGTTTTGGGTATATATCCATAGCTTCCTCCTTAATTTGTCTCTTTCTCTCATTTCTGTACTTTTCTTTACCCTAAATAAAAACAAGAGAATAATGGGAAGAAGCTACGTCCTAACAAAGGACACACTACAACCATCTGCAAAAACTGTTACTTATTAGAATATTCTTTGTTTAAACTATCCAGGAAAAGTGTTCTCATAATTCTTTAAATTTTTTAGTTTCATTTTGTTAATTTAATTTTATTGTTTAAGTTAAGTTTTTTTTTTTTTTTTTTTTTTTTTTTTTTTTTTTTTTTTTTTTATTTTTTTTTTTTTTTTTTTTTTTTTTTTTTTTTTTTTTAACTATTAAATCCTCACTAGAAGGATCTTTAGGAGATCACTTTGTAATATAATAACACTATTTTTTTTTTCTCTTGGTACTTCTTTTACGCACCGAATTTAAATGAATGATTTATTTAAAGGAAATTAAAGATAGATCACCTATTAGTTTAACTTGGTACTTTTTTTTATCTCATTTAATTTTTCTTATAAATCACCCTTTCAAATCAATATTTTTTTCTGTAACTTCCATTGAATCATGCACTTGGAGGTAGCACCTTTTATCACCACTCTATTAATCGAAAAAAAAAAAAAACATTGAAAATAAAATGTAACTTAAAAACTTTAAATGTATGGACATGTAAAAAAGCTTAAGACTTAAATAAAATAAAAATATAAACAAAGTTCAAATCATTATTAGAGAGTAATTAAATATCATTTTACGTATTTTATTGATAGAAATTGAGATGGACGTTTCAACATTGAAACTTATACCTAAATCCAAATTCGGGTATGTCTCTCATGGTTTGCTTAATAAGTCTAGCCATTAGTCGTTAGATGAATATTGTATATTTGAATTTTAAGTTAAATATATTTTGAATGAGATACGAAACAAATTTTTGAACCGTTTGGACTTGTAATTAACATTTAAGATTTATAGGTTGTTTAGGTATATTTTTTTATACAAATTGTTCTAATTTCAAGATAAGATATTATTATTAGGGTTAATTATTATATTTGAAATATGGTTATATTAGAATTAGGTGACTTCATTAATAAGAATATATGTATCAATTTTTCTTCACTTCACCTCTAAACAATGTGAGATCATCTATCAGAATAAATTTATCCTCATTAGAATAAGTTTTTTAGTGGTCAAAGATTCTAGATTCCTTTTATTTTTGTCAGCTTTGTTGTATGTTGGTTAATTTATTATGAAAGATTTTTTTATACATTCAAAAAAAAAAAAGTATATTTTGAGGATATTTGTTAATAATGGATTCTTTTAATAAGTGGACTTTAAGGTGATTTTTACATTTATTTATATATTATCAATTTCTTTTTTCTCTAGTTAATATATGATTTTTTCAACACACTTTATAATATTTAGATTGTCTTTTTTACGCTATGGGACTAGATATATGTGTGATCCAATAATAGGTAACACAATAGGTCTACCAAATATTATTAGGATAGAATTTGATATCATCTTAAAAATTGAATTTTAAAACTAACTTAATCTTAAAAAATTGATTTTTAAAGTTAGGCTTGCACCTGCTTATATCTAATTGATGCAAGATCTCTCCAATAAATTCATCTCAAAGTTGAATAAAAATGACATAATAATCGTCAAATGCACCCATAAGAAGAATGAATAAATAAGAAGAATGTTGTTTATTTAGGATGGAAAAGAAACCCCTCTATCTTACTATTTTCAAATTGAAAAACTAAATTCTAATAAATAAATTAAAAATAAAATATTAATAAGTTTCTTAACATCTTATAAAATATATTATTGGTAATAAGATATAAAAAAAACTCTAATTAGTAATTGATTAATTAATATATTGAGTAACATTCCAGCGGATAAATTCATAAACTTTTTAAGATATAAATTTAGAAATGAAATAAACTTATTAGTAAGGTAAAATCAGTCTATATCAATTAAAGATTATCTTTAACATACAACAATAAATTAAATTAAACTTAGAAAAACTCTTATTTTTTTTTGAAGTATTTATGAAATGGATTTACTTGTATACCCTCTTGACACGGTTGTTTATAAGTTTTGTTTCACCATTATGGAAGAAAAAATCTGCGATTTTCTTCTCTGTTTTAACCCAAGTTGTTGGGAAGATTTGTGATTTATAAAAGCAAGATAATTGTCTTCCTGGAAAAAAAAGTGCATGAATACAACAGGCTAATTAAAGTTATGGTTTTCGAAAAGTAATGGAGGGAAACAAGTTTTTCTTTCCTTGATAATTATTCAAATAATATCATTTTCTTATTCTTATACAAAAAAGAAGGGAAATGATTAAAGAAAGTAAGTTGAATATATATAATGACCATGATTTCATTTTGTCATCTCTCTGTAGTAGAAAATAGGAAAATATAACCCTTATTCATTTTGATTGATTGATGGTTTTGGAAGGTGATTATCTCTACTTTACAAATTAACAAAAAAGTGTTTACTTTAAATTACTCTTTATATAATATACATAATTTTATATTAATTAATATTGTTAATCAACTTTATTTAACTTTTATTTATATAAAAATTTACATTTCTTTAAATATTTTTATAGTTATTAGAGCTTGAGACAAAATTTAAATTTACGAACAAATTAAATTTGTTCAATTTTGTTTATATTTCAATATATCAAACTTAAACGTTTCCCCCTATATTATTTAAGGTTGTTGAGATATATTATATAATTTCACATTTATATATACGTACACCTATATTTTTTTTTATAATTATGTAATAGTTTTAAATATTATCACAGCAATTGGTTTAATATTTTATTGCAGTACACATGGTAATATATATGTTGGCTCAGCGGTACCAATCTCCACATCATAAGAAGGAGAGTTTCGTGGGTTTTGTCTATATACCTCACTTCCATCTTCTTTCTTTCATTTTCCTCTCATTTTCCCTCTGCAAGAAGCAGAGTGAAAACAAACACTAGTTTGGTAAGAAAGAGAAGAGGATCAATGTCAAACTCAAACATCACAAGCTGTGATAGTTGGAGCTTCTCCACAGAGAACACTGCAGAAGATGCAGGAGCAGTTAAACAGCAGTTAGAGATGCTTGGCCAACTCCATAGTCCAAATTCAAACACTTCAACTACCACAAATAATAGCAATGCCTCAAACACAATTTCACAACCACCTCACAAGAAGAAAAGAAACCTACCAGGAAATCCAGGTCTATTCCTCTTCTAACATCTTAACCTTTTTCTTTTTCATTCATTTCTTTCATCATAATCATACTATTTATCCACTTCTTCAGCTTTCTCATTAATTCTATTGGTAGAGTTTACTTTATATGTTACTAGCCAAGATTGGTTTGATTGAAACAATCTCTCATCAGAAAATTCTCACAGAATTTCTGGATGTATAATAACATGGTAATTATACTGTGTGTAAGTGTAAAAGTGGAAGAAGATATAGAAGCAAGATTTGATAATGTTTTTGATTCACTTGAATCTTGTTTGAATTGGGGAGGAAAACTAGGATGTGTGTGTTAATTCAAAAAATGAATAGCAAAAAGGTTGAATTATTGGTGAGTGATGAAGTGGTGGAAAGAAGAAGCTCAATTATTGCCTGCAGGGTTTCACAATCATTGCAGTTCACTGTTGACTTTTCTTCCCTGCTGGCTTGATCTCCTACTTTTCCTTTATTCTTCTTTCACACCTGTTTCAAGCAAAAAGCTTCACACATTGCTTATATTCACTCTTTCTACTTGATTTTTGACTCCTCAGTGTGAACAACCATTCCACTACCACAAATTTTTCTTCTTTTTGAATTGCAACATCCTATTTTTTATTTTCTCATCATACTATAAATTGAATAATATAATAAGATGTTTTTGGGTTTGCTTTCGGTGCATGTCAAATTAATAATTAATGTTGAAGGTACTATACATGGACTAGGACAAGAAAACATGTGCATGCACACCTATATATATACACTATAGTTAAAAAATTATAATAATAATAAATATTTTTAATAATAATAATTTTGGTGGGAGTCGCACGTGTGCAGATCCAAATGCAGAAGTGGTAGCTCTATCGCCAAACACCTTGGTGGCCACGAACAGGTTCGTGTGTGAGATATGCAACAAAGGGTTTCAAAGGGATCAGAACCTTCAATTGCACCGTAGAGGGCATAACCTACCATGGAAGCTGAAACTCAGAACCACCACTGAAGTGAAAAAGCGCGTTTACGTTTGTCCTGAACCTTCTTGCGTCCACCACAACCCAGCTCGAGCACTGGGAGATCTCACAGGCATTAAAAAGCACTTTAGCAGAAAGCACGGTGAGAAGAAGTGGAAATGTGAAAAGTGTTCAAAGAAATACGCTGTTCATTCTGATTGGAAAGCGCATTCCAAAATATGTGGTACCAAGGAATACAAATGTGACTGTGGCACCATCTTCTCCAGGTTCAAATCAATTATCTAATTATTTAATATTTCAAAAATGGAAAAATAACTCACTGCATGTAATTATGATCTGCAGAAGAGACAGCTTCATCACACACAGAGCTTTCTGCGATGCACTGAGTGATGAGAACAACAAGTTCAACGAAGCAGGACAATTGCCAAGTCTCATGCATGGTCCAAATCTGCAACCACCTATAATTCCAAACCTAGTTGCATCACTACCAATGAATAATACCAATAATCACAAGCCACCATTATCACTCCCTCATGACCTCATTGCAGCAATTCCAGCAAAACCCTTTAACAGCAACATGTCAGCATTGACAAGAAGCCTTTCATCCACCTCTTCTCCCTCTCAACTGTGCTCAAACTCGCCAAACATCAACATGTTTGAGGAAAGCGCTCAAACTCACATGTCCGCCACAGCACTGCTTCAAAAGGCTGCGCAAATGGGGGCAACAGTGAATGGTAACAGCAACAGCATGATGGCTGAAAAGGGTTTTGCTACAAGCATGGCACCACCGTCATATGGGGTCATGAACAACCATGCCATTCACAACGGTCAACAGGAGCTGTCTCACTATAACTTCCATGCAAATGGGGCGATGATGGATGGTGGTGGTGGTGGTGGCAGTAGCATGGGAGGGATGAGTGGTTTGGATATGTTTAATGCTATATTGGATCAAAGTAAGGCCTTGTCGAAGATCATAGAGCAGAACAACCGAAGCAGTTATAGTGGTGTTTTGCATGCAATGAATAATGGTAGGTCAACTTCCATTGATGTTGGTGGAAGTAAAGGGAGTGAGAATGTGATGACTTTGGACTTGTTGGGGATAGGAGGAGGAGGAGGAGGTGGTGGTGATGGAAATTTCTTTGGTGGTGAACAGCCAGAACTGAAGATGGAATATGGAGAAATTAGTCAAATAAGAATTCAAGGCTTGAACCATTTTCAGCAACAAACTGCAGCATATGAAAATTAAGACATGGAGGGAAAAATAAAATAATTTGCATGTTTCTGATGCAGGTGGAATTTTCAGCTTTAGTTCTGTGAAGTAATTCCTTTTCTACCATAAAAAATTTGGTATTATTACACTGCTGATATTGTGTACACATTATGATAGGTTTTCCTATGACAAATCAGTGTGTGGATCATTTTGGTCCCTTAAGTTAGTGTTCACTGTTCAGTGTCTTGAAATGGAATAATGGTCCATATATAGTTATAGTTCAATACTGAGCAAAAAAAAAATTGTTACTTCAATGTGTACACTGACACTTTCAATTTCACTCACATTCCCTTTTTAGCTGTATATCTTACCAATTGGAAATTTGTGTGGGGAGATTTTATTTTAAGTTTCATAATATATATTATCACTTTGCTTTGTTTTATCACATGTTATTTAAAATACAAGTAAGAATTATGATATGTGTTATGTATTGACAATTTAAACATGTTTACATTATTTCCTTTGTCCGATTGTAATTTAATAGTTTTCTCACACATATTAAAATAATAATAAATATACCATTTTAAAGATAATTTTACTAAAATTGTTTATTTTTATTAAATTCATTACTTTGATTAAATAATTTAATAAAAATCAGGAAAAAGTAAAGCTTTATTGAAAGGTAAAAAAATAAGTTAATTTATTTTATTTTTGCATGGTTAAAAGTGTAGTCATTATAAAATAGAGGCAGTATTTATCTAATCATAAACGATTATAGCCGATAAAATTATTGATTTCAAAATAATCATATTAAATGTCATATGACTAATGGTTAGTGTTTAGATGACGAGTGTAAAATTATTTTATATTAATTAACTATTTGATCAAATAAGAGTCATATTTTACATGAAGCTTACTGAAATTAACAAATTTGTGTAGATCTAATTCTTTATGTTAGAGTTTTTTCTTATATTTTTTATAATTTTCAACTAATAATATACATACACACACACATATATATAAAAGTAAGAAATATTTCATAAATAACTTAATTTCAAAATTAGGGTTACTTTTGTAAATATATAATTAATTAATTAACATAAAAATTAAATATCATCAATACATTCATAATTAGTTAGTAAATAAAAATGGAAATTATTTGATATTGAAAAGTTAATAATTACTAAATAATAAAGAGACAATATATATATATATATATATATATATATATATATATTATTTTCATAAAATATTTGTTTGTTAATAATTTTTATTATTATTTAAAAACTCTTGTAATTTTGTATTCACAGATCGTTATTTTAATTGTATTGTTTAATTTCAGTCGTTATATTTTATGTTATGCATTTGATCTATTGTTACTATATCTTAAAATATTTTTAATAAATCTTAAAAATAAAATGAAAATAACATACATTGAGTATTTGTCGTGCGTCTATTTATCATTGTAGCTGTTAAAATTACTAGTTAGTGTTTTGGGAAGGGGTTAAAATAATAATAAAATAAAGGGGTTAAAATAATAATAAAGGCAATAAGAGATAAATAGATAAAGTATATATTTTTCCATTTTGGAAAGTACTTAAATTATACTACATTCTCCTTTAATGTTACAAAATAATACTTTTGTTTTCTTTAAATAAGAAATACATATTACAGATATTTTAATGTAATAACAAATTTTAAACACTTATTTTTCATTATTTTAACGAACTTTGAGGTTTCTTGCTTTCAAGATCTTCAAAGGGATTTTTCGCAAAATTAATAATTGCCCTGACTAAAATTAATAACCAAGATATTTTTATATATATATTTTTTTATCTCATCTTACTAACCTCAGAGTAATAACCAAGATTTTAATTCTTAATATTATTAAATGAAACCTTTTTATTACGAGAATAATAATGTTTGATTCAGATTAAATCTTGTGACAAGATGATTAACCTTTTACTCCTTTACTTTTTTTTTTAAGAGTTGTGTTTTTTGAAAGATTTTTATTTTTCTTTAACTGTCATTTTTAAACTCGAAAACATTATTACTTGTTATTTGTTATTTACGTCCTTATATTTTGTCTAGTTTTTAATTCGTTTGCATGTAATGTAAAATGAAAAGAATAAAATAGAAACATGTTATCGATATTTTTCTAAAATTTGAAAAGTTATAATATTTGAAAAAAAAACTTAAATAACATTTCTAAAAAGAAATTGAGAATGATGATGATGATAATTTTTTTAAAATACATTTTTAATATTTTTTTAACCAGAGTGAATTAACTTTACACTGTTTCACTTTCCAGCAATTAAATTAATTTAATTCTAAAAATTACAATTGAATTTTAAAAATTTCATTCCCTTTATCATTTATCACCGACACAAGCAAATTCATCTATCTACATATCTCTCATTCATCTTTATCGATAATGTAACTATTGCGTTGACCAAAAACCCAAAACCATGACGTAAGCACAATTATAATTCACATTAAATTATGTCTCGACAACAAAAAAAATGCTCAAATATACTTTTACTCCTCAATTTCATACAATTATATTTCAATCTATTAAATAAAATATACAGAAATCAGTTCTTAAGAAAATTAAATTAATTTTAAAAAATAAAGAGTAAAAATTAACCTTAAAAAATGGCATCAACCTATTTGCTTCCACTTCGATATAGCACATCACTAAATGAGTTTCGTAATTAATGAACAATGACACTTCCAGCTCATTAAAACAATTTTTATTTTTATAAAAAATTAAAACTAATGATAATTTACAAACATAGCTTAAATAGTGAAAAAAAAAAACACAATTTTCGTACTTTTTCATTCACCAAATCAATTTAGTTGCCCAGAGAAAAAAATTGTAAAATAAAAATTATGATAATATTATTATTTAATAAAAATTTATGAGCAATAAAAGCTAATATACATGGCTATACAGTCTTATATTACAGTAAATTCATTTATTACAGTAATGTAAAATGATTTTTTTTTCTTCAACTAATTTCGGACAAGACTGCAAAATTTATATTCTTAAAAACTTTTTCCGACAATATTTTAAGGAAAAAAAAAACATAGTATTTAATAAAAATTAAAAAAAAGTGTTGACCCCCTTTTAGAAAAGGGTCCATGCAAATTAAGAAAACCCGAAGGGGTATATGGCTATTTGCGAAAGTTGCAGAATGAGCGTGGATCTGCGAAGAAGAGTGGATCCTGAGAAAGAAGAACGTTGATATATATAAGGCAGTGGCACCTTCGTATTGCATCTGCATCTTCAATCTGACGGCGTTTATGCAATTGTGTGGTTGAATCTATGTTATAGGACTTAATTTTGTTCCAAGTGAAGCGAATTGGTGGATCTGAAGCAACGATTTCGATGGCGATGGCGAGAGCAAGTTCTGGTCTGCAATACCCAGAGCGGTTCTACGCTGCGGCCTCTTACGTGGGGTTTGATGGATCCACCTCTCCAACCAAAACCCTCACTTCCAAATTCGCCAAGTCTACCTCTCTTCTTCTATACAGCTTATACCAGCAGGTACCACCTCGACGACATTCGCCATCTGCACTGCATTATGCCTCTTGCACACTCTTTCAATATGGATTTGGTTTTTGGCTTTGGCTTCATCGACTTTTGTCGGTGATCCCATTCTATATTGATTGATTCTGTGTTTGTCGCTAGATCTGGTTTCGGTGGTGAATGGGATTGGTGGATTGGATTGAAAAGGAATGGATTTGTGTGACTCAATGGGTACCTCGTTAATGGTTTATGGAAATGTTCTTTCATGCTGATTGATCTTGTGGGGTGGGGGGCAAGTAACATGTGAGTAGTGTGTGAATTAGATTTAATGTTAAATGTTATAGATTTTACGTTTTGACGATGATTTTGTTGTTTGGGGGACTGGCCGTGGAAACATTGGCTGTTGTGTTGATCTATGTGGGTGTTTTTGTTTTTTCTGATTGATGTAATAGATTTGGATAAGGCCTGGTTGTTGTTTTTTCGGGGTTTCCTTTGGATAGACATATGTTCAGATAAAATGCATGATCAAAATGTTGCTTGTATTTGGCACACTAGAGGTTGATGAAGATAGAGAAGTCATAGTTTCAACATGAAGGAATGGAATGATGATTTACTAGTGATTACTACCTCTTCAGCCAATGGTTTTATTAGTTTTTTCAGAAATGTGCTGATATTGCTGAAGTGAAAATATCGTATTAATTTATTGGGAAATTTGCTATTTCAGGCTACTGTAGGACCTTGTAACGTCCCAGAACCCAGTACATGGAAAATTGTGGAGCACAGCAAATGGGCCAGGTTTGTTTGCTTTAAACACACTTGCTGCTTTTAACTTTCTGTATGCTGTTGCGCATCTGCTTGACGTCATTAAGGTTTTACTGTGCTTTTCTTTGCATTTTCATTCTACAGCTATTTTGTCTTGGATACTTTTTATCAATTCTGTTTTTTACTGGTATTATACTGGTAATATGCACTATTGCATTCCTAATCTCATTTTATTGAGAATATTATTAAAGGTGGTAATTATTGATGCAGTTGGAACCAGCTTGGAACCATGTCTTCCACCGAAGCCATGCGTCTATTTGTGAAAATATTGGAGGTCATGCAAATAATTTACATGATCATTCTGCTTGGTATATTGTAGACTGTTAGCTGATTACCTTTTTGTGTAATTTCTTTTGTTGTGTAGGAAGAAGATCCTGGTTGGTATTCAAGAGCATCTAACTCTGTTGTAGAACCTGTTATAGACGTGCAAATGAATGTGAGTTTTATTAAGGGTATAAGCTATATATAATACCGGGTCCTATTAATGCTATGGTGTTTTTCTCCAATGGTATTCATACGTTTCGTCTATAGTAGTAGTTATGCTGTTGGCTTGCAGTGAGCTTTACTTGTTATATGTTTATATTCATGTATTGTAACTTTATACAGTAAGCACCGAGTGATCAGAATGTAGTCTGTAGTCAGGGTCAAATAATTAATATATAAAAAAAAAAGACATTCTTTGGCAAATAAAATTTGAGATATTTTATAATTGTAGTAATGTGTTTTTACTACCTTTCACCCTCGTAGGATATGAAATAATAAAAACTAGTAATAGGGAGAGGTTTTATTATTAAAGGAAGAACGATCTCAGCTGAGATTTTCCCAAGAGCTCAACTCTTTACAGAGGAGAAGTCTCTCTCTGCATTGGATCCTGCCCAAAACCAAAACTCACCAAAATGATTGCCCCTTCCCATGACTACCCACTTATCTATAACTTACTCATACCTCTCACACACAATGGATTCCACTCATAACCAGCTCCGGGCTCCAGAAATCTCTCCTTCCATCTTATTACTCTTCTTACTCAATACATAAAACTATATATAAGCTCATTGCATCAACATTGTGCCGTCTGTTGTAAACTTTTGATATATTGGGTCCTTAAGACAATTGGTCAATGGGGCCAGTATTCAGTTCCTATCACACCCAATAAACATGCACGCAATTCTTATACAACTTAATCGAGTCAGTGATTTTGTTGCAAGTCATATACAGGATTCCATGATTTGACTTTTAGGATTTGATAGTTAGGTTTAGAATTTAGATTAATGTAAGAGGCATGTCAACTTAAGTGGTGTCAAGCTGTCAATACCATTGTAATAAGAACACCTTCCTCTATATTCTTATCCACTTTTGTTGTCACCGTCAAAGTAGTGATTTATTTTCCTTTTTTTTTCTTTCTTTCCAATTCCATCTTGCTGGTTTGACAGCATAATTCCAAAGTTGAACCAGTAATTGAGAATGGAAACTCTTATCCAGAGACAAAGACCATTTCCACTCAAAATGGAAGTGAAGTTGGAACTGAGTATAAAGATATTGTTGTGGAAGGCTTTAGTTCAGTTGGAGTATACGATCAATGGATTGCACCTCCAGTATCTGGACAACGTCCAAAAGCCCGATATGAGGTACTGGCTCTTGTGAAATATGAAAATTATAAAATTCCATTCTAAACTTGCTTTTTTTTCTGCCTTTTGAGTTTATGATCTATTCTCTATTGGTTTTTCCGTCCCTAAGTCTAGTTTGTTTGTATGTTCAGCATGGAGCTGCAGTTGTGCAAGATAAATTGTACATATACGGTGGAAATCACAATGGTCGTTACCTTAATGATCTTCATGTAAGCATACATTCAATATACCTATTCCATGAAGCTATACATTTTCACTGTGTTACAGTTTATATTGTGAGGTTGACTGAAACCACCAATCTATATATTGTGTTTTGACCAAAAGGCTTTTTGTTATCTGTCTCTCAGGGACTTAGTTATGTTTTGTTTACTTTGATCTTTATGGAAACAAATACAGGTTTTGGATTTGAGAAGTTGGACTTGGTCAAAGATTGAAGCTAAGGCTGGAGATGAGTACCCAACAACTTCAATCCCTTGCGCTGGTCATTCTTTGGTGTGTATTGAACATAAAACTGCATTATCTAAGCCGTGTTCAATCTGCTTGTAATTGGCTGCTAGTACTAATTCTGGAATTTTTTGGGATGTGGTGATGGAATTTTTTTCAATTATAGATTCCATGGGGAAATAAGCTTCTGTCTGTTGCAGGGCACGCAAAAGATCCTTCTGAAAGTATCCAAGGTATAATAATGATATTATTAATATGCTATCTTGAATTTGGGTTGGATCTAACTTAGCCCCCCGAATCTAGATTTATAAGATGAGCATTGTCCAAGACTTTATATAAGCTTTATTTTAGCCATTATTGCCTATATGAGATCTCAACATGTTATCATTCTGTGCATAAATACATGAGGAAATGATTAAGAAGTTTCATTATGATTTTTATTTGGGATAGGCCAATGAACTTCATTAATTTTAGTGACAACGATAAGCATAAGTAAGACATGCTTACTCAAATTGTGTTCTCTATTCTGTTCAGTAAACTAAAGCATCATACTGTCTCTTCATTAACTTTTAAGGAAATAACCAATCAAAATTGCTGGTAGTGGTAAAATTTTTACGCATATTTAAGTTGAACATATAGGCTCCATGTTTTGCTTAGTAATTATAGTTTTTTTTGCCTTCAAATATTTTTTTTTTTAAAATTTGAGTTAAACTTAAATGTCCACTTTCTAAGAGTAATGTATTTTCCTTAGTTCATGGATTTGATCCATGACTATTAATTATGCCCCCCTCCCTACCCATTTGTGACTCTTCTCCAACTCCTATGTTAGTTGTTTTTTCTATTGTGGTTAAAACTAAGTATCCTTATTCCTATTATATATTGTGCCAGTGAAAGTGCTTGATCTTCAAACTGCTACATGGTCAACTCTAAAGACTTTCGGGAAAGCCCCGGTATGTATCTGTTGTTATCTTATGTTTATTGACCCAAAAATCCTAGAAATTATATATTATCTCATTAGAATAATGTGACACATTTGTATTGTGGAGGTTTTATGATTTTTAAATAGTGGAGGACATTAGTTCCCCCTCTCTTTTCCTATTCTTTCATTTTTTGAAATAAAAGTACATTAAAGGTCCGTTTAGTTCCCTTCAATCTTATATACTTTGTAGGTATCACGTGGAGGCCAATCAGTGACCCTTGTAGGGGGAACCTTGGTAATTTTTGGTGGGCAAGATGCAAAGAGAACTCTTTTGAACGATCTGCATATTCTTGACTTGGAAACCATGACATGGGATGAAATTGATGCTGTGTAAGTAGTTTTTCTGGAACACTCCCTTGTATCTAATTTTACCTTTTCTATGGGGATGAGAAGGTTGTATGGTTGGGGTAATGTCGAGGCTTTTCTTTGTTTATGCATTAAAAATTGTTCTGTGGGCTCATCTGGGTATGATACAATGTAAATTATGTTACTCATTTCGTTAGTTGTGAATGTGTTTTTTTCCCATGCCAATATAAAGAGAAAAGGAAAATGGAAAAATAACATTGATGTTTGGTGCTAACTAAGTCTTAACTGGCAGTGGGGTGCCACCTTCTCCAAGGTCCGATCATACTGCTGCTGTTCATGTCGAGCGATACTTACTTATCTTTGGTGGTGGTTCACATGCAACATGCTACAATGATTTACATGTTCTTGATTTGCAAACTGTAAGGCCATTGCTTGTTCTATAAGCTGATGGAGTGGAAAGTCGTCTCCATCTAATCATTTGTGTGAACTCTACAGATGGAATGGTCTCACCCCACACAGCAGGGTGAAATACCAACACCACGTGCTGGACATGCTGGTGTGACAATAGGGGAGAACTGGTTCATTGTTGGTGGTGGTGACAATAAGAGTGGTATGCCCTTTTGCCACTTAGAATCATACTTTCTGCATTTGAGGAATGATTTTTCATTCTGCATAATATTGTTTAATATCTCGTACAAATATTATTTGAACTCTACGAGTGTTCAAGTGGATGATGTGGTTCAAAGTAAACTGAAGGAATAGTATTTAAACAGTGTTGCGAAGTAAATTGGTTTATTCTACTTATACAAGTAAATATATAAAATGTTTAATTACTCCTTTGGTTTCCTTCCATACCTGCACAATCTGTACAGTTTAGTCCCTATACCTAGAAACTACTTCTGTTAGTCTTTATGCATACACTTTTAAATTCATTTTATTCTTTATACATACATTTTTTTAATCTGTTTTAGTCTCTACAATTTTGGACGACTGCGACTAAAACAAATTAAAAAATGTAAGTGTGGGGACTAAAACAAGTAGTTTTTTGGTGTACAATCTAAATTGTAAATATTCTGCAAGTGTAGAGACTAAATGAATAATTAAACCTATATAAAAATTATAATATATTTAACTCAGTTTCAAAAGATAAAAATTCTAGTATGCATACCCTTAAATGTTTGTAAAGAAGTATGTTCACCCGTAGTCCAATCTTCTAAAATGGGATAAAAGCAAACCAACCTTTAGTGGTTCAGTTTAGAGCTAATTTAAAGTTGATAGTAGGCATGATATTGACTGGTCATGGTACTCGTGTTCAAGAAAATACTGTTTTTTAGAATTAGGATCGTTGGATTTGCACCATTCTTATAAAAAAAGATTTATATATGTTTTTAGCCCCAAAAATATAATATACTCACTTTTTTATATGTCCTTTTAAAATAGGCCTTTTAATATTAATTTTGTTCGTGTTGGCCTAGCCCATGCTGTTACCCGACTGCCTAGGTCGGTAAAATAATCTAGCCCCCTACCTATTCCCCAAAGTGGTTTCTTGGAGGCCCCTTCAGAATGCTTTCTGGAAAATAGAGATAGAGTTAAATAAATCAAACAGACAATTGCCACATGTGCCAATTTACTATAGTTTTCACCCCGTATTCTTTGGTTTCGCTCTGGTTTTGTATATTTCCTGCATAGATGGAGGTTAGTTGACACATTTTTTGCTCTTGATCCTTTTAACGTACTTTGAAGATAGGGTAACAGATGAGTTTATGTCACTGAAAGGACAGTAAGGAGTGTAAAAGCTTTGATTAAGCATGCATTGATGCAATGACAGAAGTGCTTATTTATGCGAAAGTTAATGCACTGTTTCATTGTGAAAGAAAGTTACAGAGGAAAGCATTGCCATTTTATTGGGATCACTGTGAAGAGTGATAAATTTTGGGCTGGTTATTATGCATCTACATGGCTTAGTTGGTTACCTAGGTTGTAAATTTACCTATTATTTTTGGATTTCAGGACACTTATGTTGCAGTCTTGTTTCACTATATATCCCTTTTACCATTTATATGTTCCATGTTATTCTGCAGGGGTATCTGAAACAGCTGTACTTAATATGTCTACACTGGCTTGGTCAGTGGTAACGTCTGTTCAAGGACGAGTTCCTGTTGCCAGTGAGGTACTTTATCTATGTATTTTAACAATGCTGCATGTGATACAAAATCTAACTAGAGTACTGATTCTTGTTAACTGCATGCTGTGCTGTAATAAGGTTATGTTTCTGTTCCCATCGGATTAAGGTAATTAATATGGTTTCCATTGCAGGGATTGAGTTTGGCTGTAAGCTCCTATAATGGCGAAGATGTACTCATATCTTTTGGAGGGTACAATGGACGTTATAATAATGAAGTAAATATTATTTCAAAACTTTGCCTCCGTTTCTGCTCTCCTTTTCTTTTGCTTTTATATTTTCTTCCTCATCTGATTTGGTTTGCTTCATTCAGGTATATGTTCTTAAACCAAGCCACAAATCAACATTGCAATCCCAAATAATTGAAAATTCAGTACCAGACAGTGTTTCAGCTATCCCAAATGCCACAAATGCTACCCGAGAACTGGATTCTGAATTTGAAGCTGGCCATGAAGGGAAAAATTGGGAAGTTGTCTTGGACAGTGTTGATCCAGCTGTATGTATTGCTGCAAAGGATTACATTATTTATTTCTGGTTTTGAGAAGCTCCTTGTTCCTGCATTCATTTTTGTTTGAATTTAAAGTGTGGTTCTCTACTTTATAAATTATTATCTTGTGAATTTGGTTTAGCAAGACAACTATTTTTGTGGTTGCATGTTTTTGGCTGGCAATCCAAGATCTAAACACTGTCATATTGTTCTCTTTTGATTTCTCTTCTATTTATAACCTTGCACAGAATCTAGAGTCTATTAAAGGGTTTTTTTAACAAAATTCTGATTTTATAGTTGGCCAAATTCGTTTGCTTTTTCCAGCACCGAATTTCATCGCTTTATGGATTTTTATCATCATCCTAAGGTTTTGAACCAATCATTTCCCTGCCCTACCATATAAATAAAATCTTCAACCCAACTCAACCCATGTGGTTCCTTAGCCTTTAATTTGTCATAAAACCCTGACCCTAGCCTGCTAAATTATAAATCTATTTGTTTCTTTGTCACTTTAAATTTCACAAAGTAACAACACCGTATAGTATGCTCATGTTATTGTGCCAGTGCGTGATTTTTCTCTTATTGCCAACATCATGAGGAAGGAAATATTAGTCGGGAGCTCGTAACAAAATCCAAAGTTCAAAATCCAATAATGCATTAATGCATACAATTATATATATATATATATATATATATATATATATATATATATATATCTTTTTTCCCCTCTCATATATATTATGTGTTTAAAATTTATGTGTGTGTTTTTTTTTTTGTTCTTCTCTCTTATCTGTGATACATATTATTTGATTAAAAACACTTAGTCCCCTCTTTGTTTT
>Ga0099825_1004288_pt1 | contig 18746 bp, 9 predicted proteins | sample SiratroredBW_FD_76838 | JGI IMG/M metagenome (GOLD analysis project Ga0099825, IMG submission 76838) | Root nodule microbial communities of legume samples collected from California, USA - Siratro red BW | ecosystem: Host-associated > Plants > Roots > Nodule | place: USA: California | collected... | reverse complement strand
TATATAAATTTATAAATATAAAAATATATATTTATATATATATATATATATATATATATATATATATATATATATATATATATATATATATATATATAATGACTTGGTCAAACAAATGAGTTAGATCCAAGGTATTGACTCTCCTTTTATAGGTGCAGGAGCAATGTACCATAATATCACTGTTTGCATGTTCTGGTATTCTCCCACTGAGAACTAGTGGTATCTGCCTGCATGCTAAAGTTATAGCTTCATTACCAACCCTTTAAGTGATTTCAAAGTTTAGAATGTAAAATTGCACTTACATTAAATAAAAGCACTTATCTTTATATTTTAATAAAATTGCAATTGTAATTTTTTTAAATTTTAGATAAATATTTATTTTCTTTATATTTTCAATAAATGATACCTCTTGTTATATTTATAAACCACAATGACATCCTTGGAGGATTTTATGATATTTTATGGCATACATTCTGCTGGTGAGGGTGTTTCTGGGGTGGTGTTCAAGTTTTTATGTCCTTTACACATTAAAACAAAATAATCATGTGATGTCCTTTTCTTTGACAAAAAATTATTTTTATTTTATTTAAATTAACTAGAAATTGAATAAAAGAATTAGGAACATTAAAATTCAAAATTTTAAAATACAAAAATTAAATACCTTATAAACAAGAGATTGAATAATTTAATATTCTTTTAAAGAACTTTCACCTGTTTGTGAGATGGAAAATTCATGTTCAATTTTCAGATAAAAATTATTGACAATCACAATATCACATAGTAGAATTAATTGCTCCAGAAAAAAGATAACTTCACGTTCTAATTTTAACATTTAGTGAAAAAAAGGTTCACATTATAATTCTAACATTTTAACATTATTCCTTTGTATACCAAACTTAACAATATTCCTTTTTATCCGAAAATAAAAGTTACCAAAACTTTTTCCTCTCAGAAGATTAATATGTTTGATTTTGCAATTTCATAAATTTTATCTCATAAAAAGAATAGTTAAAAGGTGTGATGCGGGTCTTCGTTCTTCTTCTGAGTTAAATATTAGTAATTTCGATCAAGACAAAAAAAAGTTACTGAAGTGGAAATATTGATAAAAAAAGTAAATAATGGTAAATATAGGAAGTGTCGGTGTCGGTGGGTACTGGATTATTCGGAACGGTGGTAAGTGATGACAACGGGATTTCGGATTTTGTCCATTGTTGATACTCAATGTAGGGGTATTAATGTCATTTACCAATTCTTCCTCAACACAGTTACCAGCACTCTAAGGAAAGTGAAACAAAACCAACCATAGTTATTTAAGCGTGCAATACCTGGCACACAGTCTATACATTGCTTGGTTTTGCATTTTGTCTATTCCGATTCCTCGCCTTTCCTCTGCAGCGCGTGAAGAAAATCTTTGTTTTTTTCATGCGCTCAGACTTTCAATCCACACGCCACATTTTCTGTGCATGAGGTCAGTGATATACAATTTTAATTTTTGATATTTGTTTTTGTTCATCTTTGTTTCTTCAATGATCAAATCCACATTTCCATTATCTTTTCTGTTGTGTAGCTATAGTACTGTTTGTATCTAGCCTTACAATTCCCATTATCTTTTCTATTGTGTTGTTTATCTTATCTGCGTTTTTTTTGTCTCGCTCATTGCTGTATCTGGGTCTGTCAGATCTGGCACGAATCCCCTGTGAATCTTGCAAAGATGGAATATTTTTCGCAATTTAGGTTGTGGGTGATCTTGATCTTGTGCTTGACATTTCAAATTCAACCCAATTATGGGTTCTACCTTCCGGGTAGTTATCCCCACAAGTATGGGGTCACGGATGAGCTGTGGGTGAAAGTGAATTCCATTACTTCCATCGACACAGAGATGCCCTTTAGCTATTACAGTTTGCCCTTTTGCAAGCCTGAGGGAGGTATCAAGGACAGTGCTGAGAATCTTGGGGAACTCCTGATGGGGGACAGAATAGAGAACTCTCCCTACAGGTTTAAGATGCTCACAAATGAATCTGAGATTTACTTGTGCCGGGTGGAGGCATTGTCCGGGGATCAGTTCAAGATCTTGAAGGAGAGGATTGACGAGATGTATCAGGTTAATTTGATTCTTGATAATTTACCTGCTATTAGGTTCACACAGAAAGAAGGGTACTTTATGAGATGGACGGGGTACCCTGTTGGTGTTAAGATTGAGGATGCTTATTATGTGTTTAACCATCTCAAGTTCAATGTTCTTGTCCACAAGTATGAGGAGACCAATGTGGCTCGAGTAATGGGGACAGGTGAAGGAGCAGAAATGATCCCAGTTGGCAAGGAGGGAACTTCTGAGAAGCCTGGATACATGGTTGTTGGGTTCGAGGTGATTCCTTGCAGTATCATGCATAATGCTGATTCGGCTAAGAACTTGAAGATGTATGACAAGTATACGTCGTCTATCCGATGCGATCCGGCCACTGTGGCAATGCCTATCAAGGAGGGTCAGCCTCTGACTTTCACTTACGAGGTCACCTTTGAGGAGAGTGACATCAAGTGGCCATCTAGATGGGATGCCTACTTAAAGATGGAGGGAGCTAAAGTGCATTGGTTCTCTATCCTCAATTCGCTTATGGTGATCACTTTTCTTGCTGGTATTGTTCTTGTGATCTTCCTGAGGACTGTTAGGAGAGATCTGACCCGTTATGAGGAGCTGGACAAGGAGGCTCAAGCACAGATGAATGAAGAGTTATCTGGTTGGAAGCTTGTAGTTGGAGATGTTTTCCGTGCTCCATCGAATCCTGCTTTGTTGTGTGTGATGGTTGGAGATGGGGTTCAGATTCTTGGTATGTCTATTGTGACAATCTTGTTTGCTGCACTAGGATTCATGTCACCAGCATCTCGCGGAGCACTTATCACCGGCATGCTGTTTTTCTACATGATACTTGGTATTGCTGCTGGTTATGTCTCAGTTCGGATGTGGAGGACAATTGGCTTTGGCGATCAGAAGGGCTGGGTTTCGATCGCATGGAAGGCTGCATGTTTCTTCCCAGGAATTTCCTTTTTGATCCTCACAACCTTGAACTTCCTTTTGTGGGGAAGCCAGAGCACTGGCGCCATTCCGTTTTCACTCTTTGTAATACTGATCTTGCTTTGGTTCTGCATATCTGTTCCCCTTACCCTTGTTGGTGGCTACTTTGGAGTCAAGGCACCCCACATTGAGTATCCAGTTAGAACCAACCAAATTCCTCGTGAAATTCCCCAGCAGAAGTACCCATCATGGCTGTTAGTTCTTGGTGCTGGCACCCTTCCATTTGGCACCTTGTTCATTGAGCTCTTTTTTATCATGTCTAGCATTTGGATGGGTCGAGTTTACTATGTCTTCGGGTTTCTCCTTGTTGTTCTGATCCTTCTTGTGCTGGTTTGTGCTGAGGTATCTTTAGTTCTTACTTACATGCACCTGTGTGTGGAGGATTGGCAATGGTGGTGGAAATCTTTCTTTGCCTCCGGTTCTGTTGCCATCTACATCTTTTTGTACTCCATTAACTATCTTGTATTCGATCTCAAGAGTTTGAGTGGTCCTGTGTCTGCAACTCTGTACTTGGGATACTCACTTTTCATGGTTCTAGCAATCATGCTCTCTACAGGTACAATTGGGTTCCTCTCTTCATTCTGGTTCGTGCATTACTTGTTCTCTTCAGTCAAGTTGGATTGAAGGCTTAACTCGCTCACATATTACCCCTACTGAGATAAGTTTTTATCAAGAGGACCCTTTGAATTGTTCAATTTTATGTTACTTTATTTCAGTTCATTTTGTTAGGGAACATAGTAAACTTAGTGCAGCTATTTTATTCTGTTTTGCTTAACTCTTTGCCGGATATAAAAAAAAAAATATTCATTGATAAGTTTCTTGGCATTTTGAAGCATGTAATTTTATTGTTGGCAGTTGATGTTTGGGAATGTAATTCATATCTGTATGGTAGTTGCCTGCTTTCAATAAAGTGAAGCAAGTTGCGCTCAACACCTAGGTTAGGTAAGAACAACGTTGACATAATAAAAAAAAACTACAGTCGTGTTTAACATGGACGACTTTGTGTTGATTAAAATTGGTAATGCATTGAAGTTGTACCGAGAAAACACGAGTTCATCTTTAAGTATAGTCATGCTTGTGTTTTATCATATTTACAGCGAAGTCGTGCATATTCATCACAAAAATATGGCTACAAAAATATGGCTTGAGAAAAAAAAAGGAGCGGGGCGGGGTGTATAGATAATGGATGTTTTGCCGTGAGGAATTTTCTCAAAAGTATTGCACAATCTGGAACAGAATAACTCCACACTAATGCAGAGAATATGAGCACGTTTCAATTAATTTATCAGAATAAAAGAATTATCCAACAATTCTTTTTAAAATTCAAAATATTCAAAATATCGTAGTAGTGAACTAATTTTTACAATAAAAACCTAACCTGCTCTATTCTTCTATGTCTTTCCAACTAATGAAACAAGTATCCAAGACATTGTATGATTATTAGATTGCTTACTATACTAATAATAATCAATGCCTAAATAAATTTAATTACATTAATCTTAATTAAAATAGAAATTTTATTATTAATTATAGTCTAAAAAATTTATAATTAAAGCTTTATAAAAAAGGGTAAATAAATAATATCAATTCAAGAAAATGATTAATTGGTTAATATCAAATGATACATTGTTAAGACATTTTTATAAAAGATTTTTCTCACATTTTTAAATGGATAAAACAACAAATTGGAATGATCATAAAAGATATAATTATTATTATTATTATTATTTTACATAAAAGATATAATTATTATTATTATTATTATTTTTCCTTTTTTTCCGTCACTTTTTTCTTATTTTTTTATTTCATTTATATATATTTTTTAACTTTCTTTTCCCTCAACTTCTTTTCTTTTATTTTTTTCTCTTAACTCTTTATCTATTACTTCTTTCTTTCTTTCTCAACTCCCTCTCTTTTACTTCTATTTTGCCCTTCTCTTTTATTCCTTTTTTTTTCTCAACTCCCTCTCTTTACTTTTTTGTTTTCAACTCTTCTTTATTTTTTTTTCTAAACTCCTCCTCTTTTATTCTCTTTTCTCCTAATTTATTCTTTTTAATTTCTTCTTTTCTCATCTCTTTTTATTTTTAATTTGTTTTCCTCTCAAACTCCTTTTTCTATTAGTTCTATTAAATATATAATATTAAAAAATAAAAAATAATCAATTTACACAATGGAGTGGATGCATCATAGTGATCTTTATTAAAGAAAAAGTTGTTAGAGGGTGGAGTGAGTGTTGTGAACCACTCAACTAATTGGAGTGAGTGGCTCATCATCCCAAACCAAAGCAACAATGATAAACTCCACCCCCACCTCCTTCCACCGCACCACCACTCTCACAACCTCTCATTCTCTTCCGTTCACTCCCCTTCGCCGCCATTCATGTCTACACCCCTGCCATTTCTCTTTCTCCACACGACCTATTCGCTTAAGCAACCTCCGCTGCCACACCTTACCGCGGTTAACAACCAAGGTTACATTTATTTATCATCATTTACTAATTTATCATACTTTTCTTGCACCACGCAAGGATCCTTACACGTGTCATCATCTTTAACAAGACGCTCAAAGTCAATTGTTCCACCAGCGATCCTCTCAAGGTGATGATATCAGGTGCACCTGCATCCGGCAAAGGCACGCAATGTGAATTAATTGTCCGAAAGGTTCGTTGCCTCCACATGTCACTATTTTTCTGAAGTAATTTAACGAAGAAAAGCAAGAAGAATCAAGGTTTGTTTGCACGGAAAATATAAAAACTATTGAAAGTAATTTTTTCACTGATTTATAGAAATTCTTTATATATTAAAGTTTCTTTAAGAAATAGCTTTTGAACTAGTTTTAGCTTGTAATTTGTTTTTCTTTAGAAATATTTGGTAGAAAATTAGTCCAAAATGACTAAAATTAGTAAATTTATGTAATTGATGTTGCATTAAATAAATGAATAAATTGTTTGTTTGTTTGCTGTTGTGCAGTTTGGATTAGTGCACATATCTACAGGGGATTTGCTAAGAGCAGAAGTTGCAGCTGGGACTGAAATTGGAAATAAAGCAAAGGAGTTCATGAACGCGGGTCAACTGGTTCCTGATGAAATTGTGACAGCTGTATAATATTATCAAACTTAGCCTTTCTGCCATGAAAATAAAATGCATGGTTTGGTTAATGTATATTGTTTGTAGATGGTGGCAGCACGATTGTCTCGCGAAGATGCTAAGCAAAAAGGGTGGCTTCTTGATGGGTACCCTCGGAGTTTGAGCCAGGCCCAGAGTCTGGAGAAAATGCAGATACGACCTGATGTGTATATAGTATTGAATGTATGTCAAACTTTTATTTTATTTTATTTCTTTCCCTTTCCAGAAACTTCAGCTGCAAAACTTGCAGTTGTTTATATGATTGCTTTAAAAAATGGTTGCCAATTTCAAGGTTTTTGGGGTCTCGCAAACCACAATTGATTAAAATTTTCCACAGCATAAAATATTGCAAAGAAATTTCATATGATTGCAATGGAAATTTAAAATCTTAAGGTCAATAGGATTTTTTTTTTAAAGTTTTTTATTGTTGGTGCCAATTTGACCTGTTTGTAAAGAGAAATGGGACATATACCTCATCTTTTGGTGCTTGAGGGTGGAGTTAGAATGAATGAAGAAAAAGAAGAGGGAAAGTGAAAAAATGTGTGATAAGTGATGTGATTGAGAAATATTGAGACAGGAAGAAAATGAGATGAAAGGAGATGGAAGAGAAAGCATGTGAATAATCTTGTTTATAATAGGCATAGGACTTGGTCATTTGGTGTTATTGACATGTTACAGGTTATATAATTACCTAGAATCAGACATCTATAGATTCATCTTCCTCGCTAAGTTATTAAATTTCTAATACTCAGGTTCCTGATGAAATTCTGATCGACAGATGTGTTGGTAGAAGGCTTGACCCAGTGACAGGGAAGATATACCATCTAAATTTTTTTCCACCGGAGACTGAAGAAGTTAAAGCAAGGCTGATAACTCGACCTGATGACACTGAGGAGAAGGTATGATTGTACTCCTTTTATTTGTTTATTTTTGCTCTCTTTGTGGGTATTTCACATAAGCTGCATCATTTGAAAATGCATTTGTTATTTATACGCATTGGCAGCTGGAAAATATGGACTCTGCATGAAATGATCTCCTAAATACTTGTCCCATTGATGAGATTTTGATTTTGTTAATTGCAACTTTTATTACAATATTTATGAGAAGTTAAAGATCTTAGTTGTCATATAAGCATAATGTGCCTTTAAGACTATTTTCAACTGAATTGATGAAGAAGTTTATCAGTCAGCATAATTGCATTAGTGTGATGGTGTCAATCATGTGCATAAACTGCTCAATGTGTGCTGCATTATCAAATTTACATATAACTCTTTCAGATTTTTGTTCCTTTCTCTCCATATTTCAACAAGCAAGGTGTGGGTTAGCCATAGCCATTCAAAATTTTCTTTTCTAGGAAAATGTATCATGTAGTTATTATCTTATAGGAAAAAAAATTTAGTGAGCTTCTTTCGTATTGTTATCTAAGATTACATTTTCACTGTTAACAATTGCGTGGATCTAACATCCTTGTGAAATACCTCGTGTATACTTATCTATTGCTTTTCAGGTCAAATCTCGCCTAAACATATATAAGCAAAATGCAGAAGCGGTATCTTCCTCTTACTCAAATATAACTCATAAGGTCATTGGAGACTATTAGCATTCTCATATGTCTATCTTTTGTCTTGACGTGAACCAGTGGATGAGACATCACTCACATTTAACTTATTTGTCATGCACAGATTGATGGCAGCCATTCCAAAGAAGCAGTTTTCAAAGAAATTGAATCTTTGTTATCTCAATTGCAACATGAGAAAGTAAAAATACTGAAATCTGGAGGTAGGAAGCTTCAAGAGCATGTATTAAATATCACCCATTATATATTTGAGGCGAACTGTGAGTTTGGAGTCTATTTAGTTTCAAAAAACAAATTCTACTTTTGTTCTTTTGACAATTAATTTGAAGAGAATCACATTGTTTCCATTTTTTTTTTTTAAATTTGTTTAAAAAATGTGAAAGCAGAGTGGTATATCTGTAAATATGAAAAATGAGAAAAATTATTTTATTTTATTAAAAAAAATGGGACCTTTTATTCGGAAGTCTTGTAATTCATCAACTTATATCGGAGTGTATTCCAGATTCTTAACCTTGACATGATATTTAATAAACAAATTTTAGGCTTGCATTTTTGTTCCTTCCACAATAGCCAATGCACGATTTTGGTCCTCAATTAAGATTGCATTACGTAAACCATCCACAACCTTGTTTTCTGGTCAAATAATTAGGGGTTTTGGAAAAACTTGAAATAGGAAATTATGTAGATTGTTCAAAATCTGGAAACTGGGTATAAATTTGAGGAAAATTCTTAATGAATTTTGTGACTTAAGGTGTTTGTAGAAGGGAAACTTTGTGATTATTTTAGGTGAAATATAATGCTTTGAGTGGTGGCTTTTGAGGACAAAGAGGGTTCTCCTTTCCGTTATTCTGTTATTCCGTTATTCATATTTTTTTAAGGTCATTCACTAACTTCTTTTAACTCAGAAAAATCTATTCTTGATACAAAGAAAGGACGGACATCTTTGAGCCAGGTAGACAGTTGTGCTTTGTAATGGGCATTTGTCTGTTTAGTTTTGAATACTTTCCTCCTTTATGCACTATAAAAGCCTCCTCGATATATTGTTTCTTATTTTGCCTTAGCTTGTTACAGGATAACTGGAGAGGGATTCCTACTAGACTAAACAACATTCCCCATTCTCGAGAAATCAGGAAATATTTCTATGATGACGTGCTACAAGCTACTGAGAGGGCTATCAGTGATGGTAAAACTAGGTTGAAGGTATGACACTACTGTCACAAGTCTGCAAACTGGTTAATGCTTTCAAATATTTGAGTGACTCTAGATCTGTGCAATATCTTTAACCATTGCCATTCTTACTTATTTTTCCCCAAGAAAAATGTTGTATATTTAAATGTAAAAAATAAAAAAAGTTAATGTTGGGATGCCATGGATCCGATAGTGCCAGGGATTTTCCAATGTGATCATAATATGCCTTTGGTGGCAACTAACAATCAAGCTTCAAGCGAGCGGGATAAACCTGCGTATGTAAATTCCTTACAAGCATCCTATTTCAGTGTCTCACAACTGCCTAAGCTGTGTATGAAGGCTGATGAAATTTCTATAACAACCAAAGGAAGAATACCGGGTGGGTTAGCAAGTTGCCAAAAATACTTCACGGCTGTATTATCCTATCCTATCAAGGGGAGAAGGACCCAAGTAGCTCATGAATTTCAGCTTAAGTTAGACGGAATTTGGAAACTTAATGGATCTTGGTCCATTGTTCCCCTTGGTCGTGGATATTTTGAATTCTCTTTCTGTAATGATGAAGATTTAAAAACTATTCTAGCCACAAGTCCTTGGCAATAGAATCCAGCGGTATTGAGAATGTTTCTTTCGTCACCTGATTTCAATCCTTTGAGACAAAACCACCATTTCCATGTACAGGTTTGGGTCCACATTCTAGGATTGTCTCTTCAGTGTTGGGGGCCTTGTATATTAATTGTCATTGCTAATGGTATAGGTACACTGCTGGAACTACGGTAGGAAAAAACAAAATAGGTAAGAAGGGAAAACAAAATACGTTATAATGTTTTGAGCTGAAGGCAAGGAATCTGATATTTTATTGATCAACAATGTTTATATCTATAATGATTGAAAGAGCAAAAACAGTCTGACAAATTAAGAGACATAATTATCAATAACTAATAGACTTTCTCTTCAAATAAAAATAGTAATTGATTGACTTGTTCCTCAAATAAGTGTCAGTCTATTATGAATTTATTTGTTTATCAAATTGAAACAGAAATTTAAAGTCACATGCAATACATAAAGCAAATATTTAACACTTCTCCTTGCTTGAAGGATTGCAAACTCCAATATTTTGTCTTAAGAACTTGAACTTGCTGGTAGGTAGTGGCTTGGTGAAAACATTTACAACTTGGTTTTACAGTAAATAAGAGTGACAACTGCATTGTTCTGCACTTCACTTGAGAAAAATAACTTAGTGTTGAAATGCTTAGTTTTTCCATGAAAGATGGGATTATGGCATATGGCTATTGCAGTTTGGTTGTCAACAAAATTCCCTGTGCTTTCTTTTTTCTCCATGTTTAAGCTCAATTAAAATCTTCCTCTACCACAAAACTTGGTTGATAGCAGTGGTAGCAATGATAAATTCAGCTTCTGCTATATAATGAGCACAATTTTTTGGTTTTTCTTTTGAGCTCAATGAGAAAAAGCTAAAGTAGCAGACTAACTTTAGCAGACTAACCGAATAAAGAACGAAGAGATTTATTCTGGTTAAGCACAACTATGAGTTATATCCAATTTTTCTTTAAGAAACTCTTAAAGCTATCCGCTACAATCAATCAGATTACAAAGACAAGTATTCTCAACTTCACTTCTTGCTATAATGTGTACACCAAGCACTACTGGCTATGCTATCTTAATCTTCCATTGAGACTAAGCACACAAGTAGTTTAACTACCACTTCTGGATACAAAGATAATCAAGTTAAAGAACCCCTCACTTTTGTATTGTTGTTTTCTTTTTTATGATATTTGTGGTGCTGAAATGATTGTTGTTATTTGGGGTGAAAGCTTAGTTAGGATGCCTTGTAACGTAGTGATGCAATAGCACTTCCTACTTTTAATAAAACAATCAACATTCTTACTGCATGCAAATATTCAATGATAAAGAGTAATGAAAGGGTAGGAAGATCAGAAGGAAAAATATTAAGCTTTTACCGTGTATGTTGAATGGTATTATTTTTAATTCCCTTGGATCGTAGGCTAATATATGCTTTGTTTGTCATTCCAAATCAAACAGGTTGACATCAACATTCCTGAGCTGAACCCAGAAATGGTATGGACATCTGTGTTCTTTTATTTTTTTTCTAAATGTATTGATTTGACCACATATTGTGGTTTACAGGATGTTTATCGAATAGGTACCTTGATGGAACTTGTTCGAGCTCTTGCCCTCTCTTTTGCAGATGATGGAAAACGGGTTAAGGTATCTTTCATACTCCTTTTTTTGCAACATAGAATATTTTCATTGTCTAGGTAATAAAACGATGCTATTGTCTATAAACGCTAGACGTAATTCTTTTTATTTGAATTATCTTCATCTTCGTCGTGCAGGTTTGTGTACAAGGGTCGATGGGAGAGGGTGCTCTTGCTGGAATGCCATTGCAGCTTGCTGGAAGTCGTAAGATTTTAGAGTTCATGGACTGGGGTGATTATGGAGCAAAAGGAACCTTCATCAATATTGGTTCTATAGGTATATCAATTAGATTTTACTATGTATGGTTTGGCTGATGCATCTTTCGATCCAATGCCCCTGATGTATTCACATATTGCACACCTTTAGGAGGGATTTGTAGGGAAGTCTTTTCCGTGTTTGGTAATCATGAATCCTGAGAATGATTCCTAGAAATAACTAAAATATGTTGGTTAGTCATAAATATTCCTAAGAATATTTATTTTAGTTTTCTGGTATAAAAGTAACATGGTATTTTTACTAGAAACTTTAACTAGTTATCACATTGGAACAAATTCTGCGGAAAAGATACCTGGAAAAATTCCAAAGAAAACATTGTTTTCTAGAAGTGTTATATTTTTAAAAAATAATCCAAATATAGGAAACAAGCTTTCCGAACTAGACTCACGGGAAACTGAAAGTTCCCTGTGTACCAAATGCCTCCTTGTATTTTCGTATTCCAGATTCTAGCTTAAAGTCTTAATATCTAACTTTACTTCTCTGTATTTATTTGCTTTGTCATCCATTTCTCTAATTCTATTTCAAGTCACGTTCAGATTCTTTTTGCAATTCCTACATTAAATGCTTACTTCACACACAGAATTAAGTGCAGGCCATCATATATGAATGCCCTATAAATGGAAAAAAGGTAAATCATTCATGTGCCATCCTGATCGAATGTGATCTGTGCTTCCTAACTTCATATTGAGAATATCTATCTAACTCCGCCTTTTTGCAAAAAATTATTTTCATTCCTGCTGCGATGTATTTGGCATCTTATTAATGCATGAATTTCCAATCTCAGGTGCTGCTGAGGTTCAGGAGCAAGATGACATGTACATTTTGGTGGCTCCTCAAAATGCTGTTGGGAATTGTATTATCGATGTAAGTGAATACAGTGGGAGTTTTACAGATATATTTTAATTTTAGAGATTTTATTTGTTGAGCCTTTTTTCCCCTTTTTCATGATGGATTATACATGCTTTCTTCAACTTTCCCATGTTTTTCTCTCTTTTTTCTCTTTAATATGTTTGAGGTTGTAAATACAGGATCTAAGAGCCATGACCAATGCAGCTGAACACAGACCAGTTATTCTAATCAATGCTAGGCTTAAGGTTAAGTTCCCAGCTCCTATATTGTAGCTCAAATTTATTTAATGAAATAGTTGAATGATTTACAGCTTGTTGTTCAGATAGTCTTGACTAAGCGAAATTGTTTATTTAGGCCTAATTCAATCTTACAAAACTAGCTTGTGTGTGACTTCATCATAGAAGACTTGGACATTTCTCATACGATCCTATAAAATCCTTGTTCCCTCATTTGTTTAACAAAGAGGGGTTGAGTCTTTCAAATATTTGTCAACTATAAAATCATCACCTTGCATCCTATCCCATTAGTAAGAAAGAGAGTAATTTCCCATTTGATTTACTTCACCGCGAGAACCTATTTTAGAATCTACTTTTAAAGCAAAATGATGTTATTTTTATTGATGATTGTACTCATATCAGGTAGAAATATTTTTTTAATTTTTCTCGTCTTGTCCAAAATCAATTTAGGAAAAGCGTAAGAAAGAATTAGGTTTGATAATGGTACTGAATATGTGAATTATGAACTCTCCAAATTTTTGTCTCATATTGCAACCCACCCAAAAAACAACCCAAATATTGTTTCCATAAGCAAACGATTAGCTTGTGATAATAGAAACTGAAAATGATTCAAAAGATCCCTCGTGTTTCAACTAGCCAGTTTTGGAAAAAGGATTTTCATATTGTCGAGCCCCCCAAACCTTGTCACATATCCTGCTTCAACTTCTCCTGCAGAAGTCCACCTTCTATTTCTCTAAATAGATTAACCGATGGAGAGTGTAATCCTCCATGATTAACTTATCTAATTTAATCTTCGTGACTTGACTAATATTCTGAACTTCAAAAGCTAATTTAATCTTCGTGACTTGACTAATATTCTGAACTTCAAAAGAAGTTTCTTCCCTTGATGGCAGTTCAACCACCTCAACTTCCGTACAAAATTAACAAGTGGTAGTTATTTTATACAGACCATTGCTATCGATTTTGAGTTGGAGTTTCTGGTACAAACTAATTTCTAAAGTAGTAATTCTCTACAACTAATAGCCATAAATGTCCATAACTATCAATTTCTATCAAAATGGAGCCCAAAGAGAAGAAACATTGAGAGGAAGTTCGGTTGTCAGAGTTGTTACAGCTCCTACAAATAGGAGTATGTTCGGGGAAAAGGGACTTATTTTTCGATAAGTGACATTTGGTTGTCAGAGAGCAAGCTGTCAAAGTCGAAGACCTGCTTTTTAATCTATAATATAATATCTAGTATATTGAAATAAATGATTCTCTGTTCCCTTATATTATGTTAATATGGTTGTTACCTTAGGCTCTTGGGCTATCTTGGATTTCTTAGATGCTAAGATTCATCGTTAAAGAGCTGACTTCTTTCTAGAGAATGTGTAGCACCACGTGGTGCACATTTGGGTCTTTGTATTAAATTAAAACATCTATTTTAGAAAACTTGAGTAAATTACATCTTGCTACTTTTCTGCAAATATGCTTTACACTATTAACGTTTTAAGGTGATGAAATCAGCAATTAGTCTAACGTTACACATGTAGAATATATTCAGATTGTTTAGTTTTCATAAAATATCTTTGGTTGCATGGTCCTCGGTTGAATTTATATTTATATTGCAACTCGTCTTTAAATGATATTTTTACATTTTATTTTGCTCATTTATTAAATTGACAAATTTCTCTGAATTCAGGATTTGCCTGGTTCCAGTGGTATAATGCAAGTGAGTACTAAACCACCTAGTTGAAGATAACAAATTATTCTTGTAAAAGTATGTTCATAACTTTGCCTTCTTAATCACTAGACGATGGGGAGGGACCAGAGACTCAAGTATGCAGCATCTTTTGAAAGTTGCTACTTCTTTCGACTTCTGTATTATGCAGGAACCCAGTATCCCATAATGGGAGCTATCAGGTTAGACAATGACGTATTTGCTTCATTAAGTTTTTCTATAAATCTAATGTGTCATTGCTTGACTTCAAGAAAAAAAAGGAGACATAGTGTACTAAGACAAAGATAATTGAACGACCATGCTTGTATGGGCCTGCTTCGTTGGGTAGCCTCTCAAAAATCCAATGAGATTGTATGATCAGCAGAAAGGCTTTTTAGGAACTGTAGGAAAGTTAAAGACCCTGCTTTCGTATGTTCATAAAAACCAATTGAATTTGATTAATGTTTATTCTGGCTGGTGCTATCTGAAACATTATCATGTTCTCTTCCTTCTATAAATGGGTGACTAGATGATGGAACTGACAATGTTGTTAAATATTTGCTTTATGGATTGCACATGACTATATTTTTGTTTATGTTTGATGAGCAAATAAATTTGTCATAGTCTGACATTTTTACTTGAGGAACAAGTCCGTCAGTTACCACTTTTACTTGAGGAGCAAGTCTATTAGTTATTGATAATTATCTTTTAATTTGTTAGTCTATTTTGTCTCTTTCTATAATTATAAATGTAAACATTGTTAATCAATAAAATATTAGATTACTTGCTTTTAGCTCCAAATATACCAACATATTATGTTTCCCCTTTTACCCTATATTATTTTATTTTTCTCTGCCATAATTCCAACAAAGAGTATCTAAAAAGCCCTCTTCTTACTAGACGTCTAAAATAAAGAGTTGTTAAAATAAAGTCTCATTGGTTCATCCCACTTTATTCTTAAGTCTTCCAAGATGATTTTCAGCCATAGTAGTTCACAGATTCCTTGTGCCATTGCCTCGAACTTTGCTTTAGCACTGGATCTTGCTACGGCATTTTTTTTTTACTCTTCTAAGTTACAACATTTCCATCAAGGAAAGTACAATATCCAGTAATTGATCTCCTATCCACAATTGACCTAACATATTCAACATCTATATATACTTCAAGATTTACATTTCCATTTCGTTTGAACAAAATTCCCTTGCCTAGAGCCCCTTTCAGATATTGCACAATTCTTAGTGCAACCCGTAAGTAAATCTCCTTTGGTTGGTGCATGAACTAGCTTACTAGACTCATTGCAAATGCAGAATTAGGTCTAGTGTGAGACAAATATGAGTCTACCAGCTAATCACTAGTACATTTCCTTGTCAACAACGGTATCTTCTACATTTTCTAACTTCAGATTTAGATCAATTGGTGTACTTGCAGGCTTACATGCTATCTTACCGGATTCCTTTAGCAAATCAGTAACATATTTATGTTGGGATATGAAAATATCCTTTTCAGAATGGTCTACGTCAATCCCCACAAAATCCTTCAATTTTTGGAAGGTCTTGATGATTTCAAACTCCTTGGCTAGATGTTGGCTTAATAGTTGTTGCTCCTCTTTGTCATCACCTGACACGATAATATCATCCTTGCTTTGTTTGAAGCCCAAACCTATCATAACTTTAGTAAACCTTCTAACCTATGCTTTAGGAAAGAGCATATATTTTTGTTGATAACCAAGCTACAATAGCCATATCCCGTAGTAGTTCTCTCTTTCATGGAAAAATTAAGCATTTCAACATTAAGTTATTTTTCCCACGACCAGTGCAGAAAAATGGAGTTGTTTCCCTTGTGTACTGTAAAACAGAAAACCGGGTTGCAAATGTTTTTACCATGCCACTACCTATTAGCAAGATAGAATATTGGAGATTGTAATTCTTAAAGCAAAGAGGAGTGTTAAATATTTGCTTTATGTATTGCACATGATTTTATATTTCTGATTCAGTTCTTCGATGAGCAAAGAAATTTATAATAGTCGAACAATTTTACTTGAGGATCAAGTTTGTTAGTTTGTGATAATTATATCTCTTAATTTGTCAGTGTGCGTTTTTCAATAATTATATATGTGAACACTGCTGATCTATAAAATATCAGATTCCCTGCTTGCAGTTCAATATTTAGCAGTATTTGTTCCGCTTTCTTCCCTTTTTTAATTATTTTTTGTCATAATTCCAACAACAATGTTGAGAGTGTAAAGCTTCGTTACCAGATTTGAGTGTTAAGAAACACCTTCCTACTTGTAATATAACCTAATTAGATATTTAATTCTTTGATATGCTCAAAATACAAAGACATTTTTTATCTTCTGCCAGTACGCACAATATGGTACTGTAAATTAACTTCTTGTGGTGTAGAATGACTTACCCAAACCAATATGAGCTGTACAAGAGGGTAGATGAATCAGTTGGGAAGGAGAAGTACGTTATTTTATCTACGTTTCCACAGAGGCCTAGTACAGATGAAATCAACGATGCTTTCCAAGGAAAACCAAGGTAATTGATTTCTAATCTTTTGTGCTGAAACGCAGTCCGTCTTATCTGACTTTCTTACGTAGTATTTATGCTTGTCAAAATAGAATTGAACATTTTGTGTGATAATTTTGCAGTAATGAGTCTAGGAAAACCTCAGGGATTTGGTTAGTAACTTTATCCTCAGTCTATTCTTTTCGTACTTATCCCCTTATGGTAAGTTATGTGAAGCAGATTTTGTTTATTGGTGCATCTATTTCTTGCAGGGGCTTCTTGAGTGGCATACTCTGAGCATATTGGGAAAGTGCTTTAGTCGTTGATTTTCTTATTTATAATCGAAGAACGATACCAACCAGCTGTTAAATTGTAGAAAAGTATCAGAGTCAGGTTGTAGGTCAACTTGCTGGTGGTCGAGCAGCATTTGTATAAAAATTAAAAGCAAGTGAAGATAACAGGGAAATGAAGATTGAAAATACATCAATTATAAAGTATCTAGGATTTTTAATTTTTCTTTATAAACATCTACATATATGGGGCTAAAAAAATATCGATTGTATTGACCTTTTGTAGCGATGAATCAATTATTATTCTTATGGTTACGTGAAGGGTGAGGTATATACAAGAGTATTTTAATTTCTGAATCGTTAAATACACAATTTAATACAAGTTGCTTTCCTGGGTGGCTTGGTTGTGCTTTCTGAACCTTCTTGGTAATGAAATCCCTCGACTAGGAAAATAGTATTAATCAGTGGCTGAGATTGCACATCCTATAAAAAGAAATGATTTGTTTCTCTAAGGCATGTAACCCATTCCAGTTTCTGTTATTTTTAAATTCATGTTGTTTTTCCTTTCTTTATAATAATGACAAGAAAATCAACTTAGAGTGTTACAAGCGAGACAAAAAGGAAATAAACCGTAGCACCTAAAGTGGGTTCGACGTCTAAGTCTATTCGACCTCAACCTACTCCCTCATCGTCTTCATTCATACAGTCATCCCAATTTACTATTTCATATATTTTGATACCCACCACATGATCAAGAAAAATAATTTAAAGAATTCAACAGGTTACTCCCTTAAGTATATATGGTCAAGATGGACTCCAAGTATACATAGTCGAGATGGACAAGAATTCTTACATTACAAGACGTCTATTCGACCTCAATCTACTCTCTCATCTTCATTTATATGGTCATCCCAATTTATTATTTCATCCAAAAACATTTTGGTACCCATCGCATGAATCGAGGTCATAATAAGTGCCAAAATATTTTTTGATGGAATAATAGGTTGGGATGAATGTATGGATAGAGATGAAGGAGTAGGTCGAGATTGAATAGATATAGACGTGGGCCGACTTCATATGTTACAATAGTTAAATGTCTCTTTGAACTTGGATTGGGGGTATTTTAACTTCTCGAAACATCACTTCGTACTCGACCTCAGTCTCCGACTAGGGAGGAGGTGTACTTGCAAATGATATTTTTACTATCAACTCAGTCGATGTAGGAGTAGAGGTGAAGAGATAATAGTCTTATCCGTAAGGGATACCCCTCTATTTATAGAGATGGTTGTGAGTTTAGTCACTACTCTTTAAGATCTATGATTATTAATTTCATTAGTGAATGATTTTCACTAATTATTATAGTTAACACATGTTTCAAAGTTCATGACATCATCCTTAGACTGTGTTGAGAACTTGAGTTTGAACTGATTTCTTAAACCGACTTCCAATAATAGGTGTGTGGGTCATTCTTAAGTTGTGTCCCAAAAACTTAGACTTACCAACTTTCCAAATCTACCTCAACTAATAACTCCAGTACGAATAACTATATATATATATATATATATATATATATATATATATATATATATATATATATATATATATATATATATATATAAATTATATAAAAAAAAAAAATATAAATATATAAAATATAAAATATATATATAATATATATATTATATATATTAT
>Ga0099825_1004287_pt1 | contig 18753 bp, 2 predicted proteins | sample SiratroredBW_FD_76838 | JGI IMG/M metagenome (GOLD analysis project Ga0099825, IMG submission 76838) | Root nodule microbial communities of legume samples collected from California, USA - Siratro red BW | ecosystem: Host-associated > Plants > Roots > Nodule | place: USA: California | collected... | reverse complement strand
CTCATGGTTTTGCTCTTGGGCACCTCCCAAAAGGCCTCTAACCAATGAAGACTACCCATGTGTATATAAACCCATGTCCAACCTCTTGTTTGAGTGATGTGGGACTTTGTTTGCACCCCAACATGATCTGGATTCCTGCAATTGATTTTTCATGCATTCACACTGTTGGTTAGGATGGCTCATATTTAATTTTAGTTGTACACTCAGGCACATAAACCGATTTATCTGTTTAATACTTAGTCTCGCTCGAGAGAGGGGCTTTGTACCCTCATATAGTAATAAACCAACTACGCTTTTAAAATTTGAGTATAGTTTGAGATTGAGAGACTGTTAATGATTTGTGTGTTTGAAATTTGAGTCTCGTTAGTCTAGTCGCCTCCGTATGAAGGTGTTGTGGACTCTTGTACGATAATAAATTGATCTATATGTTTAAAATTTGAGTCTAGTCAACTAGTCGGCTCGATACTGAGGAATTCTGTATCCTCATATTAGCTGCGTATCCTCATATAGTAATAATCTTATATGTATTTGAAAACTCGAGTTTCATCATCTAGCTGGTTTGAGACTAAGAGCGCTATACTTTTTACGATAATAAACCGATCAATATGATCGGATTATGGAAAAATTCTCCGAAATAAAATCAGTTTGGTATTGTTATTTAGTGTATATGATCAGAAATGGATATTTATGGAATTTAATTACTACAAGATCAATTGTTTCCAAAATTTCAGAAATCTCTATCTGATCGGAATGCTTAAATATTGGTTCCCAGTTAGTTGGGAAAAATATCTAGCTAGTAAAATAGCAACTTGATTATGTAGCTATAAGATTAGGGGAGGAGTTTTCATATAAATAAGCTTTGAATTATAAAAAACAACATACACTCGATACACTCGATCATGACTACAGGTCCACCCGGTTTCGAGGGAAATAAGATAATTGACGTGCTAGTGAGAGATAGAGCAATGAAATGATCTTGGAATTCAACTCAAAACTTTAAAATATTAGGTTAACGAGTTTTATTTTTTTATATGTTACTCAATATTCTTATTAACGAATCTTATTTTTTATATGGTACTCAATATTCTTATTATAAAACTAAATTCATATTGAGAGTGTATAGAAACTCTCGTCATAACGTGTTGTAAGAGTATCAGTATTGATTTTTATAATCAATTACAAAAATTTGACATCTAATAATAATCATTTCTGTTGGCAGGGTGGATTTGACATGATTTGCAGTGGGAGGGACAAGATTGAAACTCCAGAGCAGGTAGTATTATGTTGCGACACGTTTAGTATTCAATCAATTCATCTCAGTACTTGCATATCTTTTTAGTCTAAAAAGTAATTCAGTTTACTTTACGTTACATGATATAGTTTAAACAAGCGGAAGAAACAGCTAAGAAGCTAGACTTGGATGGGCTCGTTGTTATTGGTGGTGATGACTCAAACACCAATGCATGCCTCCTTGCTGAGAACTTCAGGTATGTCTTGGCTGGTATAAATTATAGTGTTTCCTTGGATGTTTTTGTATGGAATAATGTTTTCTCGTTAGGCTTTTTTATTTACATTTCAAGGTCTTGTCCTTTTATCAGTATATTTAGTACATAGTTTAGTTGCTGATAATAGTATATACATACGAAGACGACATTTCAATTATGAATCTGTACAATGTTTCCGATTGTTCAATGCTTTAATATGGATCCATGCAGGAGCAAAAATTTGAAAACACGTGTAATTGGATGCCCTAAAACCATTGACGGTGATTTGAAATGCAAAGAAGTTCCCACGAGTTTTGGGTTTGACACTGCTTGCAAGGTGAATGATGATATGCACTCGATAATATGGTTCTGGTCTCTACTCTAAATATTTAAATAATACTACAAATGTGTAAAATTGTCTTTTTATCACTATTTATTTGTTAAGGAATTTATGAAACATTTCACTTTCGTATGTGCACAGAGGGAGAATCGTGTATAGCATGCTTCTGATTGCACCTGATGCATTTTAGTTTCTCCAGCAAAACATTCAAAATTTCGTAAAATATTCTTAAATTTACTTTCTCAGGCCTTCTTCTATTGTTAGATTTTCTTTCTTTGTTTTTTCGAGGGAGTCATACGTTGTGACTTTTTCTAACACTTTACCATCAGTATTATGATATTTACAAGCTTTCTATACTAGAAATACTTTTAAATATTCATTTAGTAATGCAAATTTCCTAATTGCTGAGTGTTATATAGTGATACCCTTTTAGATATATGGCACATGATTACATGACCTGACTGTTTTCCTATTTTTATGTTAATGTAATGCAGATATATTCTGAAATGATTGGAAATGTTATGATAGATGCCCGATCAACTGGAAAATATTATCATTGTAAGTATACAAAATTGAGAAACTCTTTAGATCTACATAGCAACTAAAACTGAAGCCTTTGAAAGTTGTAGATACTATTATCTACTGTTTTTATCGCTGCTTCTCTTTTCTTAGAAAAACATGGAGTGCTTCACTTTTTAAACATTTTGCACTTTGAAACACTGCTATCATCTGTTCTTATTGTATCATGTGAAGACCTGAATTCATAATTTGAATTCTTGTTTTAGATTGATACGGCCAACAAGATAACTAACTTGTTTTGCAGTATCTAAATAAAACACGTGCTATCTCCTTTTATAACAAATTAATCATAACATCTGTCATTCTTTTCACCACTTTTATTAAGTATAGGCCAAAACAATGACATGAAAGATGATTATATATATTCTTATTGTCACCACTTTGTTTATATGGTATCCCACATTTTACTTGAGTGAGAAATGACTAGTTCATTCATTCGTTTATTATCCTTGCAATGTAACAACTGCTCTGTTCTGTGATTTTTGTGCTTCTGACTTGTTATTCGCTTAAATGGTTAAATTATATGAAAACGCTTTTTGTGGTGTTGAAGGGTTTAAATAATTTCATACTTTGTTGATAAAAGTTCTATACTTTGTTGAGATTCTTTGTTTAATATCTAAATAAAATGTGATGTTCCTAAAAGAGTTTATGCTTCAATTTATATGGCAGATAACAGGCATCATACTTTCACCAGCCTATAGCTCTCTTCCTTTATATCTATCGATCATAAATGTGTGTGATTTCATTATTGAATAGATTTCAAACAATAAAACATGCAATCATCTGTCTGTAGTTGTGCGGCTTATGGGGCGTGCGGCTTCACACATTACGCTGGAATGTGCTTTACAAACTCATCCAAACATTACAATTATTGGAGAAGAGGTTCGTCATTTATTTGATCATTTTATCTATTGTTCATACATGCTAGGGGGTTGATGAAATCGATAAAGAAAACGCTTCCATGTCAATCTTATGGTTAGAGTTTGCTAATGGGAAAACAGCCCTTTATCAAATTTGATTTAACCCATATAAGTACACATTTCAGGTTGCTGCAAAGAAGCTGACGTTGAAAAATGTCACAGACTATATTGTTGACGTTGTTTGTAAAAGAGCTGAAATTAGTTACAACTATGGTGTTATTCTTATCCCTGAAGGTCTAATAGATTTCATACCTGAGGTATCTATTGCTTTTCACAAAAGAGATAAAAATACCTATGTTTCTATGTATTTGAGATTATGTATCAGTGTTGATCATGTACAATCAGTACGAAACACACTTCTGATGATACGCATTTGTTCTTCATATTCTGCTGTTTTCAGGTCCAGCATCTTATTGCAGAACTAAATGAAATTCTTGCCCATGATACTGTGGATGAGGGTGGGTTATGGAAGAAGAAACTCAGTGATCAATCGTTGAAGCTTTTTGAATTTTTACCTCAAGCAATTCAAGAACAATTGATGCTTGAAAGAGATCCACATGGAAATGTTCAGGTGCCTAATGTCGTAGTGCAATCTTGCTGTGTTTGTTTGTCTCCTCTATGGAATTTGAATTAGCATCAATGTTAACCTTTCTTATATTCCCATGTAGGTTGCCAAGATAGAAACAGAGAAAATGCTTATTCAAATGGTTGAGACTGAGTTGGAGAAGAGAAGAGAAGAAGGCAAATACAAAGGCGAATTTAGAGGGCAGTCACACTTTTTCGGGTATTTTATCTAATTTTTCAATTATTATTGTTAGTAAACTTTAATACATATTGCTGTAAACTAAAAAAGTTTCCAGGGACGTGTTTTTATTTCCCTTTACTTGGATTAAAATTTTTTTTGGGTCATATATATGTTATGCGTGATCTTTTAAATGACACTATATGTAAGAGTTCGTGGTTACCGGTTCAAATTTAAAATATGCAGTTACGAAGGGAGATGTGGCTTGCCTACTAATTTTGACGCTACTTATTGCTATGCTCTGGGTTATGGCGCTGGAGCCCTCCTCCGTAGTGGGAAGACTGGACTTATATCATCAGTTTGTGCTTCTTTACATGCCTTATCTGTTGATACCTACTTAACTATCTTAGACTAATTGGTGTTGATAATCGATTGTACTTTGAAATTGCGCTTGTTTATAATATTGAAGTCACCAACTTAGTTCTTTAACTTGCTTCGACATTTTGCTCAGGTTGGGAATTTATGTGCTCCAGTAGAAGAATGGACTGTTGGTGGAACTGCACTCACCTCACTGATGGACGTGGAAAGGAGACATGGTGCACATTCTGATCTGTGACTTTGGCTATACCCCAATGACTATTCACTGACTTAGTTTTCATGCAATATTCTGTTGTGCTGCTGCTGTGATTTGATAGGCCAAAATCTGACTTATGCAGTTATAGTTCTTTATTAGGAAGCTATTAGACAGTTATTTTTATATTAATATAGGATGGTAGAAATATACAAGCTGTGTTACATACTTGTAAAAGGGAATTACGTCATCAGTTGCTATTCCCCATGCTTTGAAAGCAGTGGACTTTTGTCAGGGTTAAACCTTACGATTTTACTCAAATGTGGCCTAAAATTCAGATTATTTCTATATTTATTCATAAATCGGAGTATTTTTTCTTGAGTCCAAAATAGTTAAATCAAAGCGTGTTTTAGTTAGAAGTATTCTTCCCCTGCATATTTTGGACTCATATTGCCAACCTCTGGTTATATAAATCATAAAAGTTTGTATAGACTGCATTTATGTGACTGCTTTGTTCACTGTTCAACTGTTTACGAATGTGCAATTTTCTTTGCAGGTAAATTCAAGCCTGTGATCAAGAAGGCAATGGTGGAGCTTGAAGGTATATTTATATTCATAAAAACATTCTTTTGGGCTCAATAATAGGCCACAAACGTGGTAAGCGAACTGCATTTTTACCCATGTCGAGCCAGAAAAATTAAATGAAAGGGAGGTTAAAATATTTTATTTCATATGTTCAAATGTGGTCCAAAAGACAATATGAAACACAGAGTATGCAATATTAAATACTATAGCGCTTGCAGCTTTAAGCTTCTAATATCAACTCCAATTATCTATGGATATAATATTAAATATATTTCTTGTTGAATCACTCAGGGGCACCCTTCAAAATGTTTGCCTCCTTGCGGGATGAATGGGCCTTGAAGAATTGCTACGTCAGTCCAGGTATGCTATATATGACTAATGTTTCGCCTACTGTTTCTGCTAGCTTCACCGAAGTCCTATTTTTGTGCTTTGTCAATATTGGTTTAAATCAACTTTTCTGTTGAACTGAGTGATTGGAGTTCTCTCTGCAATATAATTAGTTTAATGCTCGTGATAATGATGATTTTCCTTGTAGGTCCAATTCAATTCTCTGGCCCAGGATCCGATGCACTTAATCACACTCTACTCTTGGAGCTTGAATCACAGGCTTAGACAGAGTATGAGGTCCTTGTTTTCACGTTGGCAATTCATATTGTTCTTTTTGGGTTCTTTTAATAAAATATTGAGACTAGCTAGGGCGTTTGAATTTACTTTTGAAATTTACCAGCTAATGGTACGTGTTAGTTGATGAGCTTTGATTAACAATATTAATCTTTTGAAAAAATAAGGAGCTTTTGAAAAATATTAATCTTAACAATATCAACTAAAAAGTAAACTTTAATTAAAAATTCTTAAGTTACCTTAAATGATAAAATAATTTTATTAACATCAATACAAAAACTCTAATTAATATGGACAGAAAAATAATCATGCGTCGAAAAAAGTCTTATTGATATTAATTAAAAAATATTACTAACCTTCGTTCTTATTTATATTGATTGAAATCAATCTCCTATTATCGAATTCTAACCATTATCAATAAAATAGTTTAATTTGGTAAATAAAGTGAACCTGGGTTTAGTTAGGTAATTTGCTTAAATATAATATTTAAGAAAAAAATCGAATATGTATACTTTGATATTATGGTTTTGTTTTCTTAATGTATTCTGTGTGCTATATGTGTTTTTATCTCTGTTACTATCGTCTCCTAAGCAGATTATGACGATGCTCCTAACATGTTCAAGACAATTAATTGTTGCATTCCACAAATCTTAGATATATGAACTTTTTATCTTCTAGTGTTTTAAATACTTTATAAAGTTCTATAAATCCATTTGTTTAAATATTTATAATCTCTATATATATAAATCTTTATTTTATATTTTTTATTTAAGATAAGTTATCTAGTGATATTTTACATTTTAAGTTTGTCATAAAAATTATTTCACTTACAGATAAAACAACAAACATGGATATTTTATCGTATTATATTATTAAGTATATACTGGGAAGTGAAATCAACATAAGAGAAGGATAAATTATGAAATGGTAATTAATATGAAATAAAAAATCATATTTTAACGCTACTATTCATTTATTATATTCATTTAACACTACTTTATTTAATAAAATATTATATAAATAATAAAACAATAATATATAGAATGAAAATTAATGTATAAGATGAACAGTGATTTTAACGTATCACCCCTCTATGAAATATGTTTACAAATTTTTGTTTGATTTTAGAGTAACTATTATCGACACTACCAGGTAGTGATTTGTAATTAGACGATAATGTAAAAAGAAACTATACTATCAATGATTATACTTGTTGTTAAATAGTTCTTGGTTCTATAACAAGTATAATGTTAAAAGAAAACATAATTTCTAAATAATAAGGTTTTTATAATATTTGTATAACTTTCAATACTATATAACAATATGTTCTAGGATATTGTTGTACCTCATCAATTTTTATCAGAAAAAATATTAACGGTAGAATTAATTTGCAAAAATATTATATCATTTCATCAATTTACTACCTTTCCTTTGTCCGTATAAAACAAAACACTTCTTATATGATAGAAAGACGAAAAAAAAATTACGACTAAAAGAAATTATTTCTCAACTTCAAATATCAAATTGAATTAAACCGAAACATAATTAATATGGAATTTTTAGGACCTAAATTAATTAATAGTTTTTAAAGTTAATGTGAAAGCTTACATGTTTATAATTTCATAAATCAGATTATGTGAATAACTTTGTATGATACTTATTAATTATTCTTTTCATTCTTCCATCTTTAAAAGTTGGACTTGCTTTCCTCAATAAAAAGAGAGAGGCTGCATAAGATAATACCCAATTTGAAACTTGATCCTTTTTTTAAGGGGAAAATTGTAGTAACTTTCCACCTTTGCATTTTTTACTAAAAATACTTATATATCCTCTATTTTGAATAAATAATTATTTTTATATCTTTAATAAATAACATTTACATTTTTCATCTTTTATGTTTTGTATTTTTAAGAATGTTTTTATAAAAGAAAAAAAATTGTTTATAATTTTCAAAATTTTCTATTTTAAAATTTAATTTTTAATTTAAGATTTATTCAATAATTATTTATTTAAGTTTCAATCAATGTAATACTTTTAAATAAAATAAGAAATTAAGTATCATTCTATTAAAAATATGAGAGAAAGTATGTGTCATTTATCAAAACATGCAAAGAATATGAGTGTTTATCTAAAAATTAAACTAAACGAGAATATTATCTTATTAAAACAATTTCTATTTTAAAATTAGAAAAATAAATGAGTATAATTTAATGTCATCTTAAAGGAAAAAAGTAAGTGCATTTTTTTAACAATATCAAAACACATCCATATCAGTGTATAATAATAAGGTGGGTAGAAGAAAATCCGTTTCAGAAATAAAATGAAAAAAAAAAGTATTTTTAGGTTACTTAATTTTGTTCAAGTTAGATATAATTATTTTGTAGGGTAATAAAGTATATCTTTCAAATATTTAACTTAAAAGTAAGACTCAAATTTGAGAGTAATTAAGCTAAAAATTAACCATTTTATATGCAAACATACTCCCCTCAAGGCAAAATCGCAACAAAATATTGAATACATCAAAGTCATGTCTTCTGATTTTCATATTGCAGGGTCCTTCAGAAGTTGTCTCTGCCAGAAAATTCTGATCCGAAATGCAGAACTAAAATATTCTGCATTAATTCATGTTGATAAGTGAAGATGAGCCCAAGTGGCATGGTACAGAAGGTTACATGAAAGATTGAAGGTGGGAATCATAAGATTCAACGAATTATGATTGCATTATGAAAGATAGGTTTCTACTTTTTGGGGTGACTACACAGACACAGACCCAGCACAGCTAGTAAGACGTTGACGATCAAACGTGGTGGGCTTGGAGTTGGGTCAAGGGGAAGGGTTCTTTTGTTGCTGGCTGTGTCTGTGACAAATCAATTGACACTTTATGATTTTGGTTCGTAGTAAAATATTTAAATGCACATAAAAAAAAACATCTCTCGCTTTCCCTTCATCACACACATTGATCCATGCAGATACAGCCACGGAGAATGCTGATTCAGCACCACCACTAATTGGTAAGCATGTATTAAGTTAAACAACTTGAAAGTTTTTTGACTCATAAATGTGTAGTGGACTTGTTGAACCGTGCACATGACTTATTTTATGTCTCACCAACATGGGGTTGGGTTGGGTCCATGACTAAGCTTCTGGGGGGCTATGTTGTGTGTCACTAATTGAGGTGATTTGGAAGGTAATAAGATAAGCACAAGCATTCAATTCTTCTTGATGCTTTCTGCTTTCGCTTGTTATCTTTTTGCACTGAATCGGTATCTTTATCAGTGATGTGTTTCTCCATTGACTGAGTATAAATTACTCGTGGTTTGAATGTGTGAAACTGAAAAGGACAGCTTTTTTTTCTCTCCAAGAAACAGCATCCCATGGTTTATCTTTCGGTCTTGATGGGTGCCTCTATGTGCAAAGCTTGTTCTTTCACATGCGATGCTTATTTATATGTGCTTTTTGGACTGTTCCACTTACCATGTTATGGAACATCACCTGACACTTTGATGTATAATCCATCTCTACCTCCTCTGGAGAACTTTTGATGTTCCTGTCATGGCTGATGTTTTGCAAGATTGTCAAAGTAAATGAGAAAGGATGGATCCATGCAAGTTTTACTGTGGTTTTGTTTTGAAATTTGGTGCTTCTTGACTTGTATGTATTCATGCTTTTTTGTTGTGGACTGATTATGTATCTTGGAATTGTGGCAGGCTCTTGTCATTTGACATTTTGAATTATTGGTTTATTTCTACATGCTATTTTCCAAATTCATGTTTTGATGATGGTCTTAAGAAATCCAAAACATAGGTAACAAGACAACCTAAATCAAATCCAATTATATTAACAAACTGCCAAAACCTGTCACGTAAACTAACTTAATTACTCTAAAAAGTTCGTTCTTGCCAAAGCATACCCTCAACAATAATTGCTTAGATTAATGTTGGTGAAGAAACTATGACCGCATACATAAAAAATATATAAAAAAAAGAGTTTTTTTTTTTTTTTAAACAAATCCTTTTAAAGGCTAAACTCTTAGCAAATTCAGTGGTGGATGCTTGGAGACACATGAAGGAACAACAATGGTTACACCTGGCCAATTGAAGTGAATTACAGTGAGAAACGATGTAAGTGGGTTAAGCTTGTGATAAATTATTGAGAGTGAAGACTTGGTGCCTTGCTCTGTTTCTTTGTCGCACTAAAATTGGTTGGAAACGAAACTCTATATACATGCATGTTTCTGAACTCAAAAAGGAAAGATTTTTCATGAAAATGGACTCCACTCCATCAGATGGTAGTAAACCTCTTGTTGGAGTGTTTCTTTTTTAATTGTAGTTATCAATGCAACCTGTAAAATAAGACACGTTTCACAAAAATAATGTTTAAAATGAATTTTAATTTAAAATAAAGAAAAAATTATGAATTTTCCTTTTACTAATAATAAATAATCTGTTACTTTTGTTAATAACTCTCTTTATCTCATTGCTAATGTTTTCACAATTATTATCAACTTTTATTATTAAATACTACTATCATCTTTGACATCTAACTATCAAGATACATTTTTAATTCTTCAGTATAAAATATTAGGTTAATGAAAAAAGATTTTAAAGTATCTTCTCTTACTCCATTTGTGTATTCAGTTTGGACTTTCTGTTAAAGATAGAAGAATCATTCTCTTACTTATAAAGAGTGTCTCTATAGGAATGATAGTGCATTAACTCATTGTTATTCATAATCCATAATTATCAATCTTATTAATTAAAAGGATTTATATTAATCACTTTAGTTAACGTCTTTTCCATCAATCCAATTTGATGGGTTCATTTATTGAATTATATTATAAACTTAGTTATTATTATCATTAACTAATAATATTATTATTGGTATACTTATTATTATTATTATTACCTTTAATATTATATATATATATATATATATATTTAGAAAAAGATATTAGTAGATAGGTCAAAATTTCCAACTTTGCCTTATACGATTGGCTAGTCTTTTGTATCCTCTCTCATTCTTTGCATGTTAATGATAAATTGACGAAAAATGAATTTAATTAACTCATTTTATTACTCATAAATTTATCTGGACATTAAATGATATTTGAATCCTTCACAAATTATCATAAAAAAACCTTATTCAACTTTTTGTGTAGTCTTCCATAACTTAATATTTGATAAATCGAAAAAATACAAATTTAATGGGTTTTATCCACGTAATACCAAAAGCTATCTTTAAAAAATAAAAATAAGTAAAATTCTATTTTAATATGTTTATTTTTAAAGCAGTATTTTTGAGTTATTTTAATAAACAAATCTTAGACCAACTTGTTTGTGTTCAATTTTAAAAATATTGTTTAATAACAATCAGTTTATATTAATAAGTAAATCATATGTATGCGTCTCGATAAATGATTTTTTTTTAAAAATATTTAAAGTTTCGACAAATTAGTCTTTTTTTTCTTAGATAACTTTTTAAAAATACATTTATTTTAAAAAACTTATTTTAAGTTTAAATAAATTGGTCTAATGTTTAGTAATAGAGTTGTATTCATAGATAATATGTTAATATAATTTAAGATTATGGTGAGTTTTTCTGTCCATTATTTAAGATTTTTTACATTTTGTGAGAATGTCCAATTTTCTTAGTGTTACATCTCAAATCAAACCTAAGATATAATATAATATGCAAGCAAACTCAATTACATTTTTGCTATATAACAAAAAATTAATAACAAACCAATTAGTATTCATGTTGTCATTAATCAAAAAAGAAAAAAGAAAAGAAAACTGGTCTTTTTTTGGGGTTTAAGCAACATTTGTTGAATCTTGGTAAGGTCATCATTTCTTCCACTATCTTTCCCAATAAATAGTATTCTTCTTGCTCTGTTCCTTCCTCTTAACTCTTAAATAACCCTTCAATCTTATTTTTCTTTCCTTAATAAGAAGCTGAAAACTGATTCTGAAGAGTTGGTCAATAAATCGTTGACTTTTTTAAAATAGTAATATCCATATTTTGAAATGATCACACTCTTATAGAATATCAATAACGTTAGTTTTATTTTATCAAATACTCAAAAACATTAACTAACAATGAATAAATTAACTTTCATACATCAGTAATATAATATCTCCTTTTTGTGTTTTATCTTGACCTCCATATTTAGAATATTGCATTCTACTTGGAGAAAGAATAAAATAAATCTAAATATCATACTAACTGTTCCACTATTGTTCTAACACTTATTTTCATAAGATATCTCGCGTTTTCTCTCTCAAAACCTCAAGCTTCAACATCATAAATGGTGGATGAACGGTTCTTCACATATATGTTAGAGTTTATGTATCCCACAGTGTAAAATGATTCATTGTAATTCACAAAAGATATCTAATCTCATATTGTTTAGTTTCTATATTTTCAAAAAATGACTTTCCATATATTTTAAAGTGAGAAAGAAAGGAGATGAATTTCATGTATTCAGGGACTTCATATTCAAATTTCCTATTTTTTTCTTGCCCATTCACACAAAAAATAACCTTTTCTCTTTAGTTCAAACTGAAGAGAAGTTAATTGCTAAAACAAAGTACAACAGTACTTTAAAAATATATTGAACTACAAGAAGAAATGCTATTATTACCCCGACAAATATCAAATTGCAGATTTATAATGCCTTGTTTTCATCATTTTTTTTTCAAACATAACTTACTGCAATTTTGGAAGAAAAGCAATTGTCGTGACTTATAAGTACTTAAGAAACAGTGATTCCTCTATTCTTTAGGCTACCAAACTACGGAGATTTTTATTTTGAATTGAATTTTTTAAAGTAACTGATTAGGGCTTTTCCTTTCTTAGGAATTAAGGGTATTTTCTACTTCAAATAATCATGTTAATCAAATTTTGTCCTGGATATTTAATACAGTTATTATTTCACTCATATTCTAGACCACTAATTTTGTGTCACTTGATTCATACACTCAATAATAATTACGTTTAAATTGAAATAGATGTATTTTTTATCATAAAAAATGTTGAACCATTATTTGGTAGAAGAAAGCATAGTTTTATGAAAATGAATACACGTAGAAGAAAAGGGTAAATGTTCATAATGAAAGTGGCACACGAGAGGCAAGTTCTAAGGAAAAAGGGTTCACATTGCGGAAACATCTTGGAAACACACTGAAACTATAATTTGGTTGAACAATTAGATAACCGAAAGTTTAGATAGAAGATTAATTGACCTAATTTGGTCACTAAGTCATTATAAATATATAGCTTTACAACTCACTCAAAAAGTTTAGGCTTATCCTAATCACTTGCAAGATCCATGGTGTTATGATGAATGTTTGAAAGTTCCTCTGTGTTCTCTATTTTCCCTATGTGTACCTAATTGAGTGGAGGGAGGGAGACAAAGGAAAGAGATTAGAACTTAAGTTCTACACAATTGCACATAAAATCTATGTAATTTAATTAAATTAAGATTAAAGTACTTAAGTACCGAACCCTCTTGGTAAACATGGACCAGCAATAATCATCAAAAGTGTTTGTGACAAACTGACAGGCTGCCTTGAATTGACAATTCAAATTTAATTTTTCTTCTTACTTATATGGTTTAGTTATAATATTTTATGAAAAAAAAATCAGAAAGATCTCTTTACTTTGCATCAGGAGCTAAATTCCAATGCTTTTTGTCTTTTCTCGTGTCTGGAGTAGGTGTAATAAGGACTAATATGATTGTGTATAATTTTGCACCAAAATTGAAAAGGAACACTAGGATTTAATGTTACCGTATCTCTTTCTACGATGGTTTTCTTCAAAGTTAAATAAAAAAATCAATGAAATCTCACCAAGTTTCAAAATTCTGCTGCTATATAAGTTAAACAACATGTACGTGCGTACTTTTAAACTTAACTTGATCTTAAATTAATCTTCTTAGTTTGTCCCATTTTTTAATGAGTTTTTTTCGTATAGAACTTGTATTTTTTTTTAAAATACGTGTGTATAGGAAATAGTGAATATTTTATAAATTCTCAGTCATTCTAAATAGTGAAAATGATTGTTTTGTTCATCATTCACGTCTTAACCAAACCATTTTTCGTACTTTTATTTTCGTCGTGATAAAAAAATACTCATTTATTTGTATTGATTACTCTTTCATAAAAAAAAAAAAAGCGAACTTGGGTGAATTAACGATTAAGTTTATATTGGTTAGCTAGCTGTAAGCACAGGGTTTAGTGGATTATCTTGCTTTTTTCAAAAATTGGACTTCCCAAAACATGGGATCAAAATTAAACATATTATGTTTGTTGTTGTTTACGAAAACCAAAAAAATGAATAAATATATAAAACTGAAAACGATATATTCGGATTCAAAAGGAATTAAATAAATACAAATCTGACCAACTCCATGAACTCAGTGAAATAATGCAGTGCGTAGTTTAAACCGATAACACTAATTGTATAATGGATATTATTTGCTAAAGAAACACCTATAATTTACTAATATTGTTAAAATAAATTGAGCTTATATCACATAAGTAAATATCAATGTAGGTACTGGAATAAGAAAAAAGGTGGGATTAAAAGCTATTAAATGTGATTAGGTTTTCAAATAAAACTACTCACCAAATTATTGAATATTTTACTCTAATAATTAACATATATAGCGACTCCAAAACAGTAACAGCTTTAAAATTTATTTCTCCAGAACGATATATATATATATATATATATATATATATATATATATATATATATATTCAACGTAGTTAAACCAATATTATGGATTCAAATATCTACCTAAAGTATGGTACAATTGAAAAGATAATTAGGTATCTTATTAAGTTAATCATGATTTGAATTTTCTTTTTAATAAGTATAAAAGTGGCTTGCCTAAAAAAGAAAAAAACCGACGTTGATAATTTTTTATGTCTCCAAATAAACTCGTTTCTAATTGTTATTTAAAAACTACTCGTTGATGCACAATTAACTTTTATGATTCTGACATATAATTTCTAATTGCAAATTCTATTCGTCATGGTATTCATCCTTGGCATATTATGTCCTAATGGAGATTATAAATAATAAACCTCAAGTCATGGTTTTAAATATATTACTCATGACATCTGTATAAATTTGCAAATCTATGTTTTCATCAACATCTTGAAAATTGAGAAGAAAATTGCATTGGATCTACTTGGATGAGTTCCCACCAAACTCTTATAATATAAAAAAAATGAATAAATTAAAATTAATTTGTGTATAAATTATGAAGAACAATTTATAAAAAATATATAAATATCTTTAACAAGTTAATTAAATTAATTTATTTTATAAAAATAATTTTAATTTTTTATTATTTTTCTAAAAAAACTCGCCTACGCATATTCTTAAAAATAAAATTATAAATATAGTTTACTTAATGCTGATTCGACTTGTGATTAGGAAAGGCTGCTCACTTCCACTACTATAATTTTCGTTTATTTTATTCATTATATTTAATTTAATAACATTTTCTAATATAGTGACATGATGTGATATTAATAGTATGTTCTAGCCTTATCGATCTAGTGACGTAATATATTTTTCAAAAAATTAAAATATCTTACAAAATTGAATCAAACAGCCAAGTGTTTGAAAATAACGATGAACACTCATTCAAGATTAGTATAGGCCGCGGAGAAACTGACAAATCACAAAAAATGCTGCAATCATCATCAGTTTTATTATATTGCGCAAAGTATTTATATTTATAAAATATTGGGTATTTTAAATTATCTTATTTCTTTATTCATAAATTAAAATTCTAATTAGCTTACTCAAATTAAAACATGCTTAAAGAATTTTGAACAATTTAAAATGGTGTTAAATAAAATAAAGAAAAAATAAACTAAAGATGGGTTCGAAGTGGGGCCACGTTCATTGATGAAATCATGTTTGATTTCGGCCCCACACGGCTCTATCATTTTTTTCATCCAAACAAACGCCGTTAACAACCTCATCTCAACACTGCTCCTTTTTCTTTTCTTTTTTTTTTTCGAACCTTTCTTCTAATGCCCATTTTATTTTAATTTTACTGTCAGAATTTTATCTTAATATAATATTCTATTCTATTTTCTAATAAATTACAAAGTACTTGTACTCTTCCTTGAAAATAAATAAATACTACTAAATAATTAATCTTTTTCAGGAATTCACATCTATGACCCCACGCATTCCTCGTTTTTATAGCCTGCAGCCACATGTACGTTAAGGCTTCGGTTGGGCCCCACCCCGTTCATAATTTTTGCCGTTATAATACCAGTTTTTACACTCATCAACGGTAATTCTATTTTCTACTGTTTCCCTCCTTTTGACTTTCATACTAAAGTATAATATTTTATTAGAAAATTATAAATCCTTGTAGTCAACTTTAACTAATGGTAAAAGCGTAACATGTAAGTTTGACTTACAGTTACAGAATATACGAAAAAGATAAAATTTAAATATAAAAATTATGTGAAGATTTTTTTTAACAAAGTCATAATTTATTAAATGTATTCCTTTTTTATGTATATATACATAAAAAAAAGTTACTAGTGAGTTTTTAAAATCTCAAACTTTTAAGTCAGAAAGTTCATTTAAAAACTAAATTAAAGCTTGTTTTATTGTTTAAGAAAAAAAAATACATAAATATACACAAGTGAAAACGACACCTTAACCTATCACATCTTTCTAATGATTATACTAGAAAAAGACATATAACCATGCCACTATCTAAAACCTCGTCAACTTGTTAATCTCCCATAGAATTGCAAACTCAGCGTTTCAAACCCATTTCTTGTTATACTTACAGTTTTACTTATAAACAAATCTATATTCTAAATGAGTAAAATGCATTAATAATGAATTGCTATTGAAAAAGTGGTGACTGTGATGTTCTTTAAAATAAATGGTGATAAACGAGCCCGGCAAATGGTATATATTATTCATGATGGTGTGAACAAAACCCAAATTAAAAACACTTGAATTAAAAATATGGAATAATAGCAGTTTGAAGGTAGCAATTTCCAATTACGTGCGAAATTTTGTTGTGGGGTAAGGATAATTTAATTAGGAAGTGCTTAATGATTAAATTGTGATAAAGACGTCTATAAAAAGAGGTAATGACGAGGGAGTATGAAGCTGAAAAAGCTTGATTGCATGTGATTAAGATAGAAAATGGAAAAGAAGGTTTTAGCAGAGCATGATGTGTGTAATAATAGAGGTGAAAGTCAACACTTACAAATTTGCCATTGTACCATGAGATGGATCCATGATGTGATCATCTCACATGTTTATACATCACGAGGCTTCCAATTAATTCATTACAATTACAAAAATATAACCAACAAAATATTAATATTCCTTTGTACTAAATAAATAAATAAATTCATATTCCTGTCACTTGATGTTTCATGATACGAAGGTAACACAACAAATATATATTTGGATTTTGCGATGTCGGCTTGAAATAGTATATACGAGTTATGATTAAATTGTATGTTACAAGTTGGCTTTAATAATATACAGATATTTTGAAATGTGTTCACACATCATAATATTTCATCAACCACAGTTATGTTTCAAAACTAAATTCATTATCATAATTAGACCAAGAGATTAACATGGGTTAGCTCGGGTAAATGCATAATTAAAGTAATTTCACGTTCTAAAATCGGTCCCATTTAATCAAAATTATTATCTGATCATACCTCTTTAAACCAAGTCATACTTTTTTTATGCAACATTTTAGATTTTTAGATGCATACATGTTCAGATACTTTTAATACTCCTGCCTTTGTGTTTTCAATGAGAAATTTATAATTTAAAAAAAATCAAATGTATTAAAGTTAAATTAACTTTATTTGAAACTAATTAAATTTTTTTAAATATTTTGTTTAAATAAGGTAATTAAAGTTTAATAATTTTTTATTTTTTTGGAATAAATATTGTAGTCATTATTAAATATACAAATTACCTCTTCAACCTTCAAATGTCAACAAAAAAAAAACAACTAATACAAATTTTAACTACAAAAGTTTTATTGGCATCCATAAAAAATAATCAGATGACTTAAGAAATAATTGAGATCAATATCGATCATATCAATTAGAAAATGATTAATATCGATATTAATTAAAAAAAATTGACTTATATTGATTGAAAAATAGTTTTATTAGCGTCAATAAAATAAATTTTAGTTGATATTAGTTCAAAAATAATTTTGTTTGGCAAAAAAAATTCTTAATTAACGTTTGTAAAAAAACAATGTCGAATCACATCAGTAGAAAATATTTTTTGTTAATATTAACGGAAAAAAATAACTTCTATCATCAGTAAAAAAACACTGATGATGTTTATAAAATAAAAACTAACTAATGTTAACTAAAAGGTAATATTAACCTATATTGTCAAAAAATAACTCTGATGGTGACAATAAAAATATATATTTTGAGATTAGTTGAGAAAATTATGTGAAGTGAATAACATCTAAACGTTGATAATTTGACTAACTTGCCCTGGTAGCTCAATTTGAGATCAAGTAAAAGAAACTATACGCGAAAAAGAGAGACATAGACTAGAAAAAAAAAATAGTATTATGAATTATATATTTTTTCAGATAAATTTTAAAATTTTCTATTTTTAAGTGATCAAATTGTTTACATGAATATCCCGTACTTTCAATTTTTATAAAAAAAATCCAAACTACATATTTTATCATAAAATATTTTAAGTTATTTACAAAAAAAAAAAAAAAAAAAAAAAATTTTTAAAAATTTTTTTTTTAAAAAAAAAAATTATTTTTAAAAAAAAAAAAAAAATTAAAAAAAAATATTATATTAATATAAAAGACTTAAAAAACAAAAAAAAAAAAAAAAATAGATACATTT
>Ga0099825_1004284_pt1 | contig 18756 bp, 9 predicted proteins | sample SiratroredBW_FD_76838 | JGI IMG/M metagenome (GOLD analysis project Ga0099825, IMG submission 76838) | Root nodule microbial communities of legume samples collected from California, USA - Siratro red BW | ecosystem: Host-associated > Plants > Roots > Nodule | place: USA: California | collected... | reverse complement strand
TTATTTTTTTTTTTTTTTTTTTTTTTTTTTTTTTTTTTTTTTTTTTTTTTTTTTTTTTTTTTTTTTTTTTTTTTTTTTTTTTTTTTTTTTTTTTTTTTTTTTTTAATGTTCGTTTGTAGGTATCGTCAACGACAGGATTGGTTGATTTTGAATATCTCACCTTAAGTTATGCAATTCCTGCACTGATCTTCTGTGGAAGAATAAAATCAACCATAATAATCACTTTCTCACTAAGTCACCCATTACAAAATTGCTATTAAGTTGACGATGACCATGCACAAATATTGTCTCCGATTATACGGATATTTCGTGAGGAGCACGACCATCTTATGCAAGAATATTTAAAGTTCGTGCCTAACAATATTTATATTTATTTTATATAGATTAAATATATTAATAATATATATTTGTAATTCTTAACATTAGAATGAAATTAATTATTAATATAGTTCACTTAATATAACAATAGTTAGCACAAATAATATGATATTTATAATCTCTTAACAATTATTTGAGGTTTAATCTATAAGGTCACAATTAAATATATTATTTTATCTAAGAGTTATCCCACTAGATGGTGAATATAGTGAATATTTACATCTTGATGGGTGACTAGAGTCACAAATTTCTTATAATAAGCCCATTAATTTTCAATTAAACTAACTGCGAAATAGTTAAGTTATTTTTTACAAGAAACTAGATAGTTTTAGAACTTTTTAGTAGAAAATCTTTCAACATACTTAAAATAAAGATTTTTTTTTCAAATTTCTTAAACCTTCATCTATTTGTCTTTTATTTTTTTTTCTCTTTTTCTTTAATTATCACCTTTGTAAAACCTACTCGAAATCTTTTTCCTCTTTTCATGTCATTTCTATATTCTTAAAATACTTCCTTTTAGTTATAATTTCTCACACAAATTATGTAAAATCAGTCATGATCATAATTGATGTAGTTTTCACATGGATGGAAATATGATATATTTTAAACCTAAAACCTAAACACATTCTATATCATATATGTTATATTAATATGTCAAATATAACTTTCTACAGGAAGATATATTTATTTAATATTTAATACAAAGTATATAAAAAATTCTTGTTATAGTAAATACAATTGTAATTTGACTAATTTTACTGTATTTAAAATTCAAATCATGTAAATGAGATATTAGTTAAAGAATTGATAAATAAAGAAATTTGATTGATAACCACATTGAAGTTGTAATTATAACGGAAAATATGGTTGAAATGTGCCGCTAATACTTGTGAATATACATATAAAAAAATTACTAGTGATTTATTAACCAATGCTCTAACAACATTGTTTTAGAATTTGTGTAACTTTAATTATACGTCGTTTGTTTATATTAGTGTAAGGCAATACTTACAGTAATAGCAATAGAAAATTTTAATAGAAAATCAAGGCCACAAAGTGCTGTTTTAACTACTAATTTTTCAACATACTTGCAATCCAAGAAATTTCATAGTTGATTTCTTAAGGAAACAATTCGTTCAACTCATCAATTTAAAAGGGTCAAGTGATCAACTTTTGAATTAAGTAAAGTAAAAAATAAATAAATAAATAAAATTTATTTATATGAATGAATTCCTTACATTTTGAGCTTTAATAAATTAATGTGACACTGCCACTGTTGTAATCAAAATTAGTAGTGCGACCATTCTAATTAAAATTAATAGATTGAAAATGACGATATAATCTACTCTATTATTTAATTCAGTCAAGTCATATTCATGAGAAAGTTGCAAAGAAAAAAAAGTGAGATAAAATAATTTCGAAGCAGTCATTCCACCTAACCTTCATTTTAAAATGATAAAAATGAAGAAAACTATATAACAAAACAAGATCCGGAAGGAACATAGAAGTTACACAGGACTATATATTGATGTACCTGAGAAAACAGTTCTATTTTATCTATTTTTTAAATAAAATCATAGAGAAGTTTATCTTATTCAATTTAACCTTAAACTAGGAGTTTGAGGAACTACAGTAAAGTAAACGTATGATCCAAGTTTTGTTATGTTATGATGTTACCCACTGTTTAGTCAACAAAAATCCAAGCCAATCTCTGTTTGAAAATAATTAAACTTCCTAGTCAACTTCAAGAAGCAAAAATCAATGTACTGGTTATTTCTCAGAAATTGGCTTCTCGCAGAAATCATCACCAATCAATCAAATAATTTCCAAAAGAAAAATAATTAAAAATGCACTCCCTAAAACATTTAATCAAGAGCTATGCAATTGCTAGGACTAGGCCTGCTTGTGTACAAAAAGGATAATAAGTGGTTCATAATTGCATTCACTGAGAAATCCTTCTTACACCTCTCTTGTCTGCAACAACAATGCATCTCTTTCCCTTCACTCCCATAATCCTTTTCGCCGTTTTGATCCACAACTTCTCTCTGATTCTGGGGCAGCAACCTTATATTGGTTTAGGCACAGTAGCATGCCCTTCAAGTGGTAACAAACACTCTATTCGTGGTTACACTTGTAATGCTGCAAACACCTGCCAAGCATTCCTTACTTTCAGATCTCAGACCCTTTACAACTCTGTCTCCACAATATCTACTTTACTGGGTTCTGACCCCTCCCAACTTGCTCAAATAAACTCCGTTTCCCTGAATGACACCTTCCAAACAAACAAGTTGGTGCTTGTTCCGGTCAACTGTTCCTGTGCAGGTGACTATTATCAAACAAACACATCCTATGTGTTCCAGAATTCAGAAACTTACTTCCTGATCGCCAACAACACTTTCGAGGGCCTCACAACATGTCAAGCTTTGCAGAACCAAAACCACAACCCAGCAAACATATACCCCGGTAGAAAACTTCTAGTGCCTCTCAGATGTGCTTGTCCCACCAAAAACCAGACCGAGAAAGGCATTAGGTACCTCTTAAGCTACTTGGTGAAGTGGGGTGATTCTGTTTCACTCATCGCTGAGAAATTTGGTGTTGACAAGATGACCACTCTTGAAGCTAATAACCTCACTTTGACACAAGCCACGATCTATCCCTTTACCACACTTCTAATTCCCCTTCATGATAAGCCCTCGAGTTCTCAAACCGTTTCTCCAGCTGAAATTTCGCCACCCTCCTCATCACCCCCGTCTTCTCATCACAAGAAAACGTGGGTGCATGCTGTTGTTGGAGGTGTTGTAGGAGCTTTTGCCTTGACATCAGCTTTCTGTGCTGTCATTTTCTTCACACGCTATCTCAAAAAGAGAAACAAAGATGAATCAGCGGTAGTGTCCAAGAGTTTTGAGGCAACTAAGCAAAATCCACAAAGGAAGATAAATGAAAAATTGTCAGAGATCATATCTGGCATAGCTCAATCGTTCAAGGTGTATGATTTTGAGGAACTGAAGCGAGCGACAGATAACTTTAGTCCTAGCTACTGGATCAAAGGGTCTGTTTATCGCGGTGTGATTAACGGTGATTTGGCAGCAATTAAAAAGATAGAAGGTGATGTGACAAAGGAGATGGAGATACTGAACAAAGTCAACCATTCCAATGTTATACGTCTTTCCGGGGTTAGCTTCCACGAGGGGCGTTGGTACCTTGTTTTTGAGTATGCTGCTAATGGAGCTTTGAGTGAATGGATCTACTTCAACAACGTGGATGGGAAGTTTCTGAGTTGGACTCAGAGAATACAGATTGCATTGGATGTGGCCACAGGACTTGATTATCTTCACAGTTTCACTTCTCCTCCTTATATCCACAAGGATATCAATAGTAGTAACATTCTTCTGGATGGTGACTTCAGGGGAAAGGTTGCAAATTTAAGCCTTGCTAGGCGTGTGGAAGGAGGGGATGACCAATTTCCTGCCACCAGGCACATTGTTGGGACAAGGGGCTACATGGCTCCCGAGTATTTGGAACATGGTCTTGTGACCACGAAGCTTGACGTGTATGCTTTTGGGGTAGTGATGCTGGAAATGATCACAGGAAAAGAGGTTGCTGCTATTGTAACAGACGACGAGACAAACTTGTCACATGTTTTACGTGTCGTGCTTGGTGAGGAAAGTGGCCAGGAGAGGTTGAAGGAGTTTGTGGATCCCTCTTTGCGAGAAAATTGTCCATTTGAACTTGCTATGTTTGTGATTGAAATGATTGATAATTGCATATCGAATGATCCAGCAAGTCGTCCTAGTGTGCATGAGATTGTGCAATCTCTGTCAATAACCCTGAATTCTTCACTGAGTTGGGAAAGGTCAATGAAAACTAACGTTTCAGTGGCAGCCTCTTGATGTTACAGCAGTTGAAACAAGATGCTTCTATCAGTCAACGATATTCTGTATTTCCGTTTACTTATGCTGTTTTATTCGTCAATTATGGTGGAGAATTGTAGTATTAGTGTGTTTGTTTATATTCCTACAATTTGGAACTCCATATATATATCTCCCATAGCTCAGCTGTATAATTTGGACTTTGGAGAATAAATTTCAATAACATGTGTCGTATATAATTAAAATGTACTCTATATAATAGAATATGATTTTTGAAATATGAACGTGAATGACAGTTTGCTGCATACTTATTCTTTATGATATTAGAACAGGACATTAATTCTGTCTGATATTTTTTGTTTTTGCGATGGATGAAAACAGCAAAAAAGGGAAGAAACAACCTTCTCCCTCACCATAGTATGGAATTGCTTTTGTTGTCCATTGCACAAAATGTGATAGGAAATGATATGAGATCTCTTCTTGTTTCAAAATTATTAGCTATCTTGAATGGTGGAATACTAGATGTGGGAACGAAAAAAGCAGCGGTCCTATCATGGTGTGAGAGTAGATCACTTCCTACCTTTCTCTATTAGTTCACCTTCTTAACATCTCCAAAAATCAATTAAGTAAATAGGATCCACATAAAGATCCACCTCAATTAAGTAAATAGGATTCATATGTATAAAGAGAAAGGATCCACCTCAATTAAGTAAATAGGATTCATATGTATAAAGGATTCACCTGTAGAAGACTTTCCTATACTAAAAAATAGTGAGATAGATGAAATTGTAAACTTAAATCATATTTATAAGATCTTATCATTTAAGACTTTATATTTTTTCATAATAATTTTATATGTTATGAATTATCAATTACCAAAATATAATATGATTGAGGTCAATTAAAATAAATCACAATAATAAATTGATCTCAATTGTAATAATTTATTAATTGGTAATTAATAGTGGATTGAGTCCTAATATGTCTTAATGTACAAGCATCATCTTAAATTTAAATATGTTTGAATCTTTGAATAATAATTCTGTTTCAAATGAAAAATTGACAAAAAGTCTTATATTTTTTCTCTTTGATATTGGATACTAAAGATCTTATTACATGACCCACAAGAAACACTTGCTTATAGATATTTTATATATTTTCCCTCTCCCATTATGTTGAATGATGAAGCATATACTAATTCGTCCACAAAAGGATAAAGATATGACTATTAAACATGTTTTATGTGTTGATAGGTTTACTTGCAATTTGATCTTTTTCTCTTAGTTGATTAAGATTTAAATTGTGTAGTTACGATATACTCATAACAGTTGATACAATTAATTTAAAATTAAAATAGTAAATATTATAATTTAAAATAAAATATGATTTACTCTAAATCTTAAATACAATAATGATAAACTAATAACGTAGTTATAATAATGATAAAAATTTAAAGTTGAAAAGAAATCTTAAATTATTACTTGTACTCTCACAATTTCTTAAAGATTATTGTATGGCTAACGAGTGAAGAGACTGAATACGTAAAATAAGTTTGTTTTTGTTTTCATACAAAAATGCTTACATAATTTCATTCATAATAAGAACACACATACAAGATGGAATACGATTAAAAACATGATAGCAAAGATAAAAGAGTAATTTATGAAATCGGTGAATTTTTTTAAATTTATTAAAATGGTTAATTTTTCTAAATGATTTAAATGGACAAATCATGTTTTGTATTACAACTTTAAAATACAAAAGTTTTTAAAATAATGATGCAAACACTTAAACTTTCTATTTTTATGTTAATAATGTGTAAAAAACTGTAAAAATTTATTTTTATATAATGAAAGAGTAACAAAAATTGATACAAGAGATGCTGCTATAACCTAATATTGATAATTATTTTGTGGATTTTTTTAATTATATACTGTTCAACTTTTTTATTTATTCTGAAATTCATACTCTCTTATTTTCTGTAATCATATATACCTAATAATACATAATTTTCAAAACTTTCACTAGTAGCTTTGAGATGCAGCATGTCTACGCAAGAATCTCCATAGAGCTGATCCACGACTCTTAGCATCGATTCCTATTGTTGGTACTAGTTTCTTTTGAACACTAAGAGTTAGGTAGCTCTGTTAATGATTGGAGCAACGAGGAAACTTCTATTTATATTTTATATACATATTATTCATTCATTTATTTTAAAACGCCCTTTCTGTTACATGAATAACTAGTTGACTTGCAGCATCATCATCTAAGGGTAGAGCTAGTCTGCTTTCTTTGATGCTGTCTATAGAATATTATAAACCTAGAAATATATTATAATATCCCAAATTTGCTTGGTTACTTCATGCATCAGCATAAGTTAAAAATGCATCTGTCCCTAAGGATTACATTTTTACTACACAAATCAACTATGACATGCTTAAGATAAATAGTGTCTTTCTAAAAATTCTCTGTTGTCTACATAATTGTTTTAAGATTAGACAAAATGGCAAACACCATTTTAATTTATCAGTATCTCTAATGCATGTAAAAAAATTTTATGTCTTCTTGGTAATGCTAATCCTCCCTAAGTTTCAACATTTACACTTAGGTCATCCAGCCTCGTGACCAAAAACAAAAAGAGTGGATGAACAAAATCCTGATCCTGAATTCTGTCTCTGCAATATTGTGATTTTGAGGTATAAAATATGAGCTTAATACAATGACAGAAACATATACTTTAAACTCAATTGTCCTTCTCTTTAATCTGTTTGTACATGTAATAAACAACTCCATCATTTGATTCACTTTCAAGTGTCATAGAAAACAAGTACAGAGAAACAAGCAAATTTAGTCTGAGGTGAACCGCAATTGCCATTCGTTTTGCCAACTCTACCTCAAACTTTAAAGAACAGGGATGGAAAAACTAAATGTTGAACACTCACCGTAAACCAATTCATCATTATTGACTAAGGTGAAATAATTATTTTAGAAAAGTACCATCTCGGATGTGAGAAACTAGATTGGCTTCACTCAATCAACGAGCTGCGATGGAAGTGACAATTTGAGTAGCTTCTACATCTAATCCAGACGAAGTCAATGATCTCTCCAGTGTCACGGGAGATGATTGAGTGAGAAGGGAGAGACTAAGGACAATTTCTGCTATGGTTGGTCTGGACAAAGAATTCTCTGCAGTGCAATTCACTGCCAAGGAGGCCAAGCTGAGAGCATAATCAATAGGATAATAATTATCTAACTTAGGATCCATCCATTTTCTGAGCCTCTCCTCTCTATTCTCTTCTAGATCAAAGATCTTCCAAATGTCCTTCCACAGCATAACCACCTCACCGTTTTCTTTGGTTGTCATGGCTTTCCTGCCAGTAAGCAATTCTAACAGAACCACCCCAAAAGCAAATACATCTATCTTTGACATCATGGGGTTGGTAAAAGTTCTGGCCATGGAGAAATTTGCTATCTTTGCCTTAAAGTTAGAGTCAAGAAGGATATTACTGCTTGTGATGTCCCTGTGGACTATTCTTGGATAAGCATGTTCATGCATGTACTGCAGACCCATTGAAACATCCACTGCTATGCTTATCCTCTGGCACCATGTAAGGGACGTCCTTGAGTTTGATGTCTCTGAACAAGACTTGGCGAAAAGCCACTCATCAAGAGACCCATTTTCAGCATATTCATAAACCACAAAACAATTTCCATCGTTGTCTGATGAGACACCCATCAGTTTCACCAGATTTCCGTGATTCACCTTCTGCAGAATTTTCAGCTCCTCGGTGACATCTTCCTTGAATCTTTTTATTGCTAAAACCTTACCATCTATGTTAGCCTTGTACACTGATTCCCCAATCTTGCACTGCTCACTGAGGTTCATGGTAGCTTCCAAGATTGCACCAGTTTCATACATGGTAGGCTTACTTACATAGCCTGAAACTCCAGAAAGTAGTTTATCTGCAGTTTTAGCTGATGAAGCACCCCTATTCAAACTCCTCATTTTCAGACAACATACACACACCAGTAATATTGCTGAAACCACAACCGGTAGTGTGCATCCCAGGCTGATACCAATTATAACTAGAAGACCAAGTCTGTGTTTTCTTCCACCTGAAGGAGATTGAATAAGATCTGGCAAGCGTGTAACTGGGATCAAAACTGGAAGGTTGCTTGCGGCAGTGAAGTTTTGACCATAGTTGTTTTCAGTCAATATGTCCTCTGGTGATGCACCGAACTTGTTACTTACAAGGGAAACATTGTCATTGGGCTGCCACACGTGAGTGATCAGGTACTTTATCCCTCTGTCCAGCTGGTTCTTTGAAGGACACTTGCAGAATAAAGGAATCACAACTTGGATGCCTGTTGGCAAAGTAGATGGACCTAGACCGGGGTTTAACTCCATCACCACATGCCAATTTGTGAGATTCTGGTATAAAGTGGTCGCAACGAAGTAGAAGCTATCACCTTGGTTGATCTGATAGGAGATATTGGCGAAAGAGCGGTTTCCAGTGCAACCACAGGTTACTGGTATCAGTAAGACTTGGCCTGGAATCAACTTGTCTTCCTCATGCTCTAAGTTGCTGGCTCTTGCAATTGACAAAGGACTCGTGTCAAATATATTAGATACGCTGGTCAGACTCAAAAAATTTGGAGACTGGGTTATGTATGTCACATAGGTTTCACATGAAGGAGGTGAATTGGAAGGGCATGAAAAGTTTGTTCCATTGGTCTGTTGTGATTGAGCTGCAATACAAGTGAAAAACATGAGTACAACATAAAGAATCTGAGCACGGAGAGAAAGAGAAACAAAGAAGACAGCCATTGATGTGAAGTTGTGAACAAATGTAAGTTATGAGGCAGTCTACTATCACTGGCAATCGTTGTTGTTGATATGTAGTTCTTTGTCAATTAAAATACCCTTTGGCTTAATATAAAAATATGGTCCTGTTTGTGTCATTAGCTTTAACTATATGTCCTTTTGGCTTTCCGAATCCTAGACACAGTGGTCACGTCAATATTTATATTAGACAAATTGTATGCAATTGATGCGCATGATATATAAAAAAATGGCAATAGAGTATTGTAATGCCAAATCAAAGTTTTGGACGGCCAGTTAATGCTCCTACCAGTTCTATCGTTGCACGATGTTAGCCAGCAAGCCGACACCAATACACCAACTAAGCTTGATGATATCTTGGTATAGGGGTAGATTTGCTAAGACTTACCAAGACCATTTATTAGCGACTGTAATTTTCACATGATTCAACATAGTAATAAAAGGAATATTGCATGTAAAGGAGGCTATAAGATTTAGCTGACTTCGGACTAAACTAAAACGCTTATCAAGTGATGTTATTAGATGAAATATCAAATGATACTATCAGAGATGAAGTATTAAACGAAATTATAGAGTAAGTTGAATGAAAGAAAAGTTCGGACGAGGTTATCAGAACTAGAAACAATATCAGATAAAGCAGAAAGATAGAAAGCAACAACTTCACACCAAAGGAGCAAAACTGATTTTATGTAGTAATATTGCAGAATTTACGGTGAGTCAAAAAAGGGCTTAAAGGATCTCAAATGAAGTAAGACCCTTTATAATATTTTACCATATTACTATCTAGCAAATTTTGCTCAAATAATAATCTCTATAACATCCACATTTTTATAATTTTTATTTATTTTTCATCTCTTAAAAATTTAAAAATTAATTTAATTATTATAATGAAATATCATTTTTTATTCTTATTCAATAAAAAAAATAATCATGACTAAACAAAAGGAAAAATATCATTACCTTGCAGTTTACACTTTTTTTTGGCGTAAGCCTCCTCGAACCGAACTCAGTGATTCTAAAATCATCAGACATTTAATTCTATAGATAAAATTGGAGATAAACAAAACAAAACAAAAGGATTATAGTTGCAGTAACGAGCCTGCATATCTTTCAAATTCTTTATATGTTCCCCATTTATGGAACATGGTCAAGTCTGATGTAATATAGTTTATATTGGCAGCACAAGCTCTTAAAAAAATCACCCCTTTACTCCTGAAAATAAATCACCCATTTTTGTCCTCAAATTAGTACCTTCCTTTCTAAACAGTCTTTAAAGTAACAAAATAGTTTAAGTAATTTTGAATACTTATTAGTTAAGAATTGATGTGTTAGAGTAAAGTCCAAGAACCCATCTGAAGGTTATTTTTTTCAACATTTAAGGCATTACTTACATAATTTTTAATGCTTTTTAAGTAATTTTCCTTACTCTAGAACCATTGATGAGAGCACAATATTTGATAGATCAGATTGATGATTAACTCAAATGCCCTCCGTATCTATTTCTCTTAACGTTGTTTCGTCACCCTTTCTTTCACTGCCTGAGTGCATCCCTTGTTTATTCATAACTGAAATTTGTAACCAAATACTTCCGTAAGAAAAATAAAAGGAATTGAAAATTGCTACAAGATAACCAATAACAATTAAAAAAATGATAACTATTAGATGCCCTGCAAATTGTATAAGTCAGCAGGCGACTGAATGCAGTTCTCCACACGTTAAACAAGAGCTTGATTGAGTGAATACAACGAAGCATTTGGTAGCCATAAAAATAAAGGCTCATTCTGAGTATCAACCCACGTCCTAGCCTACAACAAATATTCAGAAATCTAATAAATACAGCAACCATAACTTTTGTAGTCAACCTTACCGTCTAATACAATCTCCACTGCTATTGTTGTTTTCATGATTTTAAATTATGGTCCCAATTCCGATTGCAGTCACCAAAATCCTTGATATTGCACAAATAATACATACTAATGTGAGAGGAGTTGTGATGGCAATAAAACAATTGCGAAATTTTTGTAAGAATTGTTTGTCATCTGTAATAATGTGTGCTGAGATTTCATGTACGAAGAAATTCACACCTATCGTATAGACCGATGGACAACTCTAGCCCCCATTTTAAGCAAAAGAATTAGAATAAATACTAAAAACTCTTGTGAGATCTAAAGAGCTGACAGTCCATTCATGACCCTGCAATGCAGATGGAAGAACCGTATTTATTTCCTCACAACTATCTTCCACTGCTGCAGCCTCTCTTCGTCTCCCCTCTTTCCAGAGACTCTTCACTAGCAACTCTTTGGTGGCAGAGTCAGGCACTAAACCAGAATTCTTCATGTCTTCAAATAGCCTCCACGCTAGTGCAGCTCTATTTGACTTGCAATAACCTTGGATTAATACCTTAAACAAATAAGCATCTGGCTCTAGACCGCTCTGCCTAAGCATTGCAAAGAGCTTCTGCACTGTTTTTATGTCCCCAAGCTGTGAAAAGTAGAGCATTAGGCCTGAAAATGTCCGGATATCTGGGCAAATACCATTTAAAATCATGTCATCAAGCATATCCAAGGCATCAGAGTTTCTTCCACACTTCGTCAATGTTCTTAGAAGAGACGAATACAGAAGCATCAGGTTAACATTTGATATGGGACCGCAAAGAATTCGATCATCATTGAAAACCTTCAAAGCAGCATCAGCATTTTTTGAAATCCCATAAAATTCAATGATCAGCCTGATGGTGCTGAACGGTAGTCTCATTCCCTCCATTCTGATCTTGGAGATGAGTGTATTAACCAAGTCAGTACGTCCATGGCGTGCTAGTAGGGTCATGATTCTTTGTACCGTGTATATGTCATGAGTAAATCCACTTTGATTAGCAACCCAGCAGAAGAAACTCCATGCAGCTTCTGGTGTTTTGAAATTTCTAAGCATCTTGCAAACCAACCTTGTTGTCCACACAAAGTTTGCACCCTCTAGTGCTGCTACTTCATCAGGACTCCAATTCCGCAGGGCACTGACCAAAGCCCGTGGGTCCAGCCACGGTTTTAAATGAACTCCATCAACAAGATCACATTGACTAGCATCATTCATATTCTCATCTTCACCCTCATTCTCATTATCATCCTCATCACCACTATCCATAGAATAACTTACACTCCTGATTCTCTCATCTGGCAAAATTCCTCGCAGTAATTGCTCCTTATCCTCAAGAATTCCTTCCTCCTTCATCTGCTGCAGCAACAAACTCACGCCTCTACTAGGAAGTATTCCATCAACCTGCATTTCATCAACTAAAATTCTCACTTCATCAAACCGTTTGCTACCTACAAAACCCTCAAGCAGAACGGAGTACTGCTTCAAAGTGCGTTTGACCCTCATCAAAGGCAACAGGTTAAAAACCTCCAATGCTTCTGATAACTTCCGGGACTTCACAAGGTGCTCGATTATTATAGTGTAGCTTCTGCAATTCGGCAGAGACCCTTCATCAATCATCCTCTGAAAAATTCGTACAGCCTCCGAGTCCTTTTTCATTTCAGCATAAAGAGCCATAACAATGTTATATGATTCGGTGCAGGGATGGTTGCTCCCCAGTGTATACTGTTCCCACACTTGAAGGACAGTGTCAAGGTCCCTAGCTGCAGCATGCCAATGCATAAGATTCATGAAGCTGATCCGAACAGTGCCGAACCGGTTGGCTCGGATAGCATCAATGAGGGATTTGAGCTCGGAGCATCTACCAGCCTTGGCAAGCACAGTTGCAAGTGCATAGAGTGTGTGTTGGGTGTGGGAAAAACTGGAATTTTTTTCGAGGGCATGAACAAGGGAAAGAGCGGAATCTGCAGAGGGGGCAGAGCGAAGGGCGTGAGTGAGCACGAAAGAGTCAAAAAGACGGTGGTTTATGAGAGGGGGAAGGGAGAAGTTGGGGTTGTTAGAGCGTAGAGTGAGTCTAATGGAGTCAATGAGTTTCGCACGGTTGAGGTAGTGAGAAACTTTTGTGGGAAACGGTTCACGACGACGGGCATAGGAACGAGATTGCACTTGCGAGCTTAACCTGTTGAACAGGTTAACCTCGCAGAAGAAGGACCTCAAGTGCTTCCGCATTTAGCAGTGCCAGGGTTGTTTATGCTTACGGTTCATAATCCAGGAACCGTTTGTATTGTTCGTTAGGTGACGCAATTAATCAAACACTTGGTGTGCGCGTTCGGGGATGAGCTGATTCACAAGGCAACTGAATTACAAAAACCAGGTTCAGTGGGCTCAAATCTTTATGAGCTTCTGAATCAGTCTTTAAAATTCAAAGGCTTTAAAATTGTTAATGGAGGTACAGCATGAAGTGATGGAGCTCATTCACAAGGCTTTCAAATCCAAGCCTCTTTTAGCGCTGTGTATAGATCCTAGGTAACTGGGAAAAAAAAAGAAAAAAAGAAGAAGGAAAGATAGTAGAAAAATGAGACCGTTTAAATTGAGGAAAAGATTGGAGTAGATTTAATAGATGTGATAATGAAAAATAAATTAATTAATTAAATAATATACTACATTACAAAAATATGTTTAAGTTAATTTTAATAAAAATAGATATTAATTAAAATCTAAAAATGACCAATGGTAAAATAATTAATTTATAAATGGAAAATAATATTTAAATTTATTTTATTGATAACATTCCATAAAATATATGAACTTAAAGAGTAATTAAATTTTAATACAATTTAAGTTTTTTTTAATATTGGGAAAACAAATAAAATTCATTAATATCGAATTACGCATAATGAATTATGGTCATGCCTCCAGCAAATTTTTCTAATTTATCTTCCCTCTCTTCTTCTTTTTTAGTTGTTTTCAATATGTTTTGCCAGTAATTTGTTAAAGCACATTAGGTTTGCTATTGAGATTTTTCTCGTTTGAATGATTTGAAGAACGAGGAAGTATGCAAGGTTAAGTAGAGTATCACTTTCAACACTGACATTCACTTTATTAAAAGCTTCATCAAGTTGTTAAGTATTTGCCTATACAAAATCTATGCATATTTTTTGTTTTGTTTTTTTGTTTTTATCAGCATTATGCTAGAGAAGGTTTCTAATCTCATCCAGATTTTTCTATTGTTAGTTTGGATTAAGATTAACACGGATAGGATTGTTTGTAGTTATCCTAGTCTTGCTGTCTATTCTAATATTTTTAGTTCGAGCTGTGGTGAATATATTTAAATATTGCTCTGGAGCTTAGTCAACTGAATTCAAATATGTATATACATTTCCCTCGTTATATGTGAATAAAGTATAAACAAGAAACTTTTCATAACGGAAAACATAAAAATCTTGAACATAAGAAAGCAATTTACAATGCTCACTGCATGTTATATCTCACCCACCATCAATGATATTATCAGTAAAAATATGATTGATAATATATAGTATAAAATTTAATCCAATTTGGTCAAATTAACATATAAAAGAGTCTATGATTGGTAAGCCTTATATAATTCCTCCAACTTCCCAACAACTAACGACTTTTATGGTCCCATGTTGAAGCTCACCACTGCATAACATTACCTATTTTTATAGGCTCAATAATAGCTTCAACATGCATTGGAAATATAGTTAATGGGTTGTTGTAATTACAGTTAGCTAAGTTTTATTCCGCTGTAATATCTGTTTGGAAGTCTGATATGAAAGGAAAGAGACAATGAAAAGAGACAAGTTCTGTGATATGAAAGTGCCAACGACTAATTATATTTTATTTCTGATAGATTAAATAGATACCCTCATCAAATCCATATTATAAACCCTAAACCCATATTATAATGGCCACTGTCACTGGTGCAGCGAGGGATGGTAAACAGTAGGAATCAAACACAAGAAGCCCTTCCTTCTAATTGCTAATCCGAAGTTTTCTGTCATGTCCAAATCCTCAGGTTTCATCCCATTTGGAAGTTCCCAGTTGAAATGATAAAGCAGTAGAGCTAGAGGAAGCATAATGGAGGCTAAACCAAATGACATGCCTGGACACATTCTTCTTCCTGCTCCAAATGGCAGATACTCGAAGTTGTTCCCTTTGAAATCAATGGAACTACCATCAAACCTCTCTGGCATAAACCTCTCAGCATCATCCCAATATTGGGGATCTCTTCCCATTGCCCATACATTCACCATGATTTTAGTCTTGATGGGTACTTCATACCCATCAATGATGGTTGGTTCAGAGCATTCTCTGGGAAGCAACAAGGGAGCAGGAGGATGCAGTCTCAGTGTCTCTTTGATCACCAACTTCAAATAACTAATTTCCTCTAAATCACTTTCATGGATTCTTCTCTTTCCTTTAAATGCTTGTCTTAACTCAGCTTGTGCCTTCTGCCTCACTGCTGGGTTTCTCATCATTTCTGTCATGGCCCAATCTATCATCGATGCTGAGGTATCAATTCCAGCAACAAATATATCCTACACAGTATCAAAAATTGTTATACTTTGTTCACCTTTCACGTTACAATCAAAATTTTCAGTTTAATAAAACTGGATTATATATCACAAGAAAATCGACCAAAACTATAATATAGTACACAAACCATCATGCATGCTATTGACTATTAATAGTTACGTCTGGGATATTGCATCCTTAATAGTTTAAGAATGATGTGTTCCTTTAAAGTTGATTACAAACTTATTTAATTGCTAATGTTTTACTCGTTCTATTCCTAAATATAATACAGTTGTAAGAAATCATATTTATTTAAAATTTAGATTTATTTGATTAATAATTAATAAAAATGGAATATTCTTTGTCTCTACATATTTTATAAAAAATAATAATAATTATCACATAATAAATTGAGTAATTTATAATGTATTGTAAATATTTTTTAAATTATCCTCAAAATTATTGGGGATTAATGATATTACTCTTTCTCACTAAAGTACTTTCAAACAAATTAAATAGGGTACGTAGAAGAAAAATACGTCAACTATAGATGTATTCTCGAACCCCATAAAAGCAACAAAGAGATAAATTATAATATTTATTATTTATGCACTAAAATGCTTAATTCGAATAAAAAAATTCTGTCACTATTAGACAAATTAAATATTTTTGCAATAAAATGTTATTTCAATAAAAATTCTAAAACTTTATAAAAAAAATTCTGACTTTTTAAGATTACAAATGTTAAATTTCACAAAAAAGTAAAAGTTTGAAATTTTGGGCAGTACTCTGCAATCTCTATTCTTCCTTTTATTTTTCTCTCCCATCTCTCTTTCGTGTGGGGTCTGTCTGATGGGATTCCTGTTTTCTAGTTACTGTCTTTTCTATTTGTTCTCTCTCATCTCTTTTTGTCATCCTTTCCTTCTATTAATATTGTTTGTTGTAAAAGTAATAGTGTTTATATTCTTGAATTACCAAATATGATTTTAAATTAAATTATTAACTATTAAATACTTTAAATTAGATAGTTATTTTAACAAAGTTTACTATTAACATTTAATTTATATATATGTATATATTTTTTACATAAAGTAGAAATTAACTTACTCAAATTGAATTGATTTATCAAGATAAAGAATTCAAAAAGTGAACAAAGATTAAATAAAAATTCAAAATTTTAATTAGAATTTCAAATGTTAAAATGTCAGAGTTCTTCATCCAAACCCAACCTAGCTACACTTATTTAGACGAAAGCATAATCAATACAATGGATGATTAGACAAAAACCTTATAAAAAAGACAAACATTTCCGAAGTGTCTTTTATTTGAGACAAAAGAAACGAGTCTAAAATTGTTTAAAGGATCATTATTCACTACATATGTTTATCAACTTCAAGCAAATTACGATTTGTTTGAACAGTGAGATTATTATCTTCATGTTTTTAGCTTCCCACATTTTAAAACCCATAACTGAAGTTTGAGTAAAATTCGAAACAAGTTTGAACTGCATAATTTATTAAATATACATTAAGAACTAATATTATTTATATAATGGCTTAATAATTATTTGTCTTATTAAACTATTATATTAATTCAAATATTGTTATTATTATATTATTATAAAATAATTATGAATCGGTGGTATATAAAAAACTGTAAAACAAGGATATTATGTGGGCAATGGAAAAGTAGGTTGTATAGATATAATTTTGCTGTACTAATGGACTCACCGAAACCATAGCTTTGACGTGTTGGGTAGTGAAGTTGATCCCGAGGCTCCCACTTTTCTGGACTCTAAGAAGAACATCAACAAGATCCTCCTCTTCTTCTTCCACGCTTCCTTCTTCCTTTCTGGGGAGCTTTTGCTCATGTTCACTAACAATATTGTCGTAGATCCTATCAAGCCGCTTCTGCAATTTGTCCAACTTCAACCTTTTCCCAGTAAGAACACGTACGAACTCCATAGAAGGAAACAAATCAGGGATGTCAAACCCTCCAAGATGTATCGCTACTTGCTTCTGCAAAGACTCAAACTCCTCCTGCTCCCCGCACATGTTCCCAAAAGCTGCCCTGAAAACAGAAGTGCTTATCAGGTTCGAAATTCTGCTGCTAAGGTTCATTTCTCTCCCCGCCCATGACTCAATTTCTTCTATGAACTTTGCTGCGGCTTCTTCTCTGATGAAAGAGAAAGCCTGCACCTTCTTCGCGCTAAGAAGCTCCAACATGCAGATTTTCCTCATCTGCCTCCAGTACTCACCATATGGGGAAAAAGCCATGTCTATTCCCCCATAGGTGAAAATCTGAGCGGGAACAAGTTGGGGTCTCTGCGCAAAAGCAACATCGTGGGTTTTCATTATCTCCTTGGCCATCTCCGGAGAGGATGCAATCACTGTTGAAATTTGACCAAGTTGGAGGTGCATGAGAGGGCCATATTTTTGGGCAAGGTCTCGAAGAGCAATGTGTGGAAGTGAACCTGCTACTGCTAGTTGATGCAGGTTCCCTATGATAGGTAACTTCCTAGGGCCAGGGGGCAGTTTGTGATTAAACTTTGGCTTCAAATATCTTGCAAGCCAAGGCAACAACAACAATAGAATGAAGGTAATAACCCAAAAGGATGGTGCATTAATTTCCATGGAAGCTGTTAGCTGTTGAAAGAGACTCTTAACCCTCAACTGAAGTTTTGTGCTTATGAGGTTTCACTAGTTGCTGCCATGCTGGTTTCTATTTATAGAAAAATGATAGTTTCACACTCCTATTTCTAGAAAATACTCACATGACACTGTTTTATATTTATAAAATATTATATATTAATAAAATAATAATATTTTTTTAATATTAAATGTGAGTAAAATGTCAATAATAGTGCTAAAATGTGAATAGTAATACTAAAATATCATCGAACTACTTCCGTCGTGTTGATTATTAAGACGTATACTCCCCCAGAAGAATAAAGTTAATTTGATACTACTGTTCAGAGAATATTTTCTTTTGACATACGAGAAAAGCTGACTTTACGAAAACCTAGGATTTTGTTGCTTAATATTTCAAAAACCTAGGAAAATGTGTCCTTTGATAATTATGGTTTAAGTTTAATATTTTCAAAGTTTAAATATAATTTTGAGACTTTTATATTTGTTCAATATATATATATATATATATATATATATATATATATATATATATATATATATTTTTTTTTTTTTTTTATATATTTTTTTTTTTTTTTTTTTTTTTTTTATTTTTTTTTTTTTTTTTTTT
>Ga0099825_1004282_pt1 | contig 18758 bp, 8 predicted proteins | sample SiratroredBW_FD_76838 | JGI IMG/M metagenome (GOLD analysis project Ga0099825, IMG submission 76838) | Root nodule microbial communities of legume samples collected from California, USA - Siratro red BW | ecosystem: Host-associated > Plants > Roots > Nodule | place: USA: California | collected... | reverse complement strand
TGTTTTTTATATTATGACTTCAAATTTTTTATTAATATTATATATATAAAACTAAAAAATATTTATATATATATATATATATATATATATATATATATATATATATATATATATATATATATATTAAGATTCTCTTTCTACATATTTTTTTGAGAAATTACCCTTGACATAATTATTTCTTTTACATAAAAGACTTGCTAATTTTTTTCACCATTTCAAGTAATTTTATTTTTCAATATTTCTTACATCAAACCAATATAGAAAGACAAATTCAAATATATTTAAAGAATTTTGTTTTTATAATTTTAAATTTAAACATTTAATATTGACTCAAATTATTTTTTTTTAAATATAAGGTTATTACAAATTTTTTAAAATACATATTTAATAAGCATTGTTATCGCGTAAGTTCAAGAAACGTGGTATAAATAAGGTCACAAGTGTGAAATTTTATATACTTCCACCCCAAGAAAATACATATTTAGTGTTGATTAAAAATCAACTTTAATAAGTAAAAGCTGACATTAATTAGTTAATAGTGTTAGATTTATATCACATATGCAACAAATTTTAAAACTATGAATGTTAATTCATTAAAGTCAACTTTTGAAGGTCGATGGTATTTAATGTCGATTAAAGATCCTAAATTAACACTACTTTATTATTATTTTAGATTAAATTAACTTTTAATTTAAGCAAGTTCATATGTTAACCAAACTAAAATAATATGTTTTTATTTTTAAATTTATTTAATTTATTATAGGCTAGTTGATGCTAAATGTATTTATTTTTAATATTAATTTAATTTACATTACTATGACGGAAGCTAGTGACAATACTTAAAAGAAATCTCATAGGACATTTCTATCTTCAATAGTAATAAAATACAAAAATCATTAAATTAAGGAATTAAGGAGATGAATGTGAATGAATGAAAAATCATTAAATTAAAGAGATGAATGTGAATGAATGAGATTGATATTGATGAAAGAGATTGGTTAATGAAAGATATGAATGTAGATAAAGGAAATGAATGTAAATGAAAAAATAACTATACAGAAAATTGAGAGATGAAATTATGAATGAGAATATTTGTCATCTTTAAATTTAAGCTTTTAGATTAAAGATAATTTACCATTTCTATTCATTCTCACAAAGATACACAAATTCATAGCATAACTTAGATAAATATTAAAGAGATATTATATTAATATTAATTTAATCGACATTAACTTAAATAAATAATAAAATAAATAAAATTAGTGTTATTCCATGTACCTGACTATAACATAAATAAATATAACTACTAGAAATAAATAATATTAATATCAATTAGGTCAAGACTAAATTTATTTATTTTTATTATCTATTTTAGTTAATATTGACTAAATCGACACTAATATAAATATTTTTATTTATTAAAAAAAGTAAAAATTAGTCTATATCAATTTAGAATTGGCTAAACTGACTCTATTAATATCTAACATTAAGCATATTTTATTAACATCAACTAAGTATATTTAAATTCAACACTTACACAAATATTTTTATTTATTAAATAGTGAATATCGACTTAAAATTGATTAAGCTAACTCTATATTACAATGAGTGTTAACTTAACTGAATTTTACATAATATAAAATTAAATATAAAACTAATTTTATAAAAAACCTATTTTGTATTGAGTTAGAATTAATGATGTTTTATTTTGGTCAATATTATTATCCAAAAACTAATTTATTTTTTCTTAAATTGTATATATGCTAACTTGGCACATATATCAGACACGTGAATATTTAAAATAATTTTATGGACAATAATGTAAAAAGTGTCTATATTTATACTACAAAGTTTACATTCATCTTTTAAAAATATATATCCATAATCTATAACCATATCTAATGATTCTCCAAAGCTATTGTATACCTTGTTTTCATTTGCATATAAGGTACATAATTTTTGTCAGTAAATGATCCATTAAATTTTTATTTTTCAATATTTCTTACATCGAACAAACATGGCCAGTAAATTAAAATATATTTTAAAGGATATGTGATTCTATAATTTTTAATTTAAATATTTAATGATGACTCAAATTATTTTTTAAAATTTTAAAAAATGCCAATAGTTCACATATGTGTTTTTGCTTGTTTATATTATTAGTTTTGTATACCACGTGTTTTCTATGTTACTAATCCAAAAAATTCTTTATACATTAGTTTTAGAGGATATTCTATATCGGTTGCAGAATCGATGTAGATGTAAACAATATATAAAGTCTTGAACTTTCTACATCGGTTCTATAATCGATGTAGTATGCGCATATACTATATTAGTTGATAAATAAACCACCGATGTAAAATATCAATCGTAAAAACGTTCAGGAGGAGATATTACATCGATTGTGGCTCTCAATCAATGTAATATCTACCCTATTACATCGGTTGGGAGCCCACAACCGATGTAATATCTCAATCTTTTTAAAAAAAATTCTACAATTTTCCATAATTCTTTGATAGATCTCTAATCCATACAAGGAAACATCAAATAATTTATAGAAATTTTCGAAAAGTATAGAAAGGTGAAATAAAAAAAAATGTGAAAAATACTAAAAAAATAAAAAAATAGTAAATGATAGAATTTTGAAAAAAAATGGATTTCAAATCCCCTCTGGTTATCGTCCATGAGCTTCATTACACCATTTCGAGCAACTTTTATTTTTGAAGCGTCTCAATCCAAGCTCTCTATCAAAAGTTATGGTCGTTTAAAGTTTTTTCACCCAAAATTTTTGCAACTCAAAATATATAATAAATCTATACAATGTAAAGACTCTACCATCAAATATATACTAAATCAAGTTGTTGCTAAAAATTTGAGTCAAAAACAAATTTCTAACTATTTTTAATGAATTTTACAAAATTGCTAACTTCTTCAAAGAGAAATAGTAAGGGTCTCGAACCAAGCATTCATGATGGAGAAAAACTCACGCATCAAGTGTATGACATCCTTAAAAAACCTACAACGTAAAGAAGTTAGCAAACCACCTATGTCGAACATGCTGAAAAAAATCGATGAAGGCAATGAAAGAACCAACCAAATGAGTGTGAGTGAGAAGAATAGAGAACACACTAGAGAGAGACAAGAAAGGGAAAAACAAATAATGAAAGGAGTGAAAATATTAGGTTAATAAATCTGTGCGCGCTTACTCAAAAATCGAATTTTTTCACATGTTGGAGAATATTACATTGGTTGGAGCTTCAACCGATGTAATAGACACTTTCTATATCGGTTGTAGGTAATAACTGATGTAGTATCTAACACCTCTTACATTGGTTGAGGCTCACAACTGATGTAATAGGTTGAGCACCAAACCAAATTTTAAATTTTTATTTTTTTAGTCTTTTCTACATTGATTAGAAGTGTCAACTGATGTAAAATGAGGTATATTGGTTTATCAGTAACCGTATACAATATCTCTTCACATAATTTTAAAAATGCCACCGTGTTTTTATTTACATTAACTACATTTTAACCGACATTTTATCTTATTGTATTGTGTTTTGCTAGTAAGTGTGTGTTTTTTCAAATTTAAATAAGTAGCTACTTAAAACATAGATTTTCAAATAAGTTAATAAGTAAACTAATTATATATTTTTTACACAATTCTCTCTCTATATTAACAACTTAGGTATTTAACAAATATATGATATTACATATTATAGTAATTTTTTATAAAATAATAGTATATATCATTATATTATTTATGCTTATTTAAATGAACTAATATGCTAAGTCTAAATAAATTTTTAAATACTGAATGATGCGTGATCTTTTAATTAAATAAGTTTTCAAGAAGTTTGAAGGGAATGTATTTAACAAATTTTAACCATATTTATATCAACATTTTTCGTAGTATGGAAGAGGCTCTTAGTTGACCTGTTGGATCACATGGTACTCTTTTTTCTTTTATCAATTATCACATCTTAAAGATAAGGGATCATAAGCAGATAAAGATGACCCTCTAAAATAGGGAAAATGAAACAAATAAATGTTAAGAAATTGAAAGAAAATTGAAAGCCCTAGATAAAAAGTAAGATAAAGAATGTATAAAGAGAAAGATAAACAAATTTAATATTTTAATCTTTTATATGAGTATTTTCACGTCTCTTTAATTTGGTGAGTGATTCAAAGTATGTATAAGGTTTTATTTTTCCATTTCTCAATTCTGGCTCTTGAAAAATAAATTAGATTAATCATACATTCCAATGCGCAAGATCCTTTTAAAAAACAAATGCAAGATAAATCGAAATATTAATTTGGGGAGAGAAGAAACTTTCAAGATTAAGATGTAAAAAGAATAAGAAAAACACACATTGTTATTTCAAGTTGTATTTTCAACACGTTATGATTATATATATATATTCAAACTAAAAGGCTAACAAAAGGATATATCTGCAAATATTGTCTCCAAAGTCCAAATGAGAAAGCAGGTATAACCGTGATAATCGTGTGAAAAAACCTTCAAAAGTCCATTCAAGATTGAACATGACGGAACACAGATGGGACATGAAAAAAAAACTTGAAATTTTGCGCATTCAAATTTAGTTAAAGTTGGGTACATTGCCCAACTTTAGACTTTAGCTCTACTTATATTGTTTTTTTATAACCAGCTGGGGCTACTTATTTAATATTAATTAAACCATTTTTCCTTCTTGTTCATCTGCCATTTGAGAGTAATTCTCCTCTAAGCACTTTTAAGAAATAAATAAATAAGTTTCTTCAGTGGTGTGTGTTCACGCCAATTGCTGCGCAATTGCATCAAGCAATAAACAAATCATATTTTAAAAGGCAAAGGAAAATCAATGCAATTTAGGTTCCATATTCGGTGTTTGGCCACAAAAACAAGGCAACTTGTCTTACAAGCTTCCACCAATGTTTCATAATGCTAAATAACAATGCACTTCTGTTTCTTTCTTACATAAGAAATAAACTAATAACACTTTGATTTTCTGACAGATAAATACATTTAATAGAGAATAAAGAAGTAGATAAAATTTTTATTTGTTTGAGAATTCATATCCACTAATCCATATTTCCTAACATGGTCATTGAACTTATCTGATATTGTTGAACCACTCTTACATATAAATTTTGATGCCTTTTTACTCCATTTTTATAATTTTTTCATGCACTTCCATAATTTTTTCAATTCCAAAAATAACCTTCATGAAAAGACTAAGTTATCCCTACTAAAAAAAATGAAGATAAATTGTGGAATAATGAGTGAAGTTTGTACATTGTAGTGAATAATGTAAGTGACAAAGATAACGATTGGACAATTGGCAGTAGTATATTATCATGATTGAAGAGTTTTTGTATTAAGGAAAGACAACACAAACTATAATCCCGCAATTATTATTCTTCAATCCATCATCATCATCAATGAAAATATAGTGAGTCACAACCTAAACAATTAAGGAATACAGAATACAAATAGAGAAAGATGTAGAAACATGCCAACAAAGTGCAAGAAGGAGCTAACGACGTCCACAAAAAAGATAAAGAGGTGCATAAACAAGCAAAAATGGTGTAGGAGAATGGTGTAGGATCAGGGAGTGGATGGTAAGAATAGTTTTAAAATTCTAACTTAAGGATATTTTTGTTTTTTTTGTAAAATTATGGAAGCGCATGGGAAATTATTGGGGTGGAGGAAGAAGGCGTCATAAGTTTCACGCTGAGTTAAAGGTGGTGTCATTTTTCTATGTATGTTTGGCCCATTTCTCCTTCTTGTGAGATCTCCTCGGTTATGCCCCCTCGAATTCTCCCAACAACCACAACAAGTGGTATCAGAGCCGAAAGTTCGGACCGACCTTATGGTAACCGACTCATGCGATAGGGAGTGTAGAAGAGGGACTAAGAGCCACCTGACGGTGACCGGCTCGTATGATGGGAACTCTCACTTGAGGGGGAAATTGTTAAGAATCCACGTGCGAGTCTAAGTCTCACATTGAATAAAAATGAGAAAGTTAAAGCAATATATAAGAAAGAAGACCATAACTGCCTTAAGGTTTTGGGTTAAAGGTGATGTTATTCCCTTATCTATGTTTGACCCATTTCTCCTTCTTGTGAGATCTTCCCGGTTATACCCCTCAGATTTTCTCAACAACCACAACAGTGGTGGTATCATAAATACAACAAGGAGAGATGTGTTGGAGATCTCACATCCACTAAAAATGAAGTCTTTTTTAATAATTTATAAGTGGGTGCAAACCTCGTCTTATAAAGTGTAAGGTTAAGTTAGACTTAAAGTGTATTAGTGATATCATTTAAGCATATTTATTTTACTTTTGTAATTAGTTAAAAGTGGTGAAAATTATAACGTGTTTGACCATAATTATTAAAATCTGACTGAATGAATGGGTTTAACTTTTAACAGAAGAAGTTTTGTGGTATGAAGAAATAATCTACTAAAATATAATTTCTTAGCAAAGATATCCACTACAAAAAGAAGGACATGTCGAAAGGGTCTCGTATCGCTAAACACTTAAAACTCTAAGCGCATTGCCCCCAGTCAAGCGATTTGATTGGTGAAGAATTAAGTGAGTAATAATGAGGTGAAGGTAGTAGTAGAAGTACACAAGGTTGTGGAAAAGAGGAATATTTTGAATATCGAAGATGGAGAGTTTTCCTAACAACCTAAGTGATTATTGCTTAATTAAGAGGATATCCAAGGAGAGTCAGCTTATTGATACACAATGAAGTTGCTCTTTCAAGGCATGCTAAGGATGAATTAGTGACAATGAAAAATTTCAATTTCATCCTTAACTGTTAGAGAGAGAATAAATCATATTAGATATTCAAAAGAAAGGAGTGATCCATCACCAACTTGACTTGTATATATTTAGTTAATAATAAATGAGTTGAATTTATTTGGGTCACAATTAATAAATTTTTAATATTTTTAATGCACTTAAATTGAACCCTCGAACTAGATTGACTCATATTTCAACCATTTTTGACACCCACGAAAAAAGAGAGAGAGAGAAATGATACTAATGTAAAATATACCCATAAATATGAAAATAATCTAATGATTAAAAGTCTTTTTACAATATAAATTAGATTTTAAAATGTTCCCACCTTAGTCTTCCCGAATAAAAATTTGGTATGAACTTAACTGCAATTATTTTATTTCTTTTTAATAGGTTGGGTTTGATTATAAATATTAGATTGTGCCAACTTGGAGTTAGGTTCTACATACTTTTATTAAGTATGTTTCTTTTTGCACCCCACAACTTTGATATCTACATCCTTATAAAATTCAAAATACTCACCCTCCTTCTATTATATGGTGATGGAATAGACACATCATTATTGGTTTTAGTGAGGTTGGTGTAAAGAGCTCACGGAGGAGATATAGGCGTTGAGAGGCTGAGTTTGACATACTATTTAAGTAGAAGAGAAGATTCTTAAACATGAAGATGTATAATTGTTTGGATTTTGTTTTTTTTTTATTTTATTTCGAGCAATGTGTGTTTCTAGGTTGGAGTTTATTTAAGATTAAGTCTAAAACGTTTTAGATTATACAATCCAGAAATAAAACGTAACTATTTTTAAAATGTATAATCTATAAGTAAAAATCATGTTTTGGGCTACAACACATTCTTTTAAAGTCAATCTCTTAACTTTTAAATTGTGTAAGAAAATAATTTTAACTTCAAAAATGTACGATCTGAAAGGATAAAATTCACTATCAGATTATAAAGTCTAGAAATCAAAATTAACTTATAAAATATGAATACTATATTGTTTGATTGATTTAAAGTACAATTTTGAGTTCCTGATTTGTAACTTTTAAATTATACAATCTTAAAGTCAAACTTCTCAAATAACATTGTGAAATACGAAAATTATTTCCAAATTACACGGTTCATGAAATTCTTAGAAAATGAAATTTGAAGTACTGCACAACCCAAAAAAATGAAATGCAAGGAAAAAAAGTAAGAGAGATGCAGGGTGTGAGAGAAGAGTGAGCAGGTAACCTAACCTGGCCATTATTATATTATATTACTGCTTTTTTTAATAAGCAAATGAAAAACAGCTCATTAATAATGTAGAAGATGCACTCATGTAACATATTAAGAATGAAGGTTGCAGTGCAAGAGCATAAATATCTCACCCCACCCACCAAATACAAGTTAGGAAAAATGTATATTGCTGATATAGGTTTGCTTTGCCGTTTTAGCTTCAGGAAAACCAAAATCGGAATGCAGGGGAAGTAAATTTAACTTATAGAATTTCTAGTTTTTGGAATCTAAACTTAATTTTTGCGTGCAAGGTAGTTGAGAGAGGATTATGTGACTCTAACTCAATACTGCTAACTTTTCCATAGTACAACTTTAAACTTATCCTTTATTTTTAAATCACCATCTGTGTAATTCCAACATCTCATGTGCGAAAGTAATGCATCTCGGGACACTACTTTTGTTCCATTGTAATTGATGGCTTTCATAGGGTGTGACTGCTCATGGTGGAATAAACGTTTGCCTTTGAAGTGTGGTAACCTGTGATAAATACAAGAACATGTCTTTTCCATAATGGCACAAATGTTTATTGTTTATAGCTGTGTTTTGAAATTGTGTTGTGTTTCAATGGAATTCTTGATTATATATAAGAGTCCCTTCTCTGGTGGTTCAATGGTATTTTTCTATCGTATGTACCACAATTTTTAAACGAATTTAGTGTTGTTTATTAGGCTCTTGGAAACTTGATGTGAGTATGAGTGTATGATTTTTTCGCCTTAAAGAAAAAAAAAATACATTAGCTTTCAAGATCTTGCAAAAAATGCTTAGGTTTTCTTATTTCTATTCCAATGGCATTAGGAAAAATAGTTCAACCAGATTTCTTTTGGGCTACTCACACTCAATTTCTATTTTAGGATTAATCTAACCCCTTTTAATGTATTACTCCATAATTTATTGCTTAGTAATTTTATTAAAGTATTAGATTGATTCATTTTTTATTGCACACATTTTGGGGAATCATCCAACAACTATTTTATATAATTATGGTATATAAATATACGTCTCTGTTTTTCATTAAAACCTTTACTGTTTGCTCTTGCTATGACCACTAGTCAACTACAATGTGTACACAAGAAAAGACACGAACTTGTTCCAGGAAAGAAAATACCTAAAATTTTTATTACCAAATTAAGTCTTTTGATTCAGTCAAAATCAAAGTAATAAAAAAGCACCCAATAGATAGCACCACACTAGCCTACTTTAATGACTTATATGCTGCAACACCTTTGGTAATCCATGTCATTTGAATTGCATATCAAATTTGCAGATAAATACCCTTTAGGAGGAACAATAGGACATCTCATATTAGATAGAAAAAGGTTTATATTTTTTTTTCAAAATAATATTTAGGCCGACAGTCCTTATCCTTATTATAATTATGTATACTTGAACTATATATTTATTAAATGTGATATAAAGACTTAAACGATAAACGAAGTACTAATTATTCAAGCATGTGAAGTATTGACTAGTTTATAATAATAAACCCATAATTTCTTTATTTTATGTTCTCGTTCTAACTTGGACTTGGACAGTCCTTAGCGTACAATATTTTTATTGAATTTATAGAAAAATTTATTGAAACTTTTAAAATAAAAAATAAAAAATAATTAGTAGAGATTGGAGACGGAAGGGGAAATTGGACGGTTGGACGCTAGCTAGTAGTGGCGTGCCGCCGCTACAGCATTCGGTGTTGACCGTTGACCGCCGCTAGAGCTTTTCGCGTTAAGTGAATGCGACCTAATTGCAGTTTAATGGGTCTACGTCCTTAGTCAATGCCAAACGCGACCCTATTTTTTGTCTTCTTTTCTTTTTCCTTGATTCACACCACCTCACGTCATAATTTTCTTCTCTATTAATTTATTTTTTATTGTTGATAAAAGAATAATTTTCTTCTCTAAACAACACTTAATTACTTTTCTATTCTGCCTGCTATTTTTGTTTTTACTTTTCTAGTTTCTCAAAGAACTGAGAAAACCACGTTATGACGAAAGTACTGGTGCGAATTTTCATTAATGTCCGTCTTGGAAAATAAGAATATTTGAAGCAATACGTGGCTGTCGATAAGACCTTTCCAACATAAGTGATTTGTGATGAAACCTCCTCTCTAACTGTATTGATGTGGAAGAATTCATTTTATATGGATTTCTATAATTTTTAATTTGATTTCCGCGTCTCATGGTTTCTGGAATCTTTTCTGATTTTATTTAGTTAGGTCAATGTGATAAGGGTTCAAAATATAGTTTTCGAATAGAAAAAAAAAAAAAAAAGTTACGAGTCTAAGCCTATAAGAAGTTTCCTGTTTAATCGTACTTGGACCAATTTTCCCTCTATGATATCACCTCTTCTTGTTTAGAACATTGCAACATGGATCAGGTTCAAACATCTTCGATTTTTTTATTGTGTGATTCCATTACACACTATTTTTTATATCACTATCTTCCTCTAGTTTTAACATGTGTTTGGATAAAAAGTTTTAGAATTTTTAAAAATTTTGAATTACATTTCGCTTTTTAAATATTCTATGTAAATAAAATAATTTAAATTTATTGAACTTATTTTTCTTTTCAGAAAAAGTATTTTCATTACTATTAAATATAAAAATTTATTTTTGTAATATCCTAGAAAATAATTCTAAGATAAAATCTAGAATTTAGATTTAGAAATAAATAAGATAACACCTGTATATTTTTTTTAAAAAAAAAAATATTTAAATAAAGAAAAATTAGTTATTTAATTTTTATTATTATAATAACAACCATCAACTATATCGGAGAAGATATTCTGTTTTATTCTTATAAAAACTATCAACTTTCTCTAAATAATTGTTCTTTCCTTTTTTTTTCTCTCTAAAATTACACCATCCTTCTTTATCAAACTCACCATTAGAGGTTATCCTTTGATCATATTCTTGAAGTTGCCTGTAATTTTAGATTTTTGGAATTTCGTTGAATATCTCTATTCTATAAAGATAAGAGAAACTAGTTATATGTTTTCTTTTAAATGCTAAGTAAGGGAAACTAATTGTATTTTTAAAAAAAATGCTAAGTAAGGGAAACTAATTATATGTTTTTTTTAATATTAAGTAAGGGAAGTTAATTGTATGTTTTTTTTTAAATGTTAAGTAATGGAAGCTAGTTTAGATGTTTTTAATAGATAATATAATTATTTATTTTATTAAATATGAATTGTATAAATTTGAATTAAATTGAATGAATGTTTATATATGATATGACATAGTATCAATGTTTGTGAATAATGTGGTGTGTGATCGAGACATAGTATTAGGGATTCGTATCCGAGTTTTGAAATATGAGCTGATCGGAACAAATGAATATTATATGACAGATGCAAACCTTTGAGTCTACCTCAATGAAGAGAAAAAGTCCAGTCTCTTTGTATGTGAGATGAATTATGAAAAGGATTGGATAGTTGTTGTTTAGTTGTGATCGAAATTCAATTTACGAAAATATATTTTTTTTAAAAACTCTCTAGCTTACTCTTCTTTTTGTATGGTGTTTGTTTTGTTTTTAAATATGCAAAAATATATTTTTTTAAAAATTCTCTAGCTTACTCTTCCTTTTGTGTGGTGTTTTTTAATTTTTAAATATATGATCATAATAATGTATCACACATGAGTAGAAGATTTGACAGGTGATGTGAGTCTCCAATAAATTGATGGAAAAGTTTTATTTTATTTTATATTATTTATAATTTTACGAAGATATATTTATTAAATATTATGATGAAGTATATTTTGAAACACATGATGAATATATGAATTTTTATATTCAAGTTTATTATATAATTTTTATATAATAAAATTCCTAATACATGAAAAATATGGAATATTACAATTTTAATATTAAATAATATTTAACCATTTAAAAATATCACTATGTTTTCTATAAATGTCTATCAAAAATATTATTAATGTTAACAAATAAAATTGTAAATAATTTCAATTTTAAAATAACTACACTCACTCTAGTTAAAAAAAATCCATTATTACTTGAAAAAAAATCTAGCATAAATTTAATGAAAAATATAATTCGAAAAAAAAAATCTGAAGCCAACGACACTCCAAAATTAAAGTGACAACATATAAGTCGATTAAAAAGTATAAAAAGAAAAATATGTATATGTGGAGAAGGTGAAATGATAAAGAATTACAAATTGTAAAATCTTAAAATTTGCATAATTTTAAATAATGAAATTATTCTAAAAAAATTCTAACATTTTAATTATTTTATAATTCTCTACCTAATAAACATTTTTCATAAAATATTTTAAATTTTCTGTAACAATGAACTATCTTTTAAAACTCTTCATCCAAACACATTGTTAAGTGATGTTGATTGGATAATAGTAAATTTAGACATATTTTTCAATGAAAATGTAGAGAAAAATGTTACATTACAAATTTATTAATTTTAGTAAATAAATAGTTGAATCAATTAGGCTTTGGAGAATTTTATTGAATAATTGATAAATTTATTGTAACTATAAAGTGGGAAAGATAATAGACAGAGCAACATAATTTTTTTACATTTGATATTTTGGATATTTTATATTCATGATGAATTAATATAGATGTCAGTAGTGTAAAAAAGCAAAAAAATTAATATCTAGTAATATTTATTGTAGGAACTAGGTTTCAATATTGATGGTAGTACATAATAAAGTGATATGTTGTATCTTTTATAAATTCTAGGCTTTTTTTTTCTAAGAATTTTTCTTACAAATCGCACAATGGTGATATATATATATATATATATATATATATAATCTTATAAAAATCAAATGAATACCAAAAGTGTAATATGTAGCATTTTAACTTAGTAAATCATAGAAAAAAAAACAACTTATAATTTACAATACCAAAAAAAACTCCAACTTAGTTAATTTGGAAATTTTCAAATAAGTTTTGACATGATCCAAAAATTCATAATACTTACACTTAAATTTTTAACAATTTTTCTTTTAAGTACGAGTCTTTTTCAGATCTTTTCTCAATATTAAGGAATATTCATTTTCATACCATCATAATGAAGTTATATATCTTCTCCCATATAGACTAATAAGGAGTCATTCCTGTGCTTGAGTGGAAACAACAATTATAAATAAACTCTATCAATGATATTCTAAGATATAGACTTTCAACAAGACTTTTAAAGATTGGATCTTCCAAGGTTATCCATCAATATGAGCGCGATAAGTTAAACTAAGCTTAAATTTTGTTCTTAAGGCGCTTTTTAAACTGTTTCAAAATCTAGAGACAAAATAAGGTCTCTATCTGAAATTATATTAGAAGGTACACCATATAATTTAATAATTTCTTTTATGTATAAATGAGCTAATTTTTTAAGAAAAATCTAAAGTTAACAAAATTTTGTTAGTCTATCCACACTTACCCAAATTGCATCATGACTAGACACATTTATTGGTAAATTTGTCACAAAATCTATGGATATGTCTACCCATTTCCATTTTGGAACATCTAAGAATTGCAATTTCTCATAAGGTTTTCTATGTTCTAGTTTTGTTTTTTGACACACTAAACAATGTGCAACAAACACAACCATTGCTTTCTTTATCCCATACCATCAAAACATTTTCTTTAAGTCTTGATACATCTTTGTGGCACCCGGATGAATACTTAAACTACTCTTATGAGCTTCCTCTGTTATTAGTTTTCTCAAATCTTCTTTTGCAGGTATGCAAATTGTATCTCTAAATGTGATAATTCCACCATAATCCTTATGAAATTCAAATTCCTTTCCGTTTATTCTTGTTGTCAATCTTTCTTGTAAGAATTGACCCCTTTCTCGAGCTCTCTTTATTTCTTCTAAGAATCAACTTGAGATTTTTAACATTCCTAAGCATACACTATTGGATCTTAGTTCTAAAACTAAGTTCAAGCCTCAGATTGATATTAAATTTAATTCCTTTACTATCATCACATATGCATGTATATATTTTTGACTCAAAGCATTTGCCACAATGCTTGCTTTCACCAGTGCTACTGCAACTCAAAGTTGTAAATCTTAAGAAATTTCATCCATCCATGGTGTCTCATGTTTAGTTATTTCTAATAAAAGAAGTACTTTAAGCTTTTATGTACACTGAAAACTTCAAACCTTATCATGTACATATAGTGTTTCCATTTTTTCAATGCAACCATCATTGCAGCTAATTCTAAACACTACAAGAAAAAAACTATTTAGAGACTAATTTTTAGCTACCAAATGAAATGGTTGCTAATTGTGACCAAAATAGTTATCAAATTAGATTTTGGTTGCTAAATAACTACAAAATAGAAGTAATTATTAAATTTAGTGACCAATTAAGTCGAAATAATTGGTATCTAATATTAGCTACCAAGGTTTTAGTGACCTATACCATTAGATTATAGGTCACTAAAACTTTGGTAGTTAATGTTAGATACCAATTATTTTGACTTAATTGGTTACTAAATTCAATAATTACTTCTATTTTGTAGTTATTTAGCAACCAAAATCTAATTTGATAACTATTTTGGTCACAATTAGCAACCATTTCATTTGGTAGCTAAAAATTAGTCTCTAAATAATTTTTTTTTTGTAGTGAAATGATGTATAAGATAATTAACTTCATGTTGGTTGAGTTGTCGTGAAACATAAGCTTACACTTTTCCTTCTTGCATAAGTACACATCCTAATCGTTGTTTGGAGAAATCATAATATACTTTAAATTTTTTGGTGGGTAAGGAAGGACTAAAATAGGTATAGATGTAATTTTTTTTTAAATTAAACTCACACGCTTTATTTTGTGCAAAAGGTTAACCCTTATGTGTTAATTTAGTCAAAAACAATGTTTAGTGTAGAAAATCCAAACAATAGTCTCTTAATCCTAGTAAACTATAAATCTTCGTGATATATATGTTTTTTTTTATAATATGATAAAACTTGAACCTTTTAGGGATTAACCAAATGTCATCTAACAATATCACATATCTTAAAAATTAAATTGTTCTAACCAAAACTCACATTATAACCATTTTTCATATAATTGTCTTTTTTAATGATTTGTAACACAATCCTTAAATGTTTATTTCGTTCTCCCTCATGTATTTTATAATAAATTAAAATGTTATTAGTGAATATTACTTAAAATTTATCCAAAAATTCATGATAAATATTTTGATTTGGTATTTATAGTTTTCAAATTCACATTCTCAACACGTATTAATGTTAAGGATAAAAATAAGAACATGTTTAATGATCAAAATGCAAAACATATAATGCAACTATAAAAATCTATCTATTATAAGTTTAAATAATGAAAAGTGTTGGAACAAATATTCATATAAGATCTCATTTTTTAAAATGTTATGTCGATAAAGATTTAAACCGAAGTTGAAAAAATGTATCACAAACAAATTCACAACTATAACTATTTTAAATAATTATGTATAACTTTTCAACCGTTTTGAATTAAAAAAAATATATGTATAGTGTTACTAAAAGTTGAAAAAAAAAACTTCATCTTGTATTACTATTTTATATCTATATAAATCTATATTAAAATTTTTAATTTAATCTTTATAAATTATATTATTTTCATTTTAATCTTTGATGACTTCAAACTTTCTGTTCAGAGCGCGTATTTGATGAGAATCATTTATATATTTACACCAACATTGGTTATTAATTCCATCACTTATTTACAAAGCACTTGCTAACATTATTATGTACTGATGCATTAATGACCTATTCTAAAGACAAATTTAAAATAAAAAAATAAAATAAATTACGTAATCTAAAAATTTATTCAAGCTTCGTTCATAAAATAATATCGTTTGAAAGTCTTTTAATCCTTCTACTCTACCCTGAAAATATCCTTAATCCTTTTTACAATGATCAGATGAAGTGACGCGTACAGCGAAAGTTGGTGGACTTGTCAACATAAAGTACGGGTAATTCACACCACCAATAATTTCTCACATCACCGTATACATTTCAACTCTAATGTAAAATTTATTAAAAACCAATTTCATCAAAATGTATTGCAGAATAAACATTAACCATGAGTTTCATCATAGCGTACATCATCGTGCCAGCGAGGCAACAACAGGGTCTATAAAGCAGGAAAAGAACCGCACCTCTCACCTAACAAAACAACCCCAAAGGAACCGCACGGTAAGAAACGCAGAGAAAAGGGATCCATATTCCACAGACACAGACAGGATCAATCGTTGGAGTGGGAAAAAAACACAAGACAAAATGGGAGCGTGCAAATGTTTGATGTCGCTGGTGGTGGTTTTGGCCTTGACGATGAGTTTGGCAGAGGCGCAATCTGGAACTAGCGCCACTTGCGCCCAAGAGCTGATTCCATGCATGGACTACTTGAATTCCACCTCCACCCCACCCAGTTCTTGCTGCGACCCACTCAAACGAACCGTCGAAACCGAACTCACTTGCCTCTGCAACCTTTTCTACACCCCTGGCCTGCTTCAAACTTTCAATATCTCCGTCGATAACGCTCTCGCTCTCAGTCGCCGCTGCGGCGTCACCAGTGATCTCACCAGCTGCAACAACGGTACATATATTTTTTTTTTTCTGTGCCTATTTTGCGACTCCGTTCAAAAAATTCAATTCACTTTCATACCTTCATACACATATTTAACCTATGATATCACAACTACGAGTTTTACTCTCCACTTGAATTTTCCTTTTCTTGTGTGTGTTTATGTATTACTTGCTTCCAATAATCCTACAAATTTTATGGATTTTGAACAAATTGAGTCGTTCTTTTAGATCTGTTATTTGGTATTTTCGTGCCGTCCAAAGTTTGTGTTCACAGCGTTCTGATTTGGACGGATGTTATTGAGTGTGTTTTCAGATGAGTGCATTAGTTACGGTTGATTCTAGCAGCACAGTAGTACTAATTTTGTTCTTGACATTTTACTTCCAAATTTTCAGCTCCATCTCCAGCTTCAAGATCACCACCAGGTAAAAACGTCTTTCAACCTCCCCAAATTTAATTTACTTCTGACATGCTTCGTTTATGGCTGATGATAATATTCAACAGAAAAAAGTGGTAGATGATACTAATAATTGACTTTCATCACCTTCATGAATATACGTTTCCGATAATCTGACTAACGAATATTTTATTATTTTCCAGATAAATTTGTTATTTTATTTTAATAATTTTCGAAGAATTTTTTACCGTTAAATTTCAGACTAAACTTCCGTATGATATGATACACTTTCATTAAATTAAAAAGTATCTCTGTATTATTTTTTAAAATTTACAAATGCCCATTCTTTATATTTTTAATTTGGTTCAGTTAATTTTGAATTGATAAATATGATTAATATTTAATTAAATCAGATAGTCAAATATCAATTTGGAAATGGCCAAAATGACGCGTATTCTTGTCTACCTACCAACCACTTCTCTCACTTTTTTATTACAACATTTCTCCCTTATCCTTCTATTCTACATATCCATTACGACAAATAGACTTTTCAAATGAAATTGCAAGAGGGAACTGAGATTAACTTAATACAATATGTATCTATGTGGTACTGTACCCATTAATGAGCTTGAATTTAAGTCACAACAACCATAAAGCGTAAATACGCAATTTCGTTTTCTCATTTTTCTCACCCACTATCTTTCACGAGGCCTATGTTGGCACGAACCTTCCCTTGAACAAAAAATAGTAACCACAAAACGATTATTCGTCAAATCAACTTGCGTGTGAGGCACACATCTGTAATAAATTTCCAAGTAGTTGAAATTTGCAGTTTGTAAAGTACACTTTCTTTTCTTCCTTCACAAACATTGAATTTTGTCCCCTGCAGCCGTTCCTGGAGGTGACCAAGGAGGAGCAGGCAAAGTAACATTCACCGGGATTTCTTTCCTCCTCTTGTTTTGGGTATCTATGATGTTTAATTAAGGTGGCATTTTAGCCTTCGGAGCCTCCTATATCCTATGTTCAAGTTATCTTTGTACTATGTCCTCACTCCACTATTCAGTCATTTGATTGTATTTTCTTGTGATTTTCCTCGTTAGGAACCTATGATTCAATTGAGTAAAATAGTTTGCTTACGGAATGGACATTCATTCTTCTTCTCATTTTTTTGTTTGTAGACTTATTTGTGGTGCTTTTGGTTGCACCATTTATATACAGTGGACTGTTGTTATTATGAATTATTATTATTTTGTCTTCACAAGCTCTTCCCCAGTTTTCTTACTTCTAACTCAGCTAGTACCAAAACAATGTGTGTGTCTATTTAAAAGTTAAAATGAGCTAAGAATTACATAAGGTAAAAATGTTGTGCACCACCAATGGAGTTGTTTGACTCTGTTTTAAACAAGGGTAAATGTTGGAGAGTTCTTAGTCAGTGTGTTGGCAAACTCGGATGATAAAATTATCTGTGGACTCTGTACTTTTATAAAAAATAAAATAAAATATAATTTATCTTTATATTAATATGTTTTCTCCTTGATTACCTTGTATAAAAACATTAATTTGGTTTTTATACACGTAGAATGTTAACGAATTATTTTTTATCGTAGTTATCTTTTATATAATATTTTAATTTGATTCTTATAAATGTAATAAAGGTTTGGGCTTCGTCTGGGTGCGATGGTTGAAGGCCCATGATAAATAAGGTGCCC
>Ga0099825_1004280_pt1 | contig 18763 bp, 8 predicted proteins | sample SiratroredBW_FD_76838 | JGI IMG/M metagenome (GOLD analysis project Ga0099825, IMG submission 76838) | Root nodule microbial communities of legume samples collected from California, USA - Siratro red BW | ecosystem: Host-associated > Plants > Roots > Nodule | place: USA: California | collected... | reverse complement strand
ATTTTTTATATATTATTTGAATTATTTTGATATATATTAATTTAATAAAAAAAAAATTATTATTATTATTTGAAATATATTTATAATATTAAAATAAATTAAAAATATATAAAATATATATATATATATATATATATATATATATATATATTGAGAAATAAAACTTTTTAGAAAAATCATTTTGTAAAATAATACGCCACAAATTTAAATTTTGTGTTCAAATGAATAAGCAAATATATAAGTAAAAAGAGATTCTACAAAAGTTGTTAAATTATTAGTTTTATATTTTATCATATAATTAAATATGTAGACTTAGGTAACAGTAAACTTTAAGTGTGTTTGCTAATTAACTCGATAATTCAAGTGCTTAAAAAAAAATACAAACTTTTCACATTTCTTAAAAATTTTACCATCATCAAATGTAATATTTGAATGAGATTATTTCGATTATTTAAATAATAAAATTTAAGTTTTGTAAAAAAGGAAAATAATTCAAAATTCTCTATTAATATAAAATTTTGTATGATTAAAAGTTTTCATTCAATAAAAATTCATAATATATAATGACTATTGAAAAAAATAAACAAAAACTTAATACTGACATGTATTGTTATTCTCATGTAGACAATTCGCCCAATTTGTTTAGCAAATTGCATCAAACCTTCCTTTCAGTTTACTCCTTTATTTTTTTCAGATCACAATAGAAAATAAAATGTCTTTAATTTCAAGAAATATAATGAAGCATCTGGAAATTGATATGTGTATCACGAATCTGAATTTTAAGCCTTGAATCCTGAATTTAAAATTTAAAATTCAAAACTTCCAAACTTTAAATTTAAACTTCAAATTCTAAACCTATAATCCCAAAACTTATACCTTAAACTCTGATTTCTAATTCCTAATATCTAAATCCTAAATTATACAATGGAACGTTCAATAGGAATTAACAGTTAATGATTAAGTTAAGTTTTTCTTTAAATGAATATACTATTGAATTTTTCTTACTCTTTTATATTAAATGCTTTTATAAAATTTTAATTTTATTATAGCTTATTCAATAATTATCATTTAATATAAAAATTTTAATTGATTATTGTTATTAAATATAAGATATTATTCATTTATATTTATTATACATATCATTTTTTTTATTTTAATTCTTTTATTCTTAACAAGTCAAATCAAGGCGTCTTCTTCTTGCACATTTATAGTCTCATCCTCCACCTCCATACTAATTATAAAATGATCAAAAAGATTTTAGGATAATTTAATTATGTTGCCCTTCATCTCTCAACATAGATAAAATAATACCAAATATCACCTTACCCATTCATTCAATTTGGAATGTATTTTTTTAGTAATGATTTTCTGATTGGTCAGAATATATTTTTTTTAGTAATAACTTCTAAATTTAAGGTTTAAGGTTTTAAAAAAATATTATGAAATAGATTTTATAAAGAAATTTATCATTATAATATTAATAATTTAAATCGTATCCAATAATATTATTTACATTACGAAACTTATGAAATACTTTTCTGAAATTAACTAATTTTAAAAAATATTTTTATTTAAAGCAATGTGAGACACGTGTTATTTAAAAAATATTTGTTATTATATTTTACAAGACACTAAGAGGATACAAAAGGTCATATTTACATATGATTTTATCACAAGTTCAAGAAAATGTTAATTTAATTCAAGAGTTGGTCAAGGTTTCACACAAACTGTTTCAAGCATCTTGTGTCAATTCCTTAAGTCTGAGTCTCAACATAAATCCACCAAAATGCTAATTCTATTTAGAAGGTGGTCAGGATTTCACATGAATTATTTCAGGCATGTATCATTCTTTGGATTGCAATAATATTTAGAGTTAACAATGGTAATACCATACATAAATATGCATATGTCTTTTAAAGTCATCCACCAGAGAGTAATCAGTTGGTGAACATTCTAGTCATACCTTTAGATTATATGAGTATACTTTAAAGCACTATAAATTATAGTTATTTAACTTAGACTTGATGACATGACATGTACTTAGATATTAATATTTGTATTAACAACATAGGTATACAAATTAATTAATTGTTAACATGGAAAATGTTGAAATTTATGATTTTCTTGAGCCTCAATATAGACAAAGGTTCGAATAAAAAAAAAAATGGAATGTTACATTCAACAAGGACAAAGAAGTCATGAGTTCCAAAAGAAGATTTACATGACCCCTTTCATTAATGCCTAAGTAAAACTAACTATGTTTAGTTGTTACATAATTAACATAACATCAGTAATCAATTAAATTGACTTTGTGTAGGTGTCATTGACAATTAATACTTATTTTTTCCCACTAACAAGATTTTTGTGAATTTATTTATTACATAGAAAGCTAAGTGCAAATATAAAAGTTGTAGTATAGAGGGTATGTTTGACTTATGTTTTTATAGTTCATATAATGTATTGTAAATTAATAATGAGTTTTCTTTTTAGTGCTATTAACATCTGTAATCCCTTAAATGATAAATTTACTTCATTATCACATAATCTACATTGAATTTATCCTTAAATATTTAATTTTTCATTGAAACTATTATAATCATGTTTTTTTTTAATGCTGAAAAAAATTGATTAAAGGTTTCTTATACGATATTTTGAAAAAAAAAAAACTAATATTTATTTTGAATTTCAGATTTTTGCTAACGACAAGTCATTAGTCATAAACACAATTGAACAAATTCATCACAAATAGTCAATATATTTTCTATATATTAGGAATTAGTCTTAGTTAGGATTTAAAATTATGTTTGATAATTAGACATTATCATTTCATATTGCTACTTTGGTTTTTATTACCAATAATGGTTAGTTTAGTTATGTTTTAATGCTTTTACATTGAAATTTTCATTTACCTTAATTAGACAAGTTTAGGTATTCATTAGTTTGAATACGGAAACTTCTTCTGTCGATAATCTAGTGTACTATATCTTTACAATTACAAGATGAAAAGAAACAAAATAAACAAATTTATTTTAAAAAAATGGCAATATACACTGGCTAGGAGCCAACCATTGTAATATGGGTCAATTTTTTAAACTTAGAATGACCATATTATATGGATTGAGACTATAACTGATGTATGTGACTTTTTACATTTAATTATAGCTTCAAAACCATGTAATATGTGTTAATTAATTTTCTTAAACTCAGAATAATAACATTATATGCACTCCAAAAATTCTTGATTTATATACAAATTATTATATATGGATTTTTATCCGTATGTAAATTTAACATTACATACAAATTTTATATACGGATTTATTACATACGGATTCATTACTTATGAATTTTACATACAAATTTATTACTATGGATCTAAATCCATATGTAATTACATACAGATCTAAATCCGTATGTAATTACCTACGGATTTTACATACAGATTTATTACATATGAATTTTATATACGGATCTAAATCCATATGTAATTTACCTACGAATTCTTCCATAGATAATATTAATAATTAATTTTATCAAAATTATAATTATTATTATTAACATTATTATTATTTTTAATATTATTACTAATTATTATTATTAATTACATTAACATTATTATTATTAATAAAAATAAATAATATTATTAAAATTGGTATATATATATATATTATTAATATATATAATTAATAATATTATTAATATTAAAATTTTTAATAAGAGTAATTTTAATATTATATTATTAATATTAACATGGTTATTAATATGATTATTATTATTATTATTAATATTAATATTATATTTACTAATATTGACAAAAATAATAATAACAAGGATTATTATAAGAATAATAACAATGAGTATATGGTTGCAAAATAGATGTCGGTGTAATGGTTATGACTTGTATATAATTATATATAGATTTTGTCCATTATATACTGATTTTTGTTGTATGTAAATGCGATTTTTTTATGATTGGATTCATAATTGATGTTATAGGTAACATTTTATATTGATTAAAGCTTCTAATTTATTTAACTTATGTAATATATGTTAATCTTTAATCATAAAATATTTATTACTGAATGTTACATTTTGATTGTAATTTATGTATATATTACATTAGATTACCACCGATGTAAATGAGGACATTTATATTGATGTCTTAATTGATGTAAAATCTAGCAGATAATATATGTAAAATATATTTTTCTAGTAATGTTTAAAAATCAAAGTTAAAAATAATTTAAATATACCTAATGTCTAATATCTTTCAAGAATAAAACTATACTAAAATTAATAATATTTTAATGATGCTATCTCATATGATTTAGGTGAAGTTAAGATAAAAAAACAAAAGAATCAGAAGAGGAATGATAATTTGACTCTATAATTTTTACACTCTCACTTAACAATTAATAATATTATTATTTTATTTTAAAAATTTGTTTATATTTATTTTTATTAGTTTAATATAATATTTTATTGTTGTAAGGTAGATAAGAGAAGAAGTGAAAGAATTATTATTGATAATTGAAACAAGAGTATACATAACATATGCCTACACTCATTCAGTGAAATACATTTTCAGTCTGTGAAAACTATAGAGCAAAAGCAGGTAAATTGTGGTTCATGACCTTATACATCAAAATTAAAGGCATGTCTATTCTATGTTATGTAACTTAACTTCATTGATGTTTGTCATTGTAGCCTGAGTAATACCCCTTCAAAACTTTTGGAACATAATATGGCAACATGAACCCAAATAGATTGAAAGACCAGAAGGCCATGTTAGTCATTGCAAGAGCTCTCCCCACATTAACCCTCCATGCAGATCCACTGTGTTCATCATTGATCTTGTACACCTCACTCCTAAGCCAATCCACAATGGTGAAGATCCTCCTTGCGTTGTAGAACGCAGGAACAAAGGCTCTGATTGGATCTGAGAACCTTTGTGATGAGGCCACCCCTTCCATGAAAACTTGGCTGGCCAAGAGAAAAACATGGGGTGCTGCTGCTTTGATCCCTTCCTTGTCACCCTCAAAAACACCCTCTAAAATATAGGCTATTGGGGTGAAGAGGCCAATGGTGGCCCCTATGAAGACATAAACTTGAAGGAGCTTGTTTTGGGGGTTGAAAATTTGAGGGTCCCTTGAAGGGTTGAGAGTGGGGAAAGCCACCTTGGATATGAAGTACATGTAGAATAGGGAGAAGAACACAAAGGCAAAGTCTTCAGGGCTGACCATGCCACTGGCAGACAAGACAATGACCACAACTAGGGAATTGAGTTGGTTGAATGAGAGGAACCCTACTTTGTTTTGTGGGGTGGGTTTGTTGAAATTCTTGAGGGGTAGGTCTTGTTGTTCTTTGTAATCAAGTTCACTTTCTTTTGGGAGGCTGATGTCACAGGCAGTTGGACCAACACCACCTGACATGTTTGTGAGTGAGAATGTCCTTTTTTGTGTTATGGAGAAGAGCTGATGGTTGAATTCAGAATGAAAATGAAAATTCAGGCATTTTGTTATGGAGAAATTGATGGGTTTTGTTGAAGTGTGATTTTCTTTTGTGGTTGTGAATGCATGTAAAGAAAGAAAGTGGATGGGTTTTGGGAAATTTATTGATGGGTTGGTTGGTCTCCAGAAAGATAGGAGCTTGGGAATGAGAATGTGAGATAAGTTAGTTGATGATGATGAAGTTAGTTGACAAATGGGAGGTCCACACCAGTTTAAGGTACAAACTGTAGCTGCGACACCTGCCTTATTGGTTCTAAGTGGTGAAATGTGATAATGCTTTCTCTAAATTTTATATTAATCCTTGAGCTTTTGTCATTTATAAGTAATTAGAATTACACTTTTTTAAATATAAATATATTTTATCTAATTTTATTTTGAGATATTTTAACTTTAATTTATATCTGACATGGTTGCAGTACTTTTATTTTATGATACAGATGTTTTTTTTATTTGGAGATTGATAATATTCAATACGGTAAAATATTTGTGAATTCAGTTTTTCTTTTATAGATTAGAATACAGGTGGTAATGAAAGTTGTGCTAGTTATTCAGTCCATCCTTTGATTTTTGGACAAGAAAATTAAATAGTTAATAAAGGTATACAATTTCTTTACATTATTAATATATGTAATTTATTTCTCATTAAAAAAATGCAAAGCAAGGTAATATTTTTTTTAAGGAATATATATATATATATATATATATATATATATATATTAAAGAAGATAAATAAATTTAATTTTAAGCATTAAGTTTTTGTTTTGTTATTTTTTCAATAATGAATGAAAAGTTTATCTCTTTTACAAACTTTAGCGTCACTTCTTCTATAAAAAAGAATACAAAAATTTCATAATTTATACATCTCATAATAATAGTACTAATATTAAGCTAAATTTTCGACATGTGCAACTTTGCAATTACAAAAACTACTATATTCTACTACAAAATTTGAGACTAACCTTTTTCTATCAGTTTATTCTAGTACGGCATGAAATGCAGTAACAGATGCATCTAAGAAAAATATCAAAATTGTATAAATAACATAATAAATAAACAATATTACAAATGAATAGGCAAATTATTTATTAATAGAAAGTGGTTTTTGTTTTCCCAATAATAGACAAGGATAGGGTAAGCTACGAACTCTGTTGACCATATAAAATTAAAGTTTAAATTTGGTTCATTATTTACAAGAGACTTATTATATTTTACTCTTGAAAAGTACGATAATTTAACATTCTTCATTTTATTGGTATTAACCAATAGTGAAAATAAAGATCATTTAACTTAGTGACAATTATAACTGAATTTCATGTTAGACAATATAATCAAAATCTGAACTACAAAATAATTATATTCTGTGATAATTATATTTTTCATAATAAAATTTACGTGATAACATATTTCAATAATTGAAAAATGTAACATTATAATGATCCAAACATCTAAAATAGTACTCAAAGAATGTGATACAACCAGACAAATTTGAATAGGCCGCAAATTCAAATTTTATTTTAGAATAATTTGTTCCATCTTAAAATTTAATTTACAATATGAAATATTATATTTATAGACATACACGTAAAGCCGTATATATGCTCCTTTCTTGATGGTGTTAAAGACTAATCAATTTACCACTTATTGTTAAGACTTCAACATTAACTAGTTCGTTAGCGTTCGGAGATTAATTCGTATAAACGCACTTTCAAAAACCACAATAACAAACTAACAACAATTTAAGAATCAACTTATATAAATTAACATCGTACAAAACTAACTTCTATATATCGCACCCAAAAATTGCAACCATTTTTTTTTGCCACATAAAATAATGCCAACTTATATATTAACCCTAACGAAAAGCCTACATGAAATAGTATACAATTAATATTAATTATTCCAAAAATTACCAATCTTATAATGCATAAAAACTCATGATTAAGCACACTGTAAAATTAAACTCTATATCTGTAGTATATACTACTAATTAAATTCCTCTAATTTTTCATCTACAAGAACAGCACTATATGATCAAAAGCATCATTCCATGGGAGGAAAGAAATAAGTGCACTAATACCTAAGAACGAAACATTCTTCAATAACATGGGCATTTTCGAATTACTACTATAAGCAAAATTTAGACAACTATGCCCAAAAAAAAAAAGGAAAAAAAATATCTAGCTTGATAATGATGACATCAATGGATCCAAAAAGGTAGAAGTAAACCTGTAGGGAAAGAAAAGAAGTTTATTTAAAAAAATGGTAACAATAACAAGTAAAAAAAAACTAACTAGCCAAAATCCGATATGAAATCTTAGGAGGGAAAGGGCGGAAGAAAAACTTTCTTGGACCTCTGCTAACAAATTAATTGGCAACAAAGTCAAACTGTGTATGACTAAACTAATCCAATTTATTATTTCACATCAGCTATTTGTCTTCTTCTGTCTGGGAAGATTCTGAGTCAGAGGTAATATGCAAAGTCACATGATCTGATGAAATAGCTTCTTCCCATCCTGCACGACAATAGTTTTGATTTGGGAAAATAGATTAAATACCCAGCCCAGCATTTGATCACACCACACTATCAGCAAAATAGAAGAACCATGACAAAGGGATGAAGTGACAAAGCTTACTTTTTGCATGGAAAGCTATTGCTTCCTGGATGGAGAACGGGAAGGTTCCAGGATCCGCTGTACCCTCCCTTGAACAACTTGGAACTGATGACCATCGAACATTTCCATGAACTACATCACCTTCTGTCTCACCACTTTGAACTGGAACTTGATCTTCAGTTTCAAGCTTAACTGTTGAGAGACGGTTTTCACTCGTGACAAGATCAGTTTTCATTTGCTTATCCCGAGAACTATTCTGCTTTCCCACATTCTCAACCATAGAGTCCTTTTGAGAAGCCACCATATTACCCTCTGATTGTCTGCAATCGTCAAGATTAACAGATACAGATCCTATCAAAACTTCTTGATTCTCAAGTTTGTCCGGTTCTTTCTCTTGTGTGGTTTTTAAAACAACCTTGTCAATTTCTTCTTCAGACTTTGGACTCCATACTTTACTACCACTGACAATAGCCGATGCCTTGTTATCATGGTTGGCTTCATATTTCTGATGGACTTCAGGTTTTGACAAAGGAGAAATCTGGTTTGTATGCAAATCATTAGCTTCAGCCCATTCGCCTATATGCCCATGTGCAGACAGTCTCTCAGGATTATGATCAGCGATGGTATCATACTCTGAATGAGTATCCGTATTTATTTCCACATTGGTGTCAAGATATTGGAGAGGTATAGGTGAAGCTACGTTATCTGAAAATGCATTTGGGTTGTGAGCTTCAAAATTGTACGTATCTGAAGATGCTTCTGTCAGTGATAAAGCCTTTACAGTACTGTCAATATCGCCTTCAATTTCTGCCTCAGCTTTTTGTCTTTGTTCCCTAGCTTTCTGTTCCTTTTGTCTAAGCTTCTTCTGGCGTTTCCTCTCCAAAATCTCAGCTTTTCTATAAAATTAGTGGATTATAACTAACGAGTCCTATTATCCATTCATGACCAGTTTTCAAGAGTATTTTCAGCAGTAGCTCTTGTAATTTTTGCTGAACAGAAGCATAAAGAATAACTCGAAATGACGTAGTAGATTTATTTATAAAAGTTCACGTTGCTGAAATCATATAAAATTCAATGAAATATAAGATAAGAAAAATGAAATCATGGCAGAGGCATCATACGTTAAGTAGCAGGGACGGCAAAAGTATTGCATTATGCACGAGTGTTTACACAAATAAAGTGAGCAAATTTACTAAAACTATGCATGAGAGTTTACTGCTGGTTGATTTGTGTTTCTTAAAACAGTTATTCATGCTGACTTATCAAGGATATATATCTATCTTCTTCATGTAAGAGCCTATCAACCCAAACAGTGCTAGGATCTGTTTTGGGGTTCTTATCTGTATAGGTTTATTGTAAAACAAGACAAAAAAAGTGCTTTGTTCAGACTTCATTCTAAATTTCATTCAACTAAGATGCTTTCTATAGAAAAATACTAGACTTCTATTGTATTGCTCTTAACAAGGTACCTTTTCTGAGCAGCTTCTTCCTCCTCCACCAATTGCTGCTGACACCTAAGTGCTTCGGCATCCTTGTCAGCAAGCCACGCCTTCACCTTAGTGAACAAAACCTCATACTTCATCATGACAGACAAAAAGAACTAATTGGGAAAGTGAGATTATTAGTTATAAAAAGCAATTCAATTAGGACTTCATATAATGTATTTTACGTGCAAGGTATATCACGACCTTACGTTTCAAAAATTATGAAATGACATGAGCTGGACCTCATGAGTCAATTATTAAAAGATAAACACATTTCAATTGCATTGGTTTATTCTGCAGACCTTGATCCTGAAGAAAACACAGTTTGAAACCAAATGCAAAAGACACACTGCATGAAGAAAGAAGAGGAGGGGGGAGTTATGTGAACAAATTTTGAAAGTTTAGACACTTACCAACTTTTGTTCTAGTAAAAAACTTGTGCAAGCAACTAGGTTTTTCGGTTCAAGACCAATTTTTCCCACATTTCCATCAAATACAAATCTTTTCACTGATTCTGCTGTTCCGCATAAACATGTTTTTTCACTGGCATCATCCAGAAGGCCAAACAACACTCGGGAAGATATAAAATATCTGGAAAATTTCGATTGAACAATATCCTGCAAACAATTAAGTTATATTGCATTGAGATACCAAAGATACAAATTTAACAAAAGTTAACAAGGAAAACTAATTAGAAAATCGGATTGTAAAATTGCTTACCAAAAGGGCAGCACCCGCCATCAGATAGAACGGAGGAAATGAATAAAATCTTTTGTTTTGAATAAGAGTTCTCAATGATTTTAAAATTGAAGAACTCGGAACATCCTAGAAAGCATTGTCAATAAGGAAAAAAAAGGATACTTAGATTAATTTATGAAAAACAGGATATGTGAAAACAATCAGAGATGAAAAGATGAGAAACCATAAGGGATGTGCAGCATGCAAGAAAAGTAAGAGATCAAAAGACGAGAAACCACGAGGGATGTTCTGCCTCTCTGCATTCTACAGTTTATGTTTTATCCAGCTTGCCTAGGACACACATGGCCCTTTCAGCTAACGTAAGCAGGGGTATCTGGAGCCTGGAGTCATTTATGTTTTGCTTTGTTCCTAACTAACTCCTCTTTAAAAATTCAGTATGAAGAAAACAAGTTCAAAAATATCTCTCTCTAAGGAAAACTCTTGTTTGGACAGTAGGGCGTAACAGGATTAATAAAAACAGCTTGCAGCATTTTTGCACAAATGGTGCTATTCTCTTCTAATGTGTTAAATGCAGATCTAGATCCGGGACAGTAAGTCACTTATTCTGGCAGTGTAAGGTGATTAATTTCCCGGGACAACCTTTATAAGTTATGGGGAGCATTGTGTCCCTAATTTCTTATCCGAAGGCAGACGCAATTCACTACAATGCTTTTGGTAAAAAGTAAGGATACAAATTTTACCAAGTTTACATGATGTGGTTTCCTAACGGGATATGCATCTTTTAAGGGAGTTCATCAGTCCCGTTTCCATTCAAAATTGAGCTATGTTTATGCCTTCTGTTAGGTGTTCTGCTCATGGCTTGCAATTTAAGCTTCTCATCATCCTCCCCCTCCTTATACATTTTCGTTTTTATATCTAATAACTTTTAAAATAAAGATTATTTCTAGTCAAAAGCAAAAGAATGGAGAAGTCGTAAAACTCCCAATCACATTTGAAATTGAAAAGACATCAACAATTTCGTATTCCATGGTGAGGGATGTTGTGAATTATAACTAAAAATGACAGAAGTGAACATATGATCAAGTGCATCAGAGATATGTGACTTAATTTCATTGCACTCCTCATGATCCCATCTCTCCCAATTCTCAGTCTAATATATTTCATATATGGCATATAGCAATATGCATGCAGGGTGATTTAACATTAAAACAATTTCATGTTCAAATAACTTTTTCATATATGAAGCAACAAGATTTTACCTCCAGAACCACATTTTCCAATGATACAACTTCCTTTGCCTCTTCTACAGAGAGCTATTCAAACCATGAATAAAAATCAAAACATTAAAACAAGTTGTCTTATTCATATATGTTGATTCACAAGATGAAATATCACCTTATCCCAATATGCTCCTAAAAGATCCCTAGTTTCTGTAAAATCCTGAAATATGTAAACAAACAGCATGGGAAAACTTAGGGAAAAGAAACAAACAAGCTTGTATCTATAAGAAAATATAAAATGGAAAATGTGTAAACAAAGAACTAATATGATATAATTATTTGTTAGATCTAAAAGGAATACCTTATCAAGCTTTTTCAACCGATGATGTACACGAATATGTCTTCTATAGTTAATGGGTGAGCAAAACACTCGAGAACATTTGTCACAAGTCTGCAACTGAAGCTTCAAAGGAGAGACCGGAGGCAAAGCTGGAAATGTTGTCAAATGAGTGAGAAGTGATATCCAACAAGGTTTTGTTTTGGATAAATATCCCCATACACACTTATAGGACAAGAGAATAACAAGGTAAAATGCATTGAGTTTTAGGACAAGCTAAATTAAAAGAGTTTCTACTAAACTTAAGTACATAAGTTGATTTTAGTTTATGTGAGTAGCTTAATTGATTTTACCTTATTCTCACCAATAAGCTCCTATGGAGAAGTTTATCTAATTAGGACCTAAGCGGCTTTACAAAATTAAATGTGCCTGTTATGACAAACGCAAGTTACCTATGCATGATTTTGTTCTTTCAATTCTTGTATTTCAAGCTTGATCTACATATCACATGATTAATACATGCTTTAATTCATTTACATCCAATGTATAAAAATTGTTATCACCTAAATGCTCTTGAAAATGAACCTCCAAAGATATTAACATTCAAACCTGAAAAACAACTGTAAATACTTTGTGAATCAAAAGCACCGAGAAATTGAAGCCAATATATAGAGTCGTCATTGACCCTTGGATAAGAAAGGGAAGCTTCTCTGCGTATCGTCTGTTGGATTATAGTATCTATTTCCTCTTCTATATCCATGACATCAGGATGTAATTGGCATCTATCCACTTGAAAAGCTTATCAAGCAATTTCACTAGACTACCTGCATAAAGTATAAAGAAATACATGTAAATGAAAGAACGTGAAAAATTGTTTGATAAAATTGAAATTTTAGTGACCGAGTTAATGTTGCCAAGACATGCATAAAGAGGGGAAGAAAGAGAAAACACTTCTGAAAGTTCAAAGCTGGGTTTTTCCCAAGACTTTTACCAAAAAAGGTGACACAATCCTGAAAATTGATAGATCAATGTTAGAGTAAGAACATGATTGCACTAACTAAATGTATCCTTCCAACTTACAGAAATATGAGTGCCACATGTTATTTCCTCTCCCTCTTTCACCCCCAAGACCACCCTTGATTGAAAAGTTAAAAACTCATTTCCAAATCAAACTAAACTAAATAGTATTAGAAAGTAGACTTTAAGTCTAGTTTAACCTACAAAAAAGTTGTGACGTGAGGTTTGCGCACACTTATATATTATAATTTAACCATATCTCATGTCAATGTGAGATCTCCAACATCTCAAACATGGGAATAAAGAAGGGTCTAACCGCACGTAGCACGACAAATCCAGCAAATCTCATTAGGATAGACACTAATATCATCTTAAAAAAATGAACTTTAAGCTTAACTCAACCTTACAAAATCAACTTGTAATGTAAAGTTTGCACCTACTTATATATTATAATTTTGTCATATATCTAATCAATGTGAGATCTCCAACAAATAACATGTTCCAAGATAACGATCATATCAGATCAGGTGATCATGTTGTTATTGTATGTTGTGCAATGTCAACTTCAGCCTAGGCCCACTAATGCTATTCAACAATTTTCTAATAGGTATTGTGTGTTGTGTAAGGCATCAGACAAGTGCCATACTAAATGTGTTTGTCATACATAATTAACTTTCTAAAAGAAGATTAGCACAAAGCAAGAGATTATGCGAAACTGGAAATATTCTCCTGAATTGGTTGTAGACCATATGCGTGTGTGTGTGTGAAATAAGAAAAAGATTGAGATCTTCTAGTACTCATGCTTTTTAACTTTGGTGTCGTCATTGTTTACCACACATTTGTCATCTCCAAATCAAAAGTCATTCAAAGATTATCCCCCTTTCCCTCCCCACATTGACCCACCACTTGAGCTTGTGTCAACAATACCTCATAGATTCGCCAGAGTCCCTCATGGACCATATAGATATGGATTCATGCACACTTCTCTTATTGTGACTTTATCTGGCATTTTGCTCCTACTTGCTCTCAAGTAATTAAGCATGCAGGTTGAAACATGCCATGCAAGTTGAGATACGTGCTCTTCAAGAGAATCAATCGCTTTTGGGAATTGGTTGCAATTGGTCGCATTTTGTGAAGATTAATTCTAGATTCTCTTGATAATTACAAGGTTCAGCCAGTTTTGCTCATGGATTATGACGAAGTGATTTCTTTAACAGTGAGATGACTATTTTGAGGGGTGATGTTATGACAGGAAGCAACCTACTTAAGGTGACTAAAAGATCTTCCTAGGCCAATTAGAACCTTGCAGCAGTTTCCTAACATGTTTCATATGCAATGCAGTGCCGCAAAAAAAGTGTCATATTTGATATATTAATTGTACATAATTATCTTTCAAAGAATATATTTTACAACTCGAGAATAAGAGAAATCTCTAAATGGTAAGGATTCCCTGAAATTGTTTCCCTAAAGTTTCCATATATATGTTGGCAAATTTCCTAATTGTAATCACCCTTGTCCCACTTCAATTGTGGCCTCGTAAGGATGCCCTAGTTGCAACATCAAGGGGGTGTGTTAGTCCCATACCAACAAAAGATTACGCCTAAGTAGTGCTTATAAAGCTTCAGTGATCCTTATTAAACTAATTTTGTAAGATTGAATTATGTCATAATCATAAATTCTAACTTGGCATTGAAACCAATCATAAGACCATTGTTGGGTCACCTACATTGCCTGCTCCAAGTACTGGGCATGAGCGGGTATATTGGAAATCAACTTAATTATGACCTCTTTAGGATTAGAACGCCTTAACTGCAACACTAAAGGGAGCGCTCAGTCTCACATCAACTAAAGATTAGGCATAAGTAATGCTTATAAAACTTAGCATCCTAATCTCAAAAATCAATTTTATGAGATGGAATTCAGCCCTAATAATGTCAATAATGGCAGATATGGTGGAAGGCCAAAATTCCACCATATAAACACGTCATTGTGGCCTACACCACTACAAAAGCTGGTCAAATCAAATATTGCCCATGACAAAGGGATCAAAAGAGCCCACATTATACTGCTATGGCGAATCTATAATGGTTTTTTAACAACACTGGGCCCTAACCTCACATTCTAAGTTAATTGAATGAAATCATAGTATTTAATATTGCACATAGAAGCATTGTAGTGCCATTGTAGAGTATGACATGTTGCCAGTTCTATTATCTCTATAGTAAAGTTGTTCATCGTCAAAGTTGTAGTAGCAACAAGAATCACAGTTAAATTCCCCAAATTTGGCAGCCATCTTTGTCACTATTGCCACATCAGGCATAAAACCCTTTTTGCCCCTGCCAATGTATCATTTAAAGTGCATATCCCCCCTCACTCATTTAAGCAGATCAACAACCCTTTTCTCTTCCCACCCTCACTATTTCAATAACTACTGTCGCAATAGGCATAAAGCCATTTTTGCCCCAACAAATGTACCATTTAAAGCTTACTCCTGCACTTCAGAAACCCTCTTTACCCCTCCCATCCAAACAATTTGCACACCTCCAAGTCTAAAACCCTGGTCTGACTATCTTTAATGAAGACCATTGCCTAACCCCTAACCCCAAATCTTGAGTTATATATACGAAATCATAGTATTTGATAGAACATTACAACACTATAGCACATTGTAGAGTGTCGTGGAATGTTGTTGCTTCAATGATTGTTGTAGTGGAGCGATTCATCGCCATGGCTATAGTAAAGAAAATCAAGGGCATATTCGCAAAACATCACAGCCAAATCGGCTGCTGCTTCCATTGCAGGCATAATCAGCCAAATCTTGCCCTTGCAAATGAACCATTTAAAGTTGATCCTCCCCCAAAATTTAATCAGGTCAGAAACCCTTTTCCTCTCTCACTCTCACTATTTGCACACCCATCTTCGAATGACAATTTTGGTTACCAGCCTCACCATTTGCACACCCTTTTTTTAATTGGAATTCTTACCTTACTATCTTTGAAATAGACCCATCCATTTCTGGTTAGATCTTTTGCATCGAGGCACTATAGCCTGCATTCTAGTATGTTATTGCTTCTATGATCTTTATAGTATTGCAGTTTGTCATCATGGCTGTAGCAGCAGATATCCTGGCCACATTCACACAATTTTCCAGACATTTCGGTCCCTACAATACTTCCTCAACAGGCAGAAAGCCCCTTTTGCCCCAACAAATGAACCATTAAAGCTGACCCCCTCATTCAACCAGGTCAAAAACCCTTTTCCCCTCCCTCCCTCACTATCACAGAGTGTTGTGGCATGTTATTGCCTCTTGTGATCACTGCAACAAAGCAGTTCACTATCCTGGCTGTAGCAACATAATCATGGTCACAATCACATAATTTTGCAGCCATCTCGGTTGATTCAATTCTGCCTTATCAGGCATAATATAAGTCCCTTATGCCCCTGCAGATTAAGGCTGACAGCCCCTAATCAGTTCAAAACCCCTTTCCCCACCATTGCATGTGATCTCTATAGCAGCGCAGTTCGTTGTCATGGCTGTAGCAGCAGGAATCATAGCCAGATTCACATAATTTTTCAGCCATCTCAATCGCTACAATACTGTCTCAGTAGGCATAAACCCCTTTTTCCCCTACAGACGTAGTCCCAACTTATGAAGTTCAAACCTCAAAATCTAAATTTTATAAATGAAATCAGGGTATTTTATATGGCACATTACAAAGTGTCATTGCAGAGCGTCATGCTCTGTAGCAAAGCAATTCATTGTTGTGACTGTAGCAGCAAAAATCATGGCTGCATTTGCTAAATCCAGCAGACATAAATATCTTTTGCCCCTGCAAATGTACCATTTAAATCTGATTCCCACACCCCTTCATTTAACCGGGCCAGAAACACATTCCCCTTCTACCCTCACCATCTGCACACCCCAAGTCTGACCCTAGCCAACGTAGAACCAGCTTTCTGGGGTGAGATTTCTGGTGTTACACTTCAGCTTCTGGCCATGTTCCACTAGCACATATCATTTCCAGCCAGCTTTTCTGGTCAGTCCACTATCATTTCAGACTTTCACTGTTTTAGATACTTTTCAAAATTCTGGCTTTAAATCATTCATTATTAATATAATAATATACCTTTAATTTAGATACTTTTGTTATTATTCAGCACAGTATGTGTGCTTGTAGTATAACATATCTTATGTGTATGTTAAAACTTGAAAATAGCCGTCATCCTGTTACCCACTATCCCTCTATAGCATTTATTGGGTCACTTGTTCCAGACAACGCCACTATTAGGGAGTGACTGCTATGTATGGAATAAGAATATGCAAAACAAATTAAAAGGACAATATGCAAATCAAATTAAAAGGTCAATATGCAAAAACAGAAACACAAACTTGTGGTTGATCCATGAATATAATTATTTGTGCTTTGCCAAATGTAGGTGGGAAATTGCAACTAAACATCAAGTTGCGAATCTAAGCACAAGAAAACTAGTTCATGTCTTCCTAAATAATAGTTTACTGTAATGAATCACCTAAGCTATAAATTACAATCTTAAAAATGCATTGTCTATGCAATCAAACATATAAGTGCCGTCATGATTGAGTGTTCACTTTTATTAAGTGATAAATCTCCCAGTGAAGGAAACCATGAGTTCAGTGTTGAAGACTTTGGCAAATAGTTTTACATTTGCTAACCCAAAATTCATCTACCTCAAGCTCTGAAAGGGCTTTCAGGGCCATTACCAACTACAACTACTGAACAAACAAAACAGATACAATGCGACTTGATTAGGGTGGATAAAGAAACAAAGAACTGCCAGCTGTTAAAGTTGGGTGGCACAGCTATGTCCATTTTAGAATATCTTATTCACATATCACAAGAAACATTCCTGGCTAAATTACAAGATACCAAAAAATAAATACCTTGGAAGCTATTAGGCCTTGCCTTCTCGATCATGAACAGAATGGAGAAAGAAAGAAAATGAATTAAGCAAAAAAGAATCTCACTTTTCCTTCATTGTTATAAGAAAGCATACCACAATCGCAATTGCAGCTGCATTTACCCACAATTTCCCATAAAGTGAAGGATTGTGAGAGATTGAGCATTTAAATTAGTGCACCATTATCCAACACCGGTTTCAATTTAATTTAACATTAACAACAGTAGATGCAATGAATTAAACCAAAAATCACATCCCACAGCCAGAACCAACAACACCATAACAAAGTCAACACGGCAAGACCCCGCGTCAGTTTCTTTTGGTGTGCCTTTTTTTTTTATCCTCAAAAAAATAAAAAAATAAAACGAAACGCATATTCCTCTCCCTCTCCATTGAGGGATACAACCAATAGCAACAACCTCAAGAAACCAAAGATTAACTTAGCCAAACGCATGCATCTACGGTCTTTCAATCAATCTTTCACATACTGACATTAAAAGCACATTAACAAGTTACTAAACTAGTTCAAAAATTGAAGGCTCTTGTTCATTCAAGACTATCAAAACACTGAATATTCCCGATAAAATCAAGAAATGGAATAATTGAGGACAAAAATGAATTGCAAGGGAGTCAGAGAAGAAGTTGAGTGAAGTGAGAATGGACCACTTACCGATGGAAATGAGGCGGCGGAGAGAGCTCCGACACGGTGGAGAAGCGCAAGGATCGGTGGCGAAGCGGCCGCGAAGGGAACAGAGTGTGCTTGGCGGGAAAAGAAATCGGCTGAGAAAATGCAAGAAAAGCTATCAGAGAAGCATGTTTATAGAGAGAGAATGTGAAGTTGTTGAAAGAAAGTTGACAGTGTAAGAAAATAAAATCAAACAAATATATATATATATATATATATATATATATATATATATATATATATATAAATATAAATATAAAT
>Ga0099825_1004279_pt1 | contig 18764 bp, 15 predicted proteins | sample SiratroredBW_FD_76838 | JGI IMG/M metagenome (GOLD analysis project Ga0099825, IMG submission 76838) | Root nodule microbial communities of legume samples collected from California, USA - Siratro red BW | ecosystem: Host-associated > Plants > Roots > Nodule | place: USA: California | collected... | reverse complement strand
TTTTGTTTAAGGTTTTCTTTTTTTTGTTAAATAAATAATATAAAAAAAAAAAAAAAAAAAAAAAAAAAAAAAAAAAAAAAAAAAAAAAAAAAAAAAAAAAAAAAAAAAAAAGAATTAGTATATTTGATACCATTAAAATAGTTTATACGGTTTTATTTAAATAATATCTATTTTTTTTATTTCCAAAGTGATTTCAATTTAATCTTTTATATTTATATTTTGTATACATTAAAAATTTGAATGAGATGCTATTTTTTTAGTCCACTAAATTAATACAAAGATTTGTAGTGATTAATTACTTATTTAAAAAATAATATTTATTAAATAAAAATTCTATACAGTGAGTTTAAATTTCTACTCTATCAAACTCATGTGATGGTAGAATACACTACCTTCATTTTCATCCTGATCTATCTACAACTTTGTTTTGTTATAATATTTTCAAAAAAGTAGGTGAGTTTTTTTATTATTGGATAAAATAAGTCTACTAGGAGTTACAACTTATTATGTCGGATGTGTATTGGTTCTCACTATATTTGTACTTATTTTATTTTCTTAAATTATAATGTGCATGAATCAGGATAACAGTTCGTAGTGCATCAAATATATAAATAATAAAAAGATGTATTGATATATATATATATATATATATATATATTATTTAAAATGATTTATTTCAAAATTGTTTTGTAATAACACCCTCATGGAACAGTTTAATAACTTTAATTTCTAATATAAGTCAACATGTTTTAAAAAAAAATAAGCATATGCAAATTGTAATATGTTTAATATAAAATACTAGTAGCAAAAAAAATTATTTACCTCTGCTTAAACTGACTTGTTAAACCTTAAAAAACATTTTAAACATCTAAAACCTTATTTTCTTTAATCAAATGTACTCTTTTTAAAACCTTAAATGGGACAAACTAATTTCGGCCTATATTTATCAAAGACGAGTTCTTTTGCACCTTAATAAAAAAAATTCATACCGCAATTACCTTTATATGACAATCGGATGACAGCTCAATCTGATTGTTATTTGAAAAAAATTGACAATCGGATGAACAGGTCATCCGGTTGTATTTTTTGTTCAAATGACAACCGGATGGAAGTGCCATCCAGTTGTTAATTTTTTTTCAAATGACAACTGGATGGAAATGCCATCCGGTTCTTATTTCCAAATCAAAATGATAACCGGATAACACATCCATCCGGTTATCATACAAGAGCATTTGCTATATGAAATTTTTTTATTAAAGTGCAGGAAGAACCTATTAGGGTGCAAGAAGAACTTGTCTTTACCAAATCATAAACTTATGGTAAATAGTGACACATTTCCATCCCTAACTATGAAAGCTACTACAAGTAACCAACATACAAATTTATTTTTCATACCTACTTAAAATGTGTATGATTTAAACGTTAAATCAAATTAAATTAAAAAAACATATATTATTCAAAAGAAAAAGAATATACATAAAAAATCAATAAATTATCATTTAATGATAATGAAATCAACCTGTATTCTTAATATAGTTCGAGTTTTAAACAAAAGATCTTGGACAAATAAACATGTCTTGAATTTCAATTTGATCATTAGCCAAGTTGAATCTTTATTCCCTGTCATCCTATATACAAATACATTTCATATGAATATTCTTCTTATCCATTAATCACTCAGACGGGGTCACTCGTTAAACCAAAAGAAATTATCATTTTCATCCATTAGAAGATGAATAAATTCTTGGTGCTCATGAAAATCGTCCTCACTCTCCAAGCATCCTAATGTACGGTAGGAGGTCATCATCTGATTGGAAGAATATTTCATCACGTTTTCAACTTTTAAACACTAATCCACTTTTAAAGATCCATCTCAAATAAACCACACATATCCCTGTATCTAACCAAATAAGAGTCGAATTTCAAAAATCAAAATGATATTTATGACTTATTGGTTGGCGGATTTAAGTGATGATTTTGCCGGCCTCATTGAAACTCCTCCAGCTGCTGTGGTCTACCATATAATTGAAAGAAAGCCGATGAGCATGATAAATTTCTTTTTATTAAAAAAAGATACATCACTTTCAAACAAAAGTAAGGCAGCCTTGAAGCAGTAAATGTTGTACATTGCAATATAAAGAAATGTATACAAGAAATATGAGGCTAGGGTGAAAAACTGAAAATTGTTTCAGTTGACTGCCCACATTCATGACTGAAGAAAACCAACTTACCCATACTAGTGACGTTTCATTTCCTGAAATATATTTGTCACCCTTGGGGACAAACGCGGGAGGAATTTAAACAGCTGTATAAAACAAAAAAAACAGGTGACATGCATTAACAACTACAAATTGAAACAGGGCAGACTTCAATAGCTGTTCACCAAATAAAAATTTTCAGATGACTAGTAATGTTATGGTTCAACAATAAAAATCAATAAAGGTTATTGTTCTCAGGAATAGAATCTACTAGAGATTGCATAAAAGCGGCAGTTGCAGGTCTGGGTGCCGGACAATGATGGATAATTTCATATTAAAGTTGAAAGGTAAAGGCCAAAGAATAACTTTATATTTCTAATTCTAACAGAAACAAATACATCAAATGAAAATTTAAATGACATCAGTATTATTTAGCAGTCACTAAAGAGAAGAACGTACCCAAAGTTTCACGCATGCATCCATGACAACTGGGACCAGGCAGATAAAAATAGTTATAGTTGACTGATCCACTTCAAGCCCATAGTGCTCAACAATTATCTCTAGCAAAGTTTGCCAACCAGATTCAGAATGATACCTGCAGGCATCCCAGTATCCAACAAAACCAGTCAACAACAAGATGCCCCACCTCAAGAAAAAAAAAAAAAAAATACAACAAAAACACATTTCAAAACCGTTCCTTGAAGCTTAAAGTTTTCCTTCCAAAATGGTCCTTATCACTAATTATAGACAAAGGAATGTCATGCAGCCTAATTACATCCTTTGCAAAGATCTCAATCACTTGTTTTGCATTACAAGGGTGTTTGAGAAATATAAAGCAAGCATACTTCAATATGTCAACAACTAATATAGCTTCATACCCTTTTTACTTTGACAGCTGACAGACAACATGAAGACACTAAGATAAAATGAATTAGATATTATACAGAAGCAGTGCAAATTTGCTTAAGAGGTTCGGAATACACCTATGGTATGATAACCTGGCTAAAGCTAGAAAGGCAAAAATGTGAGAAAATTACGAGCTAAAAATATGTGAGGGTGATGGGTTATAAAACCTACTATTTCACTGTTAACAACCCACAGATAAGAATTAGACATGTGTGACCCTGGGCTAAATAGTAGATACTTGTCGAATAACACATGAGAGTCAATATATCTTGGTGATTTGTTTGCTCGTGAAAGACCAGATAGCGGCAATATTCCACTGTTGTTGTCACACTACAGAACAACTGGTGCAGTGAACATGAAAGTCATCAAGTAGGAACTTAAGCCACAGAAGTGCATAAGAGCCTCTAAAAGGGTATGATATTCTTCTCTAGTAGAGGAAGAGGCAAAAGTTATATGCTTTTTCGATTTCGACCTGATAGTGTCCTAAGAAAGAATCAACAAACCCTGATTGAAAGTCTTGAGATTGGAAAATACTGTTGAAAATCCCACATAAACTTGAGAGAAGACCGATTTATAGTATATAACTTAATGCAAACCTTACCTTATTAACCGGTTTTGTAAGATTGAGTTAGGTTTAAAAGTCTACTTCATAGGATGAAATCAAAGCCTATCCTAACAAAGTTTGATGGGACTATCGTGCCACCGTTATTGGGCCGCTATCCGACCACTCATAAATATCAAGTCCCGCCCATGAGTTGGGCAGCTTGGGAATGTATTGAAAATCCCATATTAACTAGAAATAAGACTAGTTCATAATATATAAGAATATTTGTATCTAAATTTGTTTCTAAATCTATATATCTATATCTACATCAAAATTCCAAATCTACATTTGTATCTAAATGTGTCTCCATCTCCTTATCTATATCTATACCTGAATCAAAATCTATATTCGTATCTAAATGTGTCTCCATATCCATATCTATATCTATAAATGCATACAAGGAAGTTAAACTCGAGATTCTACTCCAACTCCGAAAGGGTATACGAAATCACAAATCATGAAATCAAAGTAAGATTCTACAAGATATATAAAATTCATATATATGCATATAACATAGCAAAAATAATAGAAAAAAAAAACAAGTAACACACCAAATTTTTAATTAATCTTAAATTTATAAGCATATGAAAGTGAGTGACTAAACCCCATAGAAGACTCAACTCACAGGTCATAAATGACAAACAAAGCAACTTAAGATACTTGCCAAGTGACTACTCCAAGTGCGAAACACAACTCTTGGACATTGAGACTAGACCTATAAAATAGATCTTCCATATTAAAATCATAAGCACTGAAGAGATCCTCATTTCGTCATAGAAAGAGAACCAATGAACCATAAAAACAGAGCAGCTGAAGCAGAGGAACCAAACAGGCAGTTAGACAACCTCAAGCATGTTAGAGAAGATCTCTGGTTGCAGTGGTTCATGCAATGTTTTTGGGGCTTGGGTGAGAGGTCGAAGAAGATGCAGTGATGTCCGGTCAGCGAAGGTGTTTTCCTCTAGTATAAGTGTTGGGGTTACAGAAAAGTCAGATTTGGGGCTTGGGATTACAAAAGCTCAAAATGAAAAGAAAGAAAGAAAATTTAAATGCAGAATTAAATTGTATAAGTGAATTGAAATGCAGAAGTTAAATTGTAACCCATAACAAATATCATCATATTCTTAAATTGTATAACTAATAAACACAAGTTTCAATGTAACACATGTATGCAAAAACATCACTATATAACTTGCAATTCCAAATTATTTCCAAACTTTAAAATATGTTTACAATGATGTTTTTTAATATTATGTTTAAATACTTTTAATGTCAATGTTTAAAGGATTTAAGAGTGAAACTTCAAATAAGGAAAAGTATTTTTTATTAGAATGAGATATCATTTCTAAACACAAAACTTGATAAAATCTAGACAAAGACACAACTATGACATAAATCAACATTTGACACTACATGTTGCATATCTTCAAAACACTGACAAAGTTGTCATAGTTAAACAAATATTTGCTTCATCTACTGTCAAAAATCTAAGGATGTGTATATTTAATAATATAAAAAAACTCATGAGGGCAACTTTTATTGTAAATTTTGGATAGTAGACATGCATCTATAATAATTACTATGTTGCTAGTATTACTATGTACAACATAAAAAACCAAATGTGGGATTGATTTCTAACACATTTCCTCACACCGAGACTGTTCAACTCATACCTGGGACTGAATATTTAAGGATGGTCTGATAGCGGCTCAATAGGCCCAATAACCTTGCTAGGATAGACTTTAAGCCTAACTTAATCTTACAAAACGGGCATATAAAGTAACGTTTGCACCAACTTCTAAATTATTAAAAGGTCTTATATCTAGTCAATGTGAAATCTCCAACAAACTTTGTAATTAGTATTTTATTTTTTGATTTATTGACTTTATACATAATAGGTATGGCATAGGTATTTAGGCTCCCAGATGTTATGGAGATTGAAGTTGCTACTCGTACGGTCATAAATATTTTTTTAAAACACAATTATGGGGATCGATACTGTAGTACCTACCCAAACATAACCATTGCCATCTCTAAGCCGGGATCTATGCCTGTGACTGATTTTTTAAATGGAATTGAAGGTATGGTGGGATGAACTCGAAAATTAGGCCTCGGTATTTTCCCAATAAGATGCACTTGTAAAGCAATGAGGAATGCTACAAGGATTGGGATAATATAATCTGATTCCTTGTGGGATTAAATGATTATTTTGCTGAACTTAGATCGCAAACGCTTATGATGGAGTCATTGTCTAATATTAAAAGGTTTATTTTTTCTTTTTTAGTTATGGTTTTACAGTGAAAGGCATAGCGGTTGGTAGCACTGTTGTTAAAGCCACAACTCAACGTGTAAGATACACAATTTTACGAGGTGCGACCACGATTCTCGTAAGTGTCTTTTCAACAGCTTAAACTAGACAGATTCAAAGTACTCTTCGAGGCTTGATTACGACTTCAAGCTCAGTCATTAATGAACGTCTACCTCTTTTGGCCAAGTAGAAAGCTCAACCAGTAACACAAAATATTACATTTCTTAATACATACTAAATGTTTTTCTCTCTTGTTGATAGTTTAGCTACCTTTTCTAATGCTATTATACTTCTTTTGAATGTTATACATGGTATATGTAACGATGAGCAAATTAATGATTCATTAGAAACCAAGTTTCACTAAATGGAAGGCAATTACGAGATGCAAAGGAAATTACCCTAAGAATATATCTGTGATCAGTATAATTAGAAAAGCCTTCCCAGTATCTGAAATATTATTGATAATTTTATAACCTGTAAATTTGAGCAAGGCTACCTGCACAACAGGAGCAAAGAAAAAAAAAATTAAAGATAATTAATATGTATACTTCAGATTGAAACACTATACAATATTTGTAAATATGAACAAAAAATATTAAAAATTAAACATAGCCCACATCAACTGCTATGCTAAAGAAGCCTTCCAGAACATATGAGGGCTATGCTCAAACCATACGCACCAAATAGTAGCACAAATTGCACATTACTAAAATTAGGTCCAAGGAACTATGACATACCCAAATTTACAAAAAACACTGAATAATGTATTCCATAAAAAAAAAAAAAAAAAAAAAAAAAAAAAAAAAAAAAAAAAAAAAAAAAAAATAAAAAAAAAAAAAAAAATAAACAAAAAAAAAAAAAAAAAAAAAAAAAAAAAAAAAAAAAAAAAAAAATAATCCAAAAAAAAAAAAAAAAAAAAAAAAAAACAACAGCGAAACAATGTAAGAACATGTTAGCAACCAATTCTGAACAGTCATTACACAAAACAAGCATCAGATGGCATATAAACCTATTATATGTCGTTAGCATTTATTGATATATGAACAAAAGTCCAAATGAAAGACTTGACCACAGAGGAAGGTTTGAATTTCAAAAAGGGCTTATCTGGATTTAAATAAATTCTTCCTACTTTTGTCCCCACACCTGATTTTAGCGTTATCTTCCCTTCTGGATATTTGGCTATACTTTTTTGTACAAAGTGTGGTTCTAGGTGACAAACGTGGCCCCTAGTTTCTAACTGTGAATTCATAACAAGTTAGTTCCAGTTGGACAAATTAATGGTTGGTGGCTAAATAAAATCGTGATCAAGGAGCAATAATGAGTATCCTTGCTAAGTTCATCCTTGCAGTAAATAGAGTAATAGTGTATATCTTTACTTAATAAGAGAGATTAGGGTAATTAGGATCCTTGCATTTATGGCCGTGTTTAAGTGTCATTCTATAAATAATATACTCTGATGTATAAGTTAGACACATAAATTCTCTCGTATGGTTTCTCATATTCTTCTATCTCAACATGGAATCTAAAGCCCAATGAAAAAAACCCTAATTTGTGCTTATCCAATGCACCCGTGTCCATCCTGTTACATTCTAATTATTTCTATGTTTCTGTTGGGTAGAGAGGGTTAATGTTGGTTAGGAGATTAAGGTGGGTTATTGTAGTTGATGGTTATCTGGTGATTATCTCTTTTAAAAGGGGAATATAATTATTTTCAAAAAATAAGAATCATATTCTGCCATCCTTAGTGTTCGGTCGGAAGAACCTTCGATTCCCTTGATTGGAAATTTGGTGTCTAACACATCCATACCAATAATTTTTGGAAACCATGTTCTTTTCTGATTTCCCTCTTTACCATTGAGTTTCCTTTTTCCAATGTGTCCTTCACTGTCAACCACTACTATTTTCAGGTGAGCAAGTTTTCATGAGAACCACAACTATTTTTGTTTGCCTCAAGTTAATCAAACCATGTCTGAAGTTTGTGGGTCGAAATGACACAGTACGCACTCCCAAGTGCCAGTGCCCAACACCACTATGCATGATGATACCTTCAACCTCTTATCACTTCAATCACCCACGTTGTCCCGACACGAACTTTCATATTTTGGCCTTGCTTTGCCTTTCTTGGCTTCCATTAAGCCACCTACTCGTTGTACAACCCTTTTGTCTGTACTACTGTTGTTCGAGAATTTTAGTATTAAGTTTTGAGATCACAAACTCAACAAATAAGAATTTGAACTTCGGGACTAATCTTGTTGAACCAAGACACTTTTAAGGATTTTTTGTTTACAAACTAGGAATATTTTGATTTTCAATGCAAATAAGTGTAATTTCGATTTTAATTTCAACTATCAAATGAGTCCTTCAGTTATAATAAAGGATTTTAGTAGACATTAATAGATTTTGTTGACAATGAATATAACAGTGTGAAACAATGATATTTATGAATGATTATATTCCATACTAACATAACCAAACAGAAACATGCATTGAAAGCAAAAAGGAAAGAGTCATAAATAAGAAAAGGAGTTATCGAAAGGAGGAGTCAGTGAAAGCATAATGAAGATAAAGAACATACAATCTTCTATAGAACCGTAAAGCCATGAATGAGACAAAATTTGGTACACAGGTAGTGTGTAAATGTTAATGACCAGCTATAATAATACAATATTTTCCTTTTATAATACACTTAAACTAAAAGACACCTATTGTAGATATTGACACGTGTCTTCAGAGATCTCTTCTTTACTATGATCCTGCCACTTGTCCCGTGCCTTGTTTAGCTTTAAACTGCTTCTTATAATAACAAAAAACTGTCAACTTTTCATTTTGATTTTTCATTTGAAAACGTTTTTTCAGTACCTATTGGAGCCTTTTAACATCATTTTTATCAAAAACTATTTTTTCGAATTTCTAGAATCATTCTTCTATTATTCGTCATTTTATATCAAAAACTCTGTTTTCATTAGACAACATAGTCTCTCCTATGATGTCAAACAATAATTGAAACAATAATCTTTCAAATGACTCCAATATGCCCCCTATAAATGCCTTGTTGAGTCAATTGAAAGGAGGCCCTTTTAAATTTGTGAATGATATACCTCTTCTCATACAAATTGTCAACTTTCTACTGACCAATTGACTAACTTGTCCACCAAGGTTCTCATGTTGACTACATTTGAAACATGGTTGACTTATATGACATATGTTCTAACTTGAGAGGAGTGTTAGATAGCCTCTATAACTACAAATTAGGGTTGGAGTTATGATAATTTTAGGTATTTAATTTATTCTTATGTATTATGATTGATTCTGCTGTACCTTAATATGTGATTATAAATAAGACTTCTGTGTGAACATACAAACTCACAAGATTCACATATGACAGAAAAAAAGTCTAATAAAACAATAAAACATTTAACAGAAAGAAAAATGGTGAACTTACTTTACTCTTATTGAAGTATAAAAGAATAAATAAAGAGATCCCGTAAACTGTATCTGACCATATGTTGGCAAATGCTCTGCGATTCTCCAGTCTCCGCTCTTCCCTCAACTCTAATCTGTTGGTGCAACAAATAGAATGGCAAAAAGGAAAATGAGTATAGAACAACGGTCATCTTAAAATAATTACTCTGACTAAATCTAAATATCATAACAACTAATCAACAAGTCCATGACTATATTTATTCTCCTTTTGCTCAAAGTCTTCACCAGTTCATAAGTTCTTTATTAAGCAGAATTTATGTAAAGAATGATGCAAAGATTTTGTAAGATTACTGAGAGTCATGTTAACCAACAGTCAGTTACAGTGCAGAATCTAGCATGATTGATTTTGTGGACTTTGTTACTGAATTCAATATTATTATAATGCTCATATTCTGAATACAGCTACAACAATCAACACAAGAAAAAGGAAGAGCACCATTCAAGACAATAAGGCAAAAGAAAGAGGGATTGATCTTACGCTTTATGTCTTAATTCCCACCAAACCTCATCATCAGAAAGAGGTGGAGATTTACCAATCTCGACCTCAAGCTCAAATCGTCCCCTCTCAGTTTTTAGTTCCTTGACTATTTCAAGTTTTTGATATCTTCTTACATCAAGCATTTGTGCTGCAAGTGGTACAGTCTTCACATATCTATCGATAGCAAAAAGTTCCTTGAATGGTTACATGAACATTTTCAATTCAAGGTAAAACTAACACACAAGTAAAGAATGAATAATCTGAAAAACTTTTACTCAATTACAAAGAATGCAAAGGAAAATGATAAAATTATAGTTTTCTGTCTAAAATAAAACAAAGTAATTTACAATGACACACCCGTTGAGATTTTCTCAAATTGGACTTGCCTCCTTTATCAGATGTCAGTGTAATAGTTTTCGAACTTAAGGTGATGTATGTGTAATGTAAAAGGGCTGACGATGTATCGTTTTAAAACTAAGGGGAGATTTCTGTAGGATTTTGAAAAAGTTTGGGGTATCAATGTAATTCGAACAACCCTTAAAGGGTACCAATGTAATTTACTCTAAAACAAAACATGAGCTACATATAAAATCATCAAAACAGCCAGATAACCAATACTGGACAACAAATGAAAAGCATGAGCTACATATAAAATCATCAAAACCACCAGATAACCAATACTGGACATTAAATAAAAATATCATAACACTTTTTCTAATCCATTTTTATCTTAATTATTGTTAGAGAACTCCTGAAACTTTTAGCAGTGAGATAAAAGCTCATTAATGATTTTATATATCAGACATATCCTACCATCCATATAGGCTTCATTAAGCATGAAAAGGGGACAATGCATGGGTCCACTAATACCTGTCCTAAATGTTAACTATGAAGAATCAGACTTTCTACCATTTGACCAAAGACTTTGATATCTTGTGAAGGGCTAATAACCCTCCCACTACCCACAAATGGTTTTGTATTTGTTTGAAAATATCTCTCAAATCCACTACAACCAACACAGACGAATAATAAAACGATAACAAAGAATCCACAATAATAGTTAGCCGGTTAAAGAAGAAAAAGTAACAAAGAAACACACAAGAGGAATTTAACGTGGTTTAATTGAAGTTTTAACTAACTTCAACCTTCATCCACAATGAGAAATTCAATAATAATAGATATTACAATTCAAGGTCTATCTCAGTGTAAACTCTCAACTTTAGGTTGATTATAACAGTTCATACAAGGTCCTATTTATATAGAAAATAATTATGAAAACTAACTTTCGTAAAAACACGCCAGAACAATTGAAGAAGACATGTGAACCATGCTTCACATCTGAGCTCAAGACGTCAAAGCAAGCGGACTTTGATATTAGACAAGGAAGTTATAACTTTACGGTCAAATACCCTCTGATGCTCTGAAGAAGAATGCATGAAGAAGATAGACAATTTGATCAAGACAGACAATCTTGATACCATCAGACTTGACCTATCAGACAATCTCGGATCTTTAACCAGGATTTTACTAAACCAATCTTCTTAGTGATAAAACACTCACTGCCTCTAAGCCCATAATATGCTTAATCACCAATTAGCTGAATTAAATCCAAACAATGAAAGAACTTATTACTACCAAGCAAAGCTATCATGGTCACATCAGAGGGATTATGATCAGTTGAGACCTTGACCACCTTCATAGATTCTCGAGAAGTCTCCTCTCTCACGCAATGCAGTTTGACATCAATATGCTTAGTTCTTCCATGGTAAACTTGGTTCTTAGATGACAGTATAGCGTTGTTGTTGTCACAGTAGACAATGGCAACTTGGTTTTGCACCTTCAGTTCTTTCGCTAGACCCTTCAGCCATAAAGCTTTTTTCATAGCCTTTATCATCGCAATATACTCTGTCTCAGTAGTTGACAAAGCCTCTACCTCTATCATGACAATATACTCTTCAATGATCTCAATCGCCAAAATCTTCCTAACGACTCCAAGGTCCTTCAGATCAAACTTGTTGTTCATTGCAACCTTAGTTTTATCAACTTTAGTTTTATTATTGCTTGCTACTAGAATGTCATCAACGTATAGTAGCAATACTATGAAGTGACCTTCTACTAGAAACTTGAAGTAGATGCAAGTGTCATACTTATTATGTTCAAAACCCCTACTTGCAATAAATCCATCATCAAATCGTGTGTTTTATTAACTTGAAGATTATTTTAGACCATACAAGGATTTGTTTAACTAACAAACATAATCCTCCATATTTCTTATATCAAATCCTTCTGGTTGCTTCATATATAGATGGTCTCATCTAGGGATGGCAATGGGGTGGGGCGGGTTCGGGTTTGACTATCCCATCCCCATCCTCGAAGTAAAAAATCATCTTCATCCCCGTACCTAACATGTATAAATTTTTGTCTTATCCTCATTCCCATTGAAGAACAAGTATACTTATACCCACATCCGCAATATTAATTGAATAATTTTTTTTATAAAAAATAAAATTTATAGCAAAGGAAAAATGATAATATAAATTATTCAAAGTTAAAAAAAATACACATTTTATTTTCTCCAATGTCAAATATCAAGAAAGAAATTATAATTCTATAAATATCAAATGAGAGTATCAAATAACAATTGGATAAAGGTCAAATAATTATAAAAAAGATTAAAAATGATCAAATATATGATCTAAAGATAAGTTACGAAACTAAGGACCATAGAAAAGTTAATATATGTTTTCTAGGTTACCTAATAAATTAAAGGTGTTTTAGTAATTTAAAACAAAGACGGGTATGAGGACAGGAAAGAGATGGATATATGCATACCCATCCTCATCCCCATAACCAATTTTAGAAAATCGGGTATTACCCGTGCGCATACACATGCCTAGTCAATGAGAGATTCCTCTTCAAAATCGATGTGTTCAAACAATACCCATGCAGACGAGTTCCTTTGTCATCCCTAGTCTCATCTAAGTCTCCATATAAAAATGCAGTCTTAATATCTATTTGTTCTAACTCAAGGTTAAGCTCAACAACCATGATTACCAACATCAAAATGGATCTATGCTTCATAACCGGAAGGAAAACATCATTATAATCAATTCATTCCCTCAGAGTAAAGCCTCTAGTCACAAGTCTCACCTTGAATCTTTGTTGATCAATTCTTAGAGTCTTTTCATTTGAAAATCCATTTACAATTGACCAGCCTAAAACCCTCGGGGCTAAGAACAAGAGTCTAGGTTTTGCTCAAATTAAATGACTTCATCTCCTCATTCATGACATCTAGCCATTGAGTTCTCTCCTTACTTTTTAATGCAAAAAATATACTAGAAGGTTCATCTTCTAAAACGTAGCTTGCTACTACTAAGGTGTATGCAATAAGCTCTGCATAACTATACCTCTCTAGAGCTCTTAATGTTCTCTTGTTCTATTTGTTACGAGTTTGCCATCGTCAGCACGTTGGTCTTCCTCAGATATAGCACAACGTCTATCATCTTGAGATGCATAAGCCAAGCATTTATTATCATTAGATGTACTAGATGTTTATCGAATTCATATGCATCTCATCTACTGAACTCCACCTCAATGTCAGCCTTCTCAACATTACACCCCTTCTAGGCTTACATTTTGAAACTTTTGGCTTATAAATCATTTCAGCTTCATTGAAGACAACGTCTCTGCTGATGATAGATTTCTTGAATCTTGGCTCAATACACCATAGACAATATGCCTTCACACCTTCTAGATATCCAAGAAACATGCATTTAATAGCACAAGCATCCAATTTACATTGCCTAATGTAAGCATAGGCAATACAGCCAAAGATTCTCAAATTATCAAGGTTGAGGAAGTATCATGACTAGATTTTGTTAGGAGTCTTAAATGTAGTTGAAGGACATTTGTTAATCAAAGTAGCAACAACAACTTTTGCCCAAATGTACTCTAGCAGTCAATAACATACACCTCCATCATTCTAGAGTGGTCTTATTAAATCTCTATGCTAGACCATTGTTGAGAAGTTCCTACAACCTTCTGGTGCCTCCTTATGTCATGGTCTTTGCAGAAGGTGTTAAACATCTTTCAACAAAAACTCAAGACCATTATTAGTTCTAAACCTCTTTACCGTGTTACCGGTTTGGTCCTACACTAGACGCTTCCATCTCTTGAAGTTCTGAAACCCTCTATCTTTGGTCTTTAGAGGTTAGACTCATAACTTCTTCGAATAATCATCAACAATCAAAAAGAAGTATCTAGCTCCAGAGTGATGAATTTGTAGACGGTCCCCATAGGTCAGCATGAAATTATCAAGGGTTCCCTTTGTCCTTTATTGTCCTATGTCAAAACAAGTTTTAAACGTCTTTCCCTGGACACTTCAAAAAATTTCGACTGATCAATTTTGGTACTCCCAAACAAGCCTTGTTTTTCCAACTCCACTATGCCTTTTTTGCTTACAGGACCTAACACCCAATATTTGTTTTTGACAAGACAACCTTCTCAGGAGTAGAAGCTTACCAATATACTATAGCATCTTCCATGGCATACTAGTCATTCCTTCTCACACCCTTCATCACTAACAAGAAACCTCTCAGCACCTTCAACACGCTCCTCTCTCCTCTGAACACATATTTCTTCTTCTCAAGTTCTTCAAGAGATATCAAATTGCATTTCAACCTAGGTACATACCTAACTTCTTCAAGCAGTTTCTCAATTCCAGACGAAACTTAATTGTTCCAACACTAGTTATCTTACAAGACTTATTATAAACTCCTAGAACAATAGACGGTTAGGTGTCATATGAAAATAACATTTAGAGTCCAAAATCCATTTATAATCACCAACACTACTCGACACTCTGATGATTCATAACATTCTTCCACCAAACCTACTTCACCAAATGTAGAGATCCCATTAAAGCTAGACAATCTATCAGGATTATTAGCCTTCCTCTGTCTCTAAGGATAATAATTTCTCGTGTGTCCTTCATTCTTGCAATGATAACATTTGTAGACATTCATCACTCTTTCAATATAGGCCTTTGATGTCAACCTCCAACTAACTCCTCTTTCAATATAGGCCTTTGATGTCAACCTCCAACTAACTCCTCTATTATCCCTGGTAGATAATCTACCCTTTGCTACAAGGCCGTTTACAGTATTAGAAGCCTTCACGTCAAACTTCTCGTTCAACTCCTTTGAGCTCAGAGCAGCCTAAACCTTTTCAAGAGAGAGTCTTTGTTCCATATAACAAGGTTACCTTGAATTGATCATGTGTCTTAGGTAGAGAACACAACAACAACAATAACAATGTTTGATCTTCATCATCAATCTGAACGTTAATATTTTCAAGATCAAGAATCAATTTATTGAATTCATCTAGTTGTTTGGTAGTTGTCTTTTCACTACTTAGATACCTAGTCATATACAAGCTTTCAAGCTTTGTCCATAGTCTCCACTGCATCGCCTCCTTCGATATCTGCCTTAACACCTTGTCTCCAAAACTTAGAACAATCGTGCTATGGTCATTTTCCAACAATGCCTTATTGTCCTTCTTAGCCATAGTTACATCAAGCTTGAATTCACCTTCCAAAGCTTCTAGGAGACCCTATTGAACCATAATAGCATGCATCTTTAATCACCACAACCGAAATCATTCAAGTCAGTGTATTTCTCAACCTCATACATTGCGAAAGTAATGATGATTGAGTTTCCTCACTTCACGTTCACCACACCAATTTGTTAGGAAATAGCTCTCAAACTCACTAAACCATCTACCAACACAAATGAATAATAAATGATAACAAAGAACTCGCAAGAACAATTAGACGGTTAAACAAGAAAGTGTAACGAAGAAACAAAGAAATTTAATGTGGTTTAATTGAAGTGTTAACTAACTTCAATCTATATTCATGATCAGAATTTCGCTAATAACAGATATTACAACTCAAGGATTTTCTTTCAGCAAACTCTCAACTCTAGTCTGATTACAACAATTCAGACAAGGTCCTATTTTTAGATAGAAAATAACTTTAAAACTAACTTCCGTAAAATACACGCTAGAACGATTGAAGAAGACATGTGAACAGTACTTCAAGTTTGAGCTTGAAACGTCAAACCAGGCAGACTCCGATAACAAACAAGGAAGTTATAACTAATGCAGAGTAGACGGTCATATACCCTCTCAAGCTTTGAAGACATACGCCTGAAGAATACAGACCATCTGATTAAGACAATTGATCTTGTACCATCAGAAGGTCTACAATATCAGACAGTTTACAACATTAGACAGTTTACAACATTAGACAGTCTAGGACCTTTAACCAATATTTACTGAAATAATCTTCACAATATTTCTAAAATTGACAGCAAATCATCTCTAACAAAGTGATTGTGAGTTTGATCGTTGACCCCTTCTTCGTAATTAAATTAAACTTCAGCACAAGGGAAGGTGGGTTTGTGCATAGATTTGAAGCCCAAAAGGCCTCTCTAGCATGAAGGCCTAAATGGTCATGCTATAGGTATAAAACCATTATTGAGCATCCACCTTATAACTGAGGCTTTTTGGAGAATTGATTTTTGACACAAACAAGTTTCACTACTTGAGAACAAATAATGGTAGGATCAATACTACATTATACGTTACTATGCTAGTCAAAACAATTTTCCATTCAATAGCACAATGTTTAAAAAGAAGGAATTATATTCTGGAAAACCACTATCTTCTGAAGTTCTGTATTCTTTGGCACCGGATTATGAGATTAGCTATATCTTTTATCTTGGCCTCTTCTTTTCTCAAACTGTATTTCTGGGTTCCTACTTGGTAGCTGAACCAGTGACACATGATATTCCTCTGCAAACTGAGTTTCCTCAGCACGGCCTTGGGCAACCTTTTACATCAGAGATTGATCTCACCACTCCACTACTCTATCTCATTCTATGTACTAAAATATTGGCCTTGCCCACCCAAGTTCTATATGATGGGCAACCCATTCCTAAAACATTGCCTTGTCCCCCAAACACGTCATACTTCTACAAAACAGCATGCATAGAGAATTACACACAGGTATATCTATTTGTGCACAAATCTTGAAACATTTAGCAAAACAAGATAATATTCAGCCAATAGAAAAAATTTCATATATTCAGAAGAAAAATATGAGATTTGAATGAGCGAGTTGATAATCAACATATACCTGTCTAAAAATGGCATAAGTATATAGTCATGAACCAGAAAATCCATCGCCCAAGGTACAATAATCAACACTGCCAAAAATTTTGCCTGTAATAACAATTTTGGTACATGGAATTGAGTTAGGGAATAGAGAACATATTAAGCGAGCACCAGAACATCATTCACTTGGTACGACAATATTAGAATGCTGGATAATGTCTAAAAGGGAGAATTGAAAATTTGACATCAATGATTTAAATGCTTCCAAATAGAATGAGTTGAATATATCAGTTCAAATCATTTCATTCCAACTTCAGTTGCAGCTGCTGGGCTTAAATCCGTGTTTTCCCCCACCCTTCTTATACAAAGGCTAAGCTATTAACTAAGTGAGGGTTTTGGTTGAGAAGAAAAATGAGATTACATAAATGAAAAGCATTTCGTGAACATAAGGAAATGCACTAACCGAATTTGACGAGGCATACTGGAAAACACGATCTTCATAAAGCATGTCATCATCTTCCTCTCCAAAAATCAAATACCTAGCAGACTCTACCAGCCCCTTCTCGGCGGGAAGATCACCGGAATCAGCTCGCACATTATCCCTATAGTCCTTCATGCCCTGCTCCCAATCCGAAGAGGAAGTGTTACCCTCCTGATCAATCCCGTCCCCATCCAAAAGCCAGTCTTCCCATTTCCTATACTCTTGGTTCCTCGTATCTTCTTGGGCTTCTCTTAACTCCACAATTGTTTCAGCTCTCTGCTTCCATGCCTCAAACTTCTCGCCCTCGGATAACTCTTGGGTGCTCTCAGCCTCAGCCGCAACACCCTCAGCCTCTACCATATCATCGTCCCTCAGACCAAGCCAATTCCCATCATCTTCGAAAAAGAATTTCTGCCACCAACTGCTTTTCCTTGAATGCCCACTATGCTTTTCCGCTTTTGAAATGAATCCATTAAGCCGCCTCGTTTTGCTGCCCAACTGAATCACAAAGTTGGATGAACCATGCGAGACGAAAGAGTTCAAAAGCAGTTTCTGATTAAACAAGATTAAGCTGTCGCATAAAACAATTGAAGAGCTCATGAAGAACATGAATATATGCCCACATTTTTCAGTTTCCCGAGTGAATGCACAACATTCTGGTTGGTTATGTTCAGCTTTAGCACAAACTCAGCCAAGCCAACCTCTCCAATTCATATTATCCTCATCTACTCTATTCTATATTCTAATATTCACGCCTTTTTGCCTTTCTTTCTTATTTATTTATCCAATTATACGACTGTACAAAAAGAGCGTTACCCCGCAGCACAGTCTTGGGCATGGCTATGGTTCCGCCACGTTCTATCCCTTCTCTCTCTTCATTTCTCCATTTAACATTATATATACTTATAAATATTACATGTGAAAAATCATTTTCAGTACCAAAAAAATCCTATAATAAAAGATTAAGAAAATTAATCATCCTAGTTATTCATTGCTCTTATAACTATTAATAATTACTAAATGATATTAACTATAGATAAAAAATTGCCAAGCACTTAATTTGTTTACTTATATATAGGTAAGAGTCGAATGCGCACACAAAAAAAAAAAAAAAAAAAAAAAATTTTTTTTAT
>Ga0099825_1004278_pt1 | contig 18764 bp, 7 predicted proteins | sample SiratroredBW_FD_76838 | JGI IMG/M metagenome (GOLD analysis project Ga0099825, IMG submission 76838) | Root nodule microbial communities of legume samples collected from California, USA - Siratro red BW | ecosystem: Host-associated > Plants > Roots > Nodule | place: USA: California | collected... | reverse complement strand
ATATTGTGTAAATATTTATTGGGTCAGCTGATAATAGGTGGGCTGAGCCCATTATTAATTAATAATATATAGAAGAGTCCCTACAACTGCCCTGATTCAGTTTTTTTATTCTACCCTATTAAAGAATAAAGAAGACAATTCTCTGTATATGCTTCTAGCCTTGTGAGTGGTTTGTACACACTCTTTTCTTTACACACTCTTTTCTCTTATTCTTTGCAGAGACCATTTATCAGGAAAGGACATAATTAATATGTGATGAATTAAAGTTCTTCTTTTATTCCAAGTTCTGATTCTTCTTATCTCCATATAATTTGATGTACTCATTTGTTATAATCAGACTAAATTGAAAACCCTAATTAGATTATTTCTTTTATATGGTACATAATAGACCATCTATGTTTACAACATGTTACACGTTGACAATTTATTAAACCAAATGTTTATATAAATTAAATGTGTGTGTGTGTGAAACAATTTTCATAAACAACTATATTGTCTGGAATTAAACATGAATTTATATGATTTTGCTTTGGATGCTCTTAATTATGAAATATTGAGAATCAATATGAATTTTTTCCTTTTGATAAATTACTAGAATGGAAATTGAAAATCATTTTTCATTGTCTACAATAATAAAGAAGAATATATGTTGAGACGAGATTTGTGCAATATCAACTCTTGTAGTTTCAAACTCAAATGGTCAAATTCAATATTCTATATAAAGGACTCCAAGACAAAGATAAAAATATGAGTAATCAAGCAATACTACAAGTATACATGATACAAAGTTTTATCTGTTGTTTAGAGCATCTATTCTTTGGGTTGTGTGTAAACTCTTGTAAATTTTTCACTGTATCAAGTTATACCCTAAGGAGCTTTCGTTGCACTCTCTTTGAGTGTTTTTCATTTCTTTTGAGATTTATCAGTCTTAGGGAGAGATTGGAAAGGAGAAATAGGAAAAGTTTGTGTACTTCGTTATAATCTAGAGTGGTTAGTGTACTTAGGATAATATGGAGAAGTTGGTGTACTATGTGTAATCAAGGTTTGATTAGTGGAATCTCTTAAGCGTATATTTTAAGGGAATTACACCTATCCCAAGTTTCAATAAACCATAGTAAAATCTTCTTGTGTTTTCCTTACTCCATCTAGACAATTTATTATTTTTTTTCACTATGAATAATCTTAAGGCTCCATTAAAACCCCTTTTGGAGCCCGTTGTACATTCCTCAAATATCAAATGAGGTAAACCATCGTTAAGAGAGAAAATTAAAAATTGTGTAGCAATTCTTTTTAAATGAACTGAAAGTAAGAACCAAAGAGGAAAGATAAGATAAACTTTTTATATTAGCTAATAAACTAAAAGTTTACACGATTAACCACTAAAAATTGATAGTCAGACGTGTTTGCGTGACGAAAAAAAATTAAAATACTAAATATAGTTATTAAAAAGGAGAAGAAATGACCAAGTATGTACCATAAAATCTATTTAATTTGATAAAATTGAGCTTTTGTTTGAAATATATACCGTAAAGGGAGAAATATATATTTGAGGTTGTGATAAGAAGAAAAATACCTTGGAGATTTGAGCAAACATGGTACATATAGAACAAGTCAAACAATTGAGAGAGAAAAATGAAAAATTGTGTGGTGAAAGAAGGATTCTTCATATGAAAATGGAACAAAGGACCAAATATAATAGTGAAAAAAAAGTTTAGGTTACCCAATAAACTAAGGGTGTTTTAGTAATTTAAAAGAAGGACATAGATTGAAAAATATATACGTACCCATCTTTGTATTCATATTTGTGCCTAGTTAATGCAAAAATTCCCGATCAAATTTGTGAAGAGTCTGGACAATACTTTGAGTATGAGTTTATTTGTCATCCCTACCTGTATGGAGATATTGATGAAACCGTATACATGAAATTAAGTGGATTTGAGGAAAAAGGCAAGAAAAATTATGTTTGTCAGCTAAACATATCCGTGTATGGTACGAAACAATCACGGAGACAATGAAACAAACTATATGATACATTGATTGTCGGTGTTGGTTTCATGAGAAGTAAATACGATAACATGTTTACTTTAAGTTTCAAGCAATAATATGATTGAGTTGAAAAAGTGGAGACTAAGTTAAAAGGAGGATTTGACATGAATGATCTTGAAGTTACTGGAAAAATTTTGGGGATTGAGGTCATAAGAAGGTGAGAAGAAAAGCTTATAGTCATAGGAAAAGGTCCACAAATTTTTTGAGATAGATCTACTTCTACACCTTTGGCACAACATCAAATTAAGTGATAGACAATCTTCTTAGATGATTGAAGATCAAAACTATATGGACTCAACTCAATCTACAAATATGTTGTGAGTATTGTTAGCAAATTTATATCAAATCCTTAACCAGCTCATTTTCAGAATCTTTATATGGTCCTAAGGTAGTTGGAGGGATCACTTGATAAAGTTATAGTTATGATGAAGTTAGAAGGAAGGTTAAAAACACTCCAATAGAAGGACTTATAAAATTAGATTGTCGAATTTTTGAGCACTAGAAAGTCTCTCACAAGTTGTGTTTACAACACATGGTACAATTTTTATTAGAAGACCAATTTATAGAAGGTAGTGATATTATTAACAACTAAAGTTAAATTCATTGCAATGATTGAAGTTGTAAAAGAAGTGAAGCTTAGGAAGATAATAACAATTGTGTCATGTAATTATTAAGGAATCAAGTCTACAATCAGTGGACCAAACATATTGATATCAATATACATATATAAAAGAGAAAATTGATCAAGAATCTCGTAAGGTGATGAAGATTTCGACATATCACAATTATTAGAAAGGTTCTTCCCTCTAACGAAATTTTCATTACTTAGATTTAGATTTGATGCTGGGATATTAAGCTTGTAGTGAACTTTTAAACAATCACTTTTTATTTATCATCAAAAGTTATGTTTTATGGCTCAAAGTAAAGATTTGTAAAAGGTGTCTACCGTCAAAACTTTGCAGATTGTTTTGCCATAAGTGCATGTTCACCTTGGATATATAGAACTTCTAATGTTGATAAAAAACTTATATCATCTCATAGTCTACTTTCTAATTAGTGAAAAAAACGTGTGCCTTGAGTCACGAATTGAAGAGATTCTTTATATATATATATATAAATCAATCTGAAGCTTTATTTGGAACCATCTGAAGTACAAACTTGTTTCGTAATGATTTACTCGGGAATATAAATTAAAGTTTTAATACTTTAATTTATTTACATTAAATTTCTTGTGTACTTTATTATTCCTCATGCATACATTCTGCTCTCATTTTGCTCTTTACATTAACTTGTACTAAATCTATAACAATACTAAAACAAAGTGGTATTCATATTCAAGAAGGAACAGAACATAGCTTTGGCTATTGTAATTTTCTAGGATTTGGTGGCAACAAGATTCACTGCATCTCAAAAGCTTCCTGACACATGCAATGGTTATGAATCAATAATTAACCCCTGTGGGAAAGATTTGACAATTGCAGGATCCAGTTTTAGTCCAAGCAGTAATTGTTGTTTTGGATCATATTATTGCTTTAACCTTGCCGTGCTTGACCATGGTAAAGGTATAATCAACCTTTGTAAATGCCTGCAGTTTGCTGCAAAAACTTCCATACAAAATTATTAAACTTCCTGATGCATGTGGGATTACACCAGAATCCAAAAACCATTCATGTATAATTTGTTAAACCGGTTTCTGAACCAGTGAAAGCATAAACAAATTCATGGTATTCTGGAACTGTTTGTGGCTTTTTAAGTGCATTACTTTCTTAGAAAAATGTGACGAAATCTCCACCCAATTTCCTCCTCTGACCAATTCAACTAAACACAAAAGTAAAACCATAATAAATCAGTCAATTTACCATAACTACGTTTAGCATTCAGTTCAAAGTAAAAATAAAAAATTAATCAGCAAAGTGGATTCTAACCATACCGAGTGATATTTTACCAAAATCCACACTAAAAGAGATCAACCAGAGTCCATTCCACATTGGTGAATAGAGAAGCGCAAAGGGAAGCTTTTTGATGAAGGCATGGAATAAACTTGCAGGAAGGGGCAGAAAGTCTGTGTGAGCACCGCAGTTTCTCATACACATCCCACATGCAATGCACACCCCACACATTCAACACATCTCATCATAATTCTTTGGAAAAACTGCATCTTTGGACTCCCATTTTCTTCACTGCAAAATGGTTGAAAGGATTCTGAAATCATGTTTCAGTCTGAGCCTCCATTGGCCACCACTATATATATATATATATATACCAACCAAGAAGTCTCATGTCCTATACAACATTTGTAACAAATTTATTTTATGAGTTATTGAAAAAGCCAAGTATGAGGAACTGTGTTTGCAGTTTAGTACTTATGGCCTTGTATATGATGGTTGAGCTAGCATCTGTGATTGGTGGCACCATGGCTCCTTCTTCCATTTATGAAGAACAACAGGCTTTGCTCAAAAGTGGTTGGTGGAGTGATCACTCAAATGTCTCTGACCATTGTCATTGGGAGGGTATCACTTGCAATGAAGCTGGAACTGTTACCGCTATTGAAAATCTGTCGTTGAAGATTCCTTCATAAGAAGAATTGCTTTGGATTCAGAACTTGAACGTCACTGCCTTCCCCAGTTTAGAAATTCTGCATCTACCAGTAATGGGTCTTAGAGGAAGCATCCCTATAGAAATAACCACACTTACGAACCTTACCTCTCTAGTCTTTTTCAAGAATAGTCTCAACGGTAAGCCATTGCACTTCTCTTGATTGCATTATCCCTTATAAATTCAGTCAATAGAAGAATGTGATTATCTCTTTCTTTTTCTTATTCAATTGCAGGTTCAATACCACCACAACTTGGTAATTTGAGACAATTGAAGCTGTTAGATCTCTCTGATAATTCATTAACGGGTTCAATTCCGACTACTTTTGGTCAATTGATAAATTTGGAAGCTCTTCATCTTGATTTAAACTTACTTGAAGGTAACATACAATTATGTTTCTCACGTAATTTATTCATGTGTTTCTTATGAATAGGAGAATCTACCAATCGCTTTCTTGCTATGATCTAATTGCAGGTTCAATACCACAACAACTTGGTAACTTGATACGATTGGAAACATTATCTCTTTTTGATAATTCTTTTGTGGGTTCAATTCCATCTACACTTGGTCATTTAAAGAATTTGAAGACTCTATTTCTTGATTCAAACAAATTTGAAGGTAGGCTTCCGTCAGAAATGGGAAATTTGAAGAAGTTAAAGATCTTATATCTCTCACATAATTTACTCACAAGTTCAATTCCTCCTACTTTTGGTCAACTAGAAAACTTGACGGATTTCTTCTTTCAAGATAACAAAATTACTGGTCCAATACCAGCAGAACTTGGAAATTTAAAAAGTTTACAAAGATTATATCTCTCAAATAATTCCATCAATGGTTCAATCCCTCCTACTTTAGGTCGTTTGGGGAATTTGGTACATCTCTTCTTTGATTTTAACCAAATAGAAGGCCACATACCTGAGGAATTAGGGAATTTGTCCAAATTGGAAGTTTTGCAACTTAATCACAATAAGATTTCGGGTTTAATACCTCCAAAACTTTTGCAAATGGACAAATTGTTCTCTTTATATCTCTCATCAAACCAATTATGTGGTTCAATCCCTTTAGAAACCATGAAATGTCCCTATGCTGCAATGGTTGATTTAAGCCATAACTTGATTAATGGAAGCATAACATCTCAAATTTCTTGTGTTGATGACCTTAATCTTAGTCACAATTTTCTTATTGGTGAGATTCCATTTCTTTCTAGAAGGAGCTCTGTAATCAGTCGATTGGATCTTAGTTATAATAATCTGTCGGGTAAAGTACACAAGGAACTTGGTAGTCTATCATATATAAACCTTTCATATAATTCATTTGACTTCTCACAAGACCTTGACTCAAAATCAGAAGTACCAGACTACTGTTCTTTTCAAGAAGACTCACTAATTGATGATCACAACATGCCCAATTTCACGTTATGCCACTTGCTCAACCAAACAAAACCTCAAATTGAAAAAAGACCTCAAACTACAAAAAGTAAGCCCGTGATCATCTTAATTGTTCTTCCCATCATTTTCTCCAGTCTTTTAGTCCTCCTTCCAATATTATATTTTTCAAGATGTATTCCCAAGAAAAATTGTGAAGGAATATCAACAAAGAATGGAGACTTATTTTCTATATGGAATTATGATGGTAAAATTGCATTTGAGGATATCATTGAAGCAACAGGAGACTTTGACCTCAAGTACTGTATTGGGACAGGATCATATGGCAGTGTTTATAGAGCACAATTGCCCAGCGGTAACATTGTTGCATTAAAAAAGCTCCATCGAATGGAATCTCAAAATCCATCTTTTGACAAAAGTTTTCGGAATGAGGTGAAGGTGTTAACAAAAATTCGTCATAAAAACATTGTAAAGCTTCATGGCTTTTGCCTCCACAATCGGTGCATGTTTCTGGTCTATCAATACATGGAAAGAGGTAGTTTATTTTATCTTTTGAATAATGATGTGGAAGCTGAGGAGTTGAATTGGAGTAAGAGGATGAATGTTATTAAAGGGATGGCAGAGGCTTTATCCTACATGCATCATGATTGTTCCCCACCAATTATTCATAGAGATGTAACAACTACCAATGTTCTGTTGAACTCACAATTAGAGGCATGTGTCTCAGACTTTGGCACAGCTAGACTCCTTCATCCTGATTCTTCAAATCAAACCTTGGTAGTTGGCACTTGTGGCTACATTGCCCCAGGTGAATGCTATTTTCTATTAGAAAGCCAAATCTTTAGAATGGATGTAATAATATATTTTGAGAAGTTGAGTTAACTTTCTTTATTTCTTTGCCCATAACAGAGCTTGCTTATACATTGAGCGTGACAGAAAAATGTGATGTTTATAGTTTTGGAGTGGTGGCTTTGGAAACATTAATGGGAAAGCATCCTGGAGAGCTAATCTCATCTTTATCAAACCCAAGTACTCAAAATATGTTGGTGAAAGATCTCTTGGATTCACGTCTTCCTCTTCCTGTTCGGAAAGATACTCAAGATATAAATCTTGTGGTAACGATAGCATTATCATGTTTGTGCTCCAAACCAAACTTGAGGCCATCAATGCAACAAGTGGTTGAGAACCTCTCTAGTTTCAAACTGCCATTATCTTTGCCTTTCCAGGAAGTTTTGATCCATCAATTGATTAGTCGAGACATATGTCATCTTTCATCCAAGTGTCAAGAATGAACTCTAGTGAGAAAAAGTTAAGTAATAAAGTTGCATATGAAGAACAAGTAATAATTTCCTTGATTGAATACAATGAATAGATGTTATTGTTGTTTTCTCTGGTATACATTAACAGCGTCTACATCTTTTTAGTTTATCTTTCTTTGTCTATAGCCTAACTAATCTTGCATTCGAGTGGAAAATGGAGATATCTATTTAGAAGATTAATGGTAATAGTTTCACGAACAAATTAAAATAATTTTAATATTTGACAATCTAAAATAATGTTAGACTGTTTAACACCAAAAAAATATAATATAAATAAGAGAGAATTAACTCCAAATCATCTCTAAACAAATCAATAAATTCAATCAATCAGTATTTAAAATCTATCTTAAGTAAGAAAAGTTAGTAATAATAGTAAATTAATCAAACAATATATTTTGAGATGTTAAGGAAATAATAACGGTGATATTAAGAATAAGACATTTCCTTGATTGAATATAATGGATGTATTTTTTTCTCTGGTTTACGTTAATAGCTTCTTCACTTTTTGGTTGACCTTTCTTTGTTTATACCTTTACCAATTTTGTGATTAATTGAAAAATGCAGATATCTATTAAGGAGATCTCTCCCAACAAATAATCGTCATACATGAACTTAATATAAAATCACACCAAAGACTTAAAAGGTTCACCTTTATATTCATGAAATCAATGCTTTATATTCATGAAATCAATGTAGACCTATGTATAAGTTATGACAACGATGATGAATGATTTTTTTTTTTCTGTCATTTTGATTAAATTTTGAATTGGAAATAATACTTTTTAAATTATAATTTATTGATGACTAACATTTATTGATCTATTTGAACTGCATGATTTTCTTCCCTTATATATCATTATAATTTTCCATTAAAAAAAAAATTATTCCCAGTATTATATCTAGATAGAAAATTTCATAACTGTAAGACATTCATATATATTAAATTTAAATTGAACTAATTTTAAATTGTTTTATTCTTTAAATATTTTATTTCAAAAAGATAATTCAGAATTATTAAATTTTAAATTAATTACTATCAAAATCAAAAAATATTAAAATAATAAATAATTATTGATAATTTAAAAATTTCAAGGAACTTTTTTGATATTATTTTTTAATCAAAATTCATTTAGATCTCTTCAATTAAAATTGACAAACTTTTTCATTGAGGTTGAAAAATATTGATTTTAGCTAATGTCAAACATAATTATTTTGATAAAGTTGGATCATAATTATTTCTATGATGCTCGTGGTTATTTCTGCCTGATTTTTTAATCGATGTCGATTAAATTTTTTCTCCATTTAACATTGGAAACAAATAAGTTAATTTTGGCGAATAATTTTCTTAGTTAACATAAAAAAATGCTAACAAATTATTGAAAAAATAATAATATTGGTATTGTAGATAAGAAAATAATCATTTTAAACATTAAAAAAAATCACAACATGTGTGAAAAATCCAAATTACACATGCTAAAAAACAGTCTCTCAACTTCAATAGAGAAAACATTAATTAATGTGAAATAAGAAATAAGAGTGACATAAAACAACAAAAACATAAACCTAATAATGTAAATATTTTTTTATTAAAATTAATAAAAAACAGTAGTGTACATTAGTCAAAAAAGTAATTTCCAATATTGTCAACATACTTTTAATTAACGTTAATAAAAAAATAACTCCAACCAACATTATCTAGAAAATAAATTTAATTAATGCTAGTTGAAAAGACTTTGACTAACAAAAATTGAAAATAATCTCACTTGAGATAAATTGAAAAAAAAAATTAAAATCATTATTAATATTGATCATGAAAACTTATTGATTGAAAAATAATTTCCTCTTCAAATATTTTAAAAAATAATAGATATTATAACTATTATGAATATTGATTAAGTATAATTAAAAATTAGTAAAAGGTTGAAAGACGTATGAATTTAAAATTTATCATTTTAACACTTGTTTCTAGTACCGAATTTCTTTGGTTTGATAATCTACCCTCTTTATTTGGGAGGAGTTCTTTAGATATATTTGTTCTACAGAGGTTGGGTGACATGAATTTGACCAAATTCCCTTGTCTTCCGGATTTTCTTTTTGTTTTATTATAAAAAATTTCTGTAGCGTAACAGTAGTGTAGTCCATGCTATTTTTTTTCTAATTCAATAAAAAGCGTTACAAGATTTATACTTGTTCATTTATTATTAAATACAAAACTCAAGATGCTACATTATTTATATAACATAAAAATATAAGAGTAAAAGTTTAACAGATTATTTTAATTATTAACATATAAAGTTTGCAAATGATTGTTAAGTTACATGAATATCTGTATTCTAATTTTGGTTAGAGAAAACTCTATTATGAAAATTTTTATAGGACTATTTTGTAAACAATTTCGTTATAAGACATTTTAAAAATAAGTAAGAATAAAAATTTGGCTTAGTTGAATTTTAATTACCTCATAAATATGAATATTTTTAATTAATTTATTAAAAAAATTATTATGATATCTGTTCAAAATATTTTCACTTTTGTCTGTTCTTGTTGTCAACAAAATAAATTCACTGTTACTTTTATTTTCATATTTTGATATATGTAACTTGTTGGTCAGTTTTTTTTTTTCATTCTAATATCTTTCAAATTTTCAGCCAATCTTTTCCTTTTTTTTTTTCAAAAATAAATTGATCAATAAGTTAAAAAAATTAAAGAGAGAAGAAACAAGTTTAACCAACCAAAAGACAAAAGTAATGAATATATTATCTTGTTAATAACAGGATCAAACACCAGGATATTTAGACATGAAGAAAACAAAATTAGATATTTAACAAAATAAAACTTTTAATCAAATTTTAACTGGAAATACTAAAAATTAATGAGTTACTCAAATTTTAATTAGACTAAAAATTAATTCCAATGTAATATTTTTTATTATTTTTGTAAATAAAAAAAATAAAAAAAATCATCTTTTGATTGTTTGTTTGGATTTATTATTTTCTTTATTTTTCTCTTATTTTCAAAAAAACACAACAATATAATTTGCATTTTTTATGATTGTCTTTATCTTTCTATTCAACTTTAAAAAAAAAAATCATCAAAAAATAAGTTTATGTTTACTTTATCCTTTTATAAAGAAAAGCATAGAAAGAAAAATAGATATTAAAAAGTTTGAAAAAATGAAAAAAAAAGATTTTTAATGAATATTATAAAATAAAAAAATGAAATGATTCTTAATTAAGTATTTAGTTTAAGTTTCTATTACTTTTAGCATTTTTTCTTTAAAAGAAGAAAAAGAGGAGAATGATTGTGAACTTAAACTTAAATTGAAAAAAAAAAATTGGAACGTAAAATAAGAGATTTGTCATAGTCTTTATGAAAGAGTCTTTTTTGTTGACCCACTTTCTTAAAAACATTTGCAAAAAGGCAAATTCCTCACATTGACCACCCTTCTCCACCATACTCTATCTTACCCACTTTTCAAAACCCTCATTCACTCTCTGTCTCCTCCCTTATGACATACTCCTTGCATGTACTCACCCGCACCCTCAATTTTTCTCACACAGCAAAAAAGGAAAAGCTATAGCTGCAATGTTCCCCGAACCATAACTAACCAACGTACACCTCCACTACAATCTGCTCCACCTACAATAACAATCCAACAAAGTTATTGATTTCCTTTGCAATGTTGAAGATACTCGTTGCTTCTCTCATCACAGAGAGGCTACACTCTTTATTCTACTCCCTCATTCACTTTTTGAGGGGGACAACACCCTCACAAGCATCATCTTCATAGTTCTCTCATTTCCACTTCATTCACCTTAGCTTCACTCTACACTCACCCTCACTCTCATTCCATGTAAAGAACTGCATTATTTCATACTCATATCCTTTTTCCATTCTCTACTTGCTCTCATCAAGGTTGAGCATCACGGTTTTGCATCAAAAAACACCTTTTCTTTCTTGTTTTTTTCGCCTAAGCAGGTTCTAATAACCTCCAAGAAGTCTCCAGAGCAATCGGAACAGCCCATAACAGTTTGAAAAAGCTTGGAGAAGCCCTTGTCGAAAAATCGGGCTTTGCCGAAGCTCCGCCACCAACAGCTACCAAACTCGAATTTTCTGCCTCCATTAGGTGCGTCTCTTACCCTTCATCTCATTCCCACCATTTTTATAACTTGAAAACGCCTTGAAACCTCCTTTTGAGCCTCGCCAAATGCTTGCTGGTGCAAGTCCCATTGAGGAAGATGACCGAGAGCCTTGTGAGCTCACTTTCTCCCACCACAGACCTTCTTTCTCTTCCATTCCACCTCCATTGAGACGAGGAGGAGGAGAGGACCGTTCACCACCCCATGGCGTGGTGTTTTGCCATCGCCGGAGACTCGCCGAAAAACTAGTCTAGTGAGCTCATTGCTTAAGTACCTAACTTTGAGAGTTGTTTCCAGGAGACCTAGGAACCTTTAGAAGGAGCTGGGGGTTGCATTAGAAAGCTGGGTTTACTATCTTTCCATTGGTATGCCATAACCCCATTCATGAAACCTCTATATCCCTCAAAATTGAGTGTCAAGATGCGGGTCTAGTATGAGTAACTTAGAATATTTTCTAGACACCACATAAAATCATAAACCTTGTCTTGGGGTTGACTTTGGGAGGTTATTCTCCGTGCTCTTGAAGCTTTAGAAGGTGCATGAACTATCATTGGAAATCTTTTTTTACCCTCTTTCCATTGGTCTAGTTTGGGTGCATTTATGAGATTATTTGGTCACCCAAAAAGTAGTGTCCCAAACTGGGTATTGGGCTTCCCAGAAACTAAGTCATGAGACAGCCAACTAGCCAACTTTATAGGTATAAGATTTTCATTGGTCTATAATAGGTACATTTATGTTACCATTTGAGCCTTCGAATTCAGCTCAAAAAACCTGTTCCAAAATTAGTTTCTAGGTTCTTTCCAGAAACTAAGTTATGGGACAGATTTCAGTTTTCAAGTGTCTAACTTTAGAGAGAATTTTCTCTCAATTTAAGAATCTCCAAGGGATGTATTTATGCTTGTTAGAAAGATATATTTAAGATATTTCTAGTGGTATGCCATAGGTGTATTTATGATGCCATTTGAACCATCAATTTTGACTCCAAAGTTGGGGTGCCAAACTGATTTTAGAGGACCAAATTTTGACTAAGTTAAAATTTCAGATTCATCCAACACACCAACTTTGGAGAATTCGTTCTCCGAATCCTTGACATTGCTAGGGGTGTATAAGTAACCAATGGAAAGCCTTTATAGACTCATCTTTAATTTGAGACTAAGTTTGCTTATTTCCATCGTCATTTGACCATCCAAATTTGGCCTCAAAGTTTCCCTCTCACAACTTTTTTCCCACCAAATCCTAAAACTTTCTAAATCCCAAAACCTAGTTTTGTTCTTGATGCTAACCTTGATCTAAAATGACTCTCTAGAGGCACTTACGCCGCCCAAAGGGTGTCTCTAGTTTGGGTCAGGATTCACATCTCCAGTTTTATATTCTTGCTTATTAAAAGAAAAAAAACGTGTCTTATTTAAATAAATTTTCGATTAAATTCTTAAATAACCATTCACGTTATCCGATATTTAATTCGAAAGATTTTAATTTTATTTGAAATATCAAAGGGCCGTACGTATCAAGCGATATCCAAATGAAGTTTAACTTCCAAAAATGCTAAATGTTCCAAAAAATAAAAAAATACCAAATTTTCAAAAATAAAAAAAAATATAAAACTTAAAAAAATAAAAAATATCAAACATTTTAAATAAATCATTTTATTGAAAGAACTATGTAACCCTGATTCTTGGTCCTAATGGAGATACGTAGATGCAAGATCAAACCTTGTCGGACCCTTTCTAAAAATAAAAAAATATTTTATTTTTATTTCTCTTTTGGGAAAAATAAACATTTTCAGAACCACACTCGTTTTTATTTATTTAATTAGAGGTACTGTCTTAGGATGAGCGTTGTGGGGGTGCTGATACCTTCCCCACACATAATTGACTCTCGAATCCGAACATCGATTTTCACAGACTTACTTTATCTTTTTTTCGATTTTTCCATAGTTTTTTCTAATAAACTATGATAGCGACTCTCGTTTTCCAAAATCTCAAAATTATATTTTATAATTTTTTTTATCGTCATTTGTGTCGTAATTCCGATTACTGATACATTTCAATCAATATTTTAATGAATTAATATATCAATATTTGACCAAATTAATATTTAAATTAATAACTGACTAACTTGTCATTTAACATAAAATAATCATTGAAATCAATAATCCACCGTATTAATATTTTCCTAAGATAATATATTTTAAATATTTGATTAAACGAAAATCATGTGAACATACATTTGAACATTTCTTTTTCAAAGCATAATAAGTTAGCCTTTGAAGTTAATATTTTACTTGACTAATATTTTAATTAATTAATGGTTGACTGAATAAATATTTGAAATTCATATATTTTAAATAGTTAACTAAATTAACATTATGTTAATATACGTTTGAATTTTCTATTTTAGAAAATATTTTTATAAGCTATCCTTTATAAAGTATACATTGTTGGGGAAAGGAGTTAAAAAGAAAGAGGTGATTAGGGTCTAGGATTTTACAAATCTGATCAGAGATTATAAACACATACAAGATGAATAATATTATGGTTTATTTAATATGGCATGATCCAAAATTGATTGATAACTAATTGAGTAAAGGAATCAAACCACAATCCTTTTCTCAATTAAGAAATTTGAATTTTAATTATAGAATAATAATTACTTTTAATACAATTACTATCTATTACATTCATACACTAATTTTGTTATAAATAGGTATATTTTATACATAAGTTCATATGTCTTAATTATAATAATATTAATTTGCAGTTTTCTTTTCAAATAATTGTATATATATTTTAAAATAATTGTAAAATAATAACGATTGGGATATATATTTTAATATTTGGTAGTTAGGTGTTAATTTTGTAATAATTATTTTATTCAATAGTAATATATTCTATTATTAAATGTAATATTAATATTTCATAGTAATTTTGTAATAATAATGATATATATTACTATTGAAATACAGAAAAGTATTAAATGTTGTAATAATTACTTTTGAAAAAGTATTAAATTTAGTAACAGTTACATTGTATTTAATAATGCATGCATTTATGTTTACCCTCATACACTTCAAGTGAAGTCTATAAGTAACAAGCAATGCTATGCTATGAGTTGAGGATAAAACAAAAATCATAATAGGCAGAAGAAAGGTTTGTGTCTTGCAGTGTTTTTCATGGTTTATGGTCTGCTGGCAACAACATTCACTGCATCTGCAAACCTTCCAGACTATTGCAATGGCTATGAATCAATAATTAACCCTTGTGGAAATGATTTGACAAAACCAGGACCCAGTTTCAGTCCAAGTAGTAATTGCTGTTTTGGATCATATTATGGCTTCAATCTTGCTATGCTTAGTCAACCTTTGCACATGCATGCAGTTTGCTGTGAAAAATTTGAAGTTTGATCCGTACAAAATTATCAAAATTCCCGATGCATGTGGGCTTAAAATTAATTTTTCTGTTGATAAATGTGTATTTGGGAAACTTCTTCCTACCTCTCACCAGAATATTCCAGAAACCATTCATGTGTAATTTGAATATTCCAGAAACCATTAATGTGTAATTTGTAAAACTAGTTACTGAGCCCAGTCAAAGCATAAACAAATTCATGGTGTTCTAGAACAGTTTGTGGCTTTTTTTAAGTGCATTACTTTCTTAGAAGAATATGTGACCGTCTCCACCCAATTTTCTCTTACCAATTCAACAGAACACAAAAGTTAAACATTAATAAAATGGTAAACAATTATTAATAAGTTATAAATATTATTAATGATATTTTGTCACACTTGTTGATCTTATTTTTAAGTTAAAATTTATTAAGATCTCTTCCATTGATATTGACAAACATTTTCTTGAATAACACAATAAATATTGATTTTAGTTCACGTCGAATGTAATTATTTAGACTACAATCAATTAAACATATTTTTATCATGTTGATGGTTAATTTTGTTTGATTTTTAAATTGATGTCGACTGAAAAAAAAATTTCTATTTAACATTCGAAACAAACAAGTTAATGGTGGTAAAAGATTTTCTTAATTAACATAGAAAATAAATCCTAACAAGAAAAGAACTGTGTTAGTGTTATTGATAAGAAAAATAATCATTATAGACATTAATAAAAAATATCTACGACAGAGGTCAATAAAAAAATCTAGATCATATCTGTCTAAAAATAGTTTACCAACTTCGATCAATAAAACTATAATTAGTATTAAGCAAATAAGAGTGATTTGAAACACCAAAAAAAAAATATTAATAATGTGAATAAAACATATTTTTTTTATTAACGTTAATAAACAGAGCTAGTTTTCTTTAGTTAAAAAGTAGTCCACCTAGCATTGGTTAAGAAATTTTTAATTAATGTTCAAGAAATAAGTGTGACCTACATCATCTAAAAAGTAAATCAAGTTAATGTTGATTGAAAAATAAATATATAAAACATTAACTAACATAAGATGAAAATAATCTCCCATGACATTAATTAAAAACTCTCACTAACATTGATTAAGTTACAACTTGGGTGTCTAACATTAGTTATAGACTAACCTTATTTCAATGAAGTATTTCAATTGCTATCATATTAAAAAAAAATACGAAATTACGCAATTACTAATAGTTTAAAAATATTAATATTGATAATTTTTTTAATCTATTTTTACTGATAATGAGGTACAAAATCAATATATACACTTATGTCCTTCAAGGTTTGGCTTGACACCCTACAAGGAGAGTCCAATTCAACAAAAAATTCATTTGATCCTATATTAGATTCATTTAATATCATATATTATTAGGTATTTAAGTGTGAGTCTAAGTCCCACATTGGGTAGGAATGAGAAAGTTGAACAACATATAAGAAAGAAGACCCACCAATCTAATGTCTTAAGGTTTTTTATTAGAGGTGGTGTCATTCCCTTATATAGGTTTGCTCAGTTCTTATTGTTAGAGATCTTCTTAGAGTTTCTCCTTCGGATTATTCTAGCAAGTGGTATGACGGTACAAGTGAGGGGTTATGAGTAATGTACTCAGGTTTGAGAATGCTTCCGCTCGAGGGGGAGTGTTCAATATGGAGGAGGGACTCTCACTCGAGGGAGTTCTTATTGTTAGAGATCTTCCCAGAGTTTCTCCTTCGGATTATTCTAGCAAGTGGTATGACGGTACAAGTGAGGGGTCATGAGTAATGTACTCGGATTTGAGAATGCTTCCGCTCGAGGGAGAGTGTTCAATGTGGAGGAGGGACTCTCACTCGAGGGAGAGATTGTTAAGTATTCAAATGTGAGTCTAAGTCCCACATTGGATATAAATGAGAAAAAGTTGAGCAACATATTATTAAGAATTTAATATAAAAAACACAATATTTTAAAGTAAGATATTCTCACCTAGAAAAATAAACAATAAACAAAAATGTTGAAAGGCTTATAAATAATAAAATGTGTCTTAAAAACTATTTAATTTTAAATTGAGGTTTGTGTTTGATAAGTTGCAATATATCATTTCAATAAAATTTAAAAAATATGTGTAATCAAGATTGTGATAAAAGGAAAAGTATTTTAAAAAAATAATTAAACTTTGTGAATATTGAATAAATTGAACAATAGTTGAAAGAATAAAGAATTGTATGACAAAAGAAATAAACAAAAGCTTTTCAAATAAAATGAAATTATGAAAAAAAGAAGAGCGTGAAGATAATTTTTTTTAGATTACCTAATAAGGCGGATATGTATATATTTATTCATATTCTCATTCCTAATTTAAAAAATTGGATAGCCAATATAGAGATTTTTTACCAAAGTCGAGATGAGTTAAGCAATACAGGAAAAGGTTCAGACATCCTAATCATCAATTATTTTATAGATATTTTAATATAAAATAGATGAGATAATTATAATTTTTAAGAACTAAATAAAACTAATTGTAATTAATTAAGAATGGAGGAATAACAAAATAAATAAGACATGGTAAACCCATAAATATAATTTGATGGCATATTTAGGCTTCTTCATTATCTTAACCTTTCTTGTCTAACAAGCTGGTTAACAATGACATATAAAATTATTTTTTAAGTGGTCAATGATTTTGACAAAGAATTTTTATATTAATCATAAAAAAAAGTTAAGTCATAATATTTAATTCTTTAAATTAAGTATGTGGACAAGATAAGTATGTAGTATACTTGTCTCGAATGTACACCCATTTTAAATTATTAAAATATATCTAGTTTATTAGACAATCTAAAAATCTCTCCCTCAATGGTTTAACTCATCCGTATTTAAATCTTTAAATACTTTTTTTCATCACAACATCAACTTTACAATTTTTTTTAGTGGTTCCCTAAAACTATATATATTTTAGAAAAAGTTTATTTGATAATTTCACAATAAATAGTTTATTTGATCATTTCAAATGCTTATTAATATTTTTACTTATTTATTTTTTATTACATGTAACCGTTAATTTTGAATATTTAAACCTATAAAAGTTTATTAAATAATCTATAAAACTTATCTTGTTTTTTAAATTTTTAGTTTTTTTCAATTTGTTGAACTCTTTATTTATTACATAATATAGCTAAACTTGTCGCAACCGGTATCACGACCGGGCGATCATAAACTTATTTCTAAAAATGTTTAAATTGATAATAGAGTCGCCACCCTAGCTTATTATGGGGAAATTATAGAAAAACAAAAAAAAATAAATAAAAATGCCTACAAACCAGATTTAAGATTCGAGAGTCTGTTACATGTGAATGGTATTAGCACCAACAACGCCAATACGGTACCTTTAATTAAATGAATAGAAATAAGTGTGGCTTTACGAAATGTTATTTTTCCCTAAAAAATAGTAATTACAGCAAATAAGAATAAATATATATTTACAAAAATTGCAGTTTAAGAATGAACAATAAACAAACAAACTAATAACAGAGACAAATTTTTATTTTTTATTTTTTTGAACCCGACAAGATTGACCTTGGTCCTACTAATTTCCAAAGGAAAATCAGGGATCACGTCGTTCTAATTTTAAAAATTGATTGATGATGTTTGATATTTTTTTATTTTTCGAAATTTCATTTAATCTTGTTTTTTGAAAGAAGAAAAAAAAATTTGTATTTGTTCATTGTTAAAATTTTATTAAATCTGTTAATTAAATTTTTTTTTTGAAAATGTTATATATATTTTTTAATTATTTTTAAAAAATTATTTTAAATCTAATATTTTATTTTTAAAAGTTTATGTTTATAAGAAAGGGTTTTTTTATTCTTTTCCTAATTTACTTT
>Ga0099825_1004277_pt1 | contig 18765 bp, 10 predicted proteins | sample SiratroredBW_FD_76838 | JGI IMG/M metagenome (GOLD analysis project Ga0099825, IMG submission 76838) | Root nodule microbial communities of legume samples collected from California, USA - Siratro red BW | ecosystem: Host-associated > Plants > Roots > Nodule | place: USA: California | collected... | reverse complement strand
TATATATATATATATATATATGAAAATAAATGAGTTGTAAATGATTTGATTCAAAATAAAATTTAAAGTATATTTCAAAACAGATTTAAACCATTCATTGGTTTTATATTTATTTATTTTTAACTTTTCTCCTCTTTTAATTTTAAACAAAATTAATTTAATAAAATAATAGTAAATAAAAACTTATTTGAGCTTGCAATCCATCTGTACATATTCCTCATTTGTAGAGATCTCTGAATATTACTGTAATAGACACATAATATCATTAAATACAAACATGTATTTGGAGTTATTCAAGCATTTGAAGTTATTAATTTAATAAAATAATAGTAAATAAAAACTTATCTGGTCTGTAATCCATTTGTACATATTCCTCATTCATATTTCTCATTTTTAGAGATATGTGAATATCACTATAATTGTAACAGACACACTATATCATTAAATACAAACATGCATTTGGAGTTGAATTAAATCAATATATTCATGTTTATAAATTGAATCTTGTATGATAAAAACCATATGAACATGCATTAAAAGTAACAAATATAAACGCAGATAAAATTGTAATGCTAATTAAAAATTGTTTATAGAAAGGAAAAGAATGAAAAATATTTTATGCAAAATGGAAGTATAGTGTCATTAACAGGTGATGCAAAATTTCATAAATATACCTAAATTTAAAAAAATATTTTTTTGTGTAAAAAAGTCAAATTAAATTAAATAAAAGTTATGCAGAAAATATAAATTAAAATGTTCTGATGCAATGAGTTTATGCCAATTGGTATTATCATCAATCAAGATCATACCCAAAAGTTCTCTTAAATAATCAAAATGTTATTCAATAAGGAATATTGTAAAAATATCTACTAATTGTTGATCATTTGAGACAAATTGCAATCAATGGTGCCTTTTTGAACATGATCTCTTATAAAATGATGTTTAATTATTTTTCAAAAAAAATATTGTACTAAATATCATACTTGTTTTAAAAAGAACATCAGTTATTGTAAATCAAAATTCAAATAATTTTATGCATAAAATATCACACCTTGTTTAGACACTCACATATCATCTGTATCCTGAGATTGTCTAATGTATATATATGCTACACTAATGAATGCAAGAAAAATGAAATACTTATCTTGTAGACGTCACAAATAGTTTAGTTTTACATAAACCTTTTATTAATAAAATGTGAATGTCTCATCATTATTTGACTAGTTCCAACAAATCTCGTTAATATTTGTCTCTTGTTTCTCAGTTATGGGAATGGAGACCTTCTTTCCTTTATGAACACTGAGCATCCATTTTCCTAGTTCCAAGATTTAAGTATTCATGCTTGAATTTAACATATCTGCAAGAGGAAGAATTTTCCTTTTTGGCACTCACACTGGTTTGGGTCCTTTCATGTTAGTTTTCCTCCAATGTTTATTCTTGAAGGTTCCTACAGGAATATTATAGACAATTTAGGATGTGCAATTAAAGAACTTGATGATGTACTAGTAAATGCATTATTTTGATCATAACATATTCATTTCTTGTCATTAGACTTCCTAACACCTTTTAATGTTTGTCCCATTTGATCCAATAGGTTGATTTTTCTCTGACTAACACCAATTCGTTTCTTAAGTTTTTGAGATTTGTGTTCTAAACTACAAAGTCCCTTTTAAAGTTCCTATTTTATTTACACACTAAGTGGAGAAGCTCTCTGTTTTTGATAGAGAGATCATCTAGATTAGCTTTCTCTTGTTGCATTAATTCAAATTCTTTGCATGTATTTTTATAATTTCTTTTCATTGCCTTATATACAGATGCAATTTTATTATTATTAGATATTACTTCTTGATAAGCTAAGCGTAAACTATCAATCTCAGTAAAATATACCTCATTATCAGAGTCATCTAACATGGAGCTTCCTACCACATCAACCATGAACCCTATGTGTGCTTCCTCATCAATATCAACACTTTCTGTTGAATCTTTTGTATCACTCTGAATCTTGTTAGACAATGATTTCTTCATTTTTTGTGAACTTTTTAGAGAAAGATCGTTAACCTTGGCATCTTTGGCATCACTTTGTAGTACTTGTTCATGAATATGTATAATACCTACCAGCTCCTCCAACTTCATTTTCACTAGATCATTTGATGCTCTCAACGATGTTTCTTGTACTCTCCGTTGAGGGGGAAGAGTTCTCAAAATCTTATCATTAATCTCATATTGATTAATAATGGTTCTAAGATATCTTAGACTATTAAGAACTGTTTGTAGCCTTTATATCATAGATTGGATGCTTTTATTGTGTTTCATAGAAAACATTTTGTATTGTCTTCTAAGTAAAGTCAATTTATTTATTTTGACTTTTTTGGATCCTTTGTGTGTTAGTGTGAGAGTCTTCTATATTTCTTAGCACTTGACAGAGCATGAACTTTTGCAATTTCTTCTTCTGATAAAGCACAAGTCAAAATATGTTTTGCCTTGGCATTTAATTTATACCTTTGTTTTTGTTCATTAGTCCAAGTATTTCTTGGCAAAAACTTTCTAGAGGTATCAAGTAAAGAAGAAACTCTATTTTCAATCACTTCCAATAGATCAACACTATAGTACTCAAGAAAAGTAGTCATCTTGAGTTTCCACAGCTTAGAATTTTCACCTTCATAAAGGTGAATGGTTGATAGAATGTCCTTCAAAGTCCATTAAGTCACCTAAGATCGTTTTCTCTCGTCTTTTTAAGAACTAACCCTAAAAGTGAGCTATGATACCAACTGAAGGTGCATTTAGCTCCAGAAAGGGGTGTTAAATGGAGCCTACATACTCAATTCGCAACAAATAATAAATAAGCGATAATAAAAATTAATTTTGAAACACACAAGACAACAGTAAAAATTCAAGGCACACAAGATTTATTCTGGTTCACTCAAACTTGAGCTACATCCACTCCCCTTAAGCAACTGCTTAAGAGCTTTCACCAATCTACTAATTAGAACAAGTATTATTATCTCTCTAGATTACACGAGTATTTTCTCCTCTCCAAGAAACACTAATATTCTCTCCTCTCTAAGAAACATAAGTATTCTCTCCTCTTCAGGAAACAAGAGTATACAAACATCTTTAAGTTATACGTGTAAACAAACCTCTCCAAATTATATTAGTCCCAATTGTTGTAGGTTACATCAATTATCCTATGGCGTAGGCCAGGTGCGCCAAGTCATAATCAAATCGTGACACCTGGGTTGTTACGCTCTTAAGTGGAAAGAATTGTCTCATCACTAATGGCTATAGCTTTTGGCCTAGTGGTAAGTTCTTGATTCAACAATTGGTATCAGAGCCAAGGTCATCCTAGTGGGCAATTGTTCAGAGGGATACTGTTGCAAGTTGCATAATTGTCCTGTGGCATAGGCCAAGTAGTCGAGTCACAATCAAAGAGTTTGATTCCTAGTGGGACAATTGCTGAGGGAGAGATTGTTGTGGGTTGCATCAATTGTTCTGTGACATAAGCCAGGTGGGCCAAGTCACAATCGAATCGTGATACTTGGGTTGTTATGGTCTTAAGTAGAAAGAGTTGTTTCCTGATTAATGACTATAACTTTTGGTCTAGTGATAAGCGCTTGATCCAACACATTTTTATCTCCATGCAGACTTATAGAATATATATGATAAGGCATGAGTTTGATGACTACCAAACTGTTGAGTCATACTGTTGAACTCTAATTAGTTTGATCATATCAAGTAGATACAATCTTAATGTTTTGAGTACAAGTAAGTTCAAACATGATTACAATAGATAGTTCAGGTAACTAAGACAGAGTTTGTAAACATGAAGAATTTTTTGTTTTGTACAAAAGAATCACCAGACTCTATAACTCAGTTTGTTACAGTTTAACCATAAGAACAAAACAATATTGAAAGTAAAAACTCATATCTTTCGTTGACTCCACCTAAACTTGATATCTTCTCTTGAAGCTCCTCTTTAACATGTGATCTTCATAATTGTTCCCTCTTAAGTATGGTTTTTCCCTTGAGATCATTTCACAAACTCTTTTCCATGCTAGACATCACATATAGTTCTTCACTTTTTCAGTACCAACAATTCAAGGGTGGACTATTTCGATCAACCTCCTTCATTTCTTTATCGTTTGGAGATAGTATCATTGAAGCAAATGATGTGGTTGGCCAAAATAGCTTTGGTCCAAGTCTTAGCATAAATATTGGCATGGCTCTCCACTTGAAACTTCCCTAATTGCTTGGTTGCGAGTATCCAGTGTTGACTAAAGCAAGTCACTAGTTGTGTCCAATTTAGTCTTGAGGTTCAATTTATCACTAAGATTATGAAAAGATTGGCATGGTTGCTCTGGGTAAAAAGTGATAGTGCATGTGGGCAAGACCACTGTGAAGGCATGTTCCATCTGATAGGCGTACATCATCTGTATTTTGCTGAGTTGAGCTTGCAATGAAGAGAAAGACAAATCTATGTAGGGAACATGTGGAAAAGAATGGGGTAAGCATGAGAGTTTTCATCTAGAGAGAGTTCTATGTGTGTATAGATAATGCATAAAATCATTGCATGCGTCTGAGATCATGAGCAGACCAATGTTCTAGAGTTTTATCCTTTAGATTCAACATTTCTAGCTTCGTTGGTTTGGTTAGAGGGTCTCTTAGTAATTTGTGCAGAATAGCTTTATCTTTATTAGCTCTTGCCTTCTCTTTTCTCATGTACATTGAGAAGGGCATGAAAGTGTGTTGTCTGTCCAACTAAAGGAAGAACTTCATCTTTTGAGTTTGAGTGATGGTGGGATATACAAAACCATAAGTAAAGATTTGGTTAAAGGCATAATTGCCATAAATCTTGATGGCATTTTAGCGTTGATCGCATTCATGCAACAACACTTTGAGCATAATCTAAAGTTCAAACGGTCCATGTGCTTTTTCCATGTTACTATAGTCTCCACTTTGGTCAAGATGGATATCACAATCTTCTAGTTTACTAATATGAACACAATTGTGTTCTTCTACAAAGCTTTTAAGGTGACAAAAAGATTTTGATAGCATTTTGGCACTTAGAAATCGATAAATTTTCTATCTTGTTTTTTCAAATGATTGCTTTATATAGAGCTTGAAAGAAAGAGTTGTTGCATATCCCTTTCTGATCGTTGAAATCTTTTGAACTCAAATAACTTATTCTTTTGTCGTCTAATGCATTAAACGAGCTCAATGCAACATTAAATGTCAAACTCCTCTTGAAGCAATATCCCATTAGCAGTAGTTATCAACGTTAGGTTAGATAGATTTTTACTCAAAACAAAGTAAAAGCAAAGACCGTACAAAGCATATAACTAGACCATAGTTGATATAAGCTTGTGTTAGGATGGTTCTTGAAACCAAACAACTTTAGCTGATATCCCAAGAGATCTTGATGTAGACTTGTGTTTTATGTTATCATCTAGGTATATTGAGCGTGAAGACATTCCTTATAACTGATATAACTATTTTATATATATTATTGATCCATTTTCAAAAGTCAACTCTTTATCCACTTAAAACTTGTTTAATTCTCAATTTTATTTAATTTTTATTAATAATTGATTGTGAGAGTCAAAATAAGAATTTAATACTAATTCAATTTATTTTTGGTCAAATTGAACAAGAAAACATTGGATGAGAAGAACTAGGATTGAAGCCTTGAAAAAAATAAAAAATAAATAAGAAAAAGATGGGCAAACAAAGCCAAATCCGACTCAACCACATAAACCTGACTTGGGAAAACCTGCTAGCAAGAAAGTAGAAATGCAGTCGATGCGCCCGACACACTTTGGACACCAATAGTGAAACACTAACATAATCTAGTAGTTTCCAGTATCATATGGATCGGACGCAAGCATCAATATTAAAATTTTATATAATAAACTTTGGGAATTAGAGTTATATATTTTTTGTTGAAACAGGTAATGAAATTCACTTTTAAAGACATCCTACTTTCAAGAATATATTTATTCAATTTTACAAAATATTTGTTAACATGATTATGATCTCCATTTAAGTGATAGAAGTTAAACAAGTTATTTTTTTCATAATTTTTTATAAAACTTCAACATGCTACTTTCTACTTTATATGTATACTTTTAAATATACTCAAATATTGCAGTTGAAGATATATAAAAATAAAAAATTTTATAGCAAAATTTAAATTCTTTATAAAAATAAATCGCTTTCTAAAAAGTTTCGCAAAGTTGAATTCTTTTTTAAAATTTAAAATTAATATAAAATTATTTAATGTATTGGGATTACTTAAACTCTCAATCTTTAATTCGAATTCTCTTATATTTTCAAATTATTAAACACTTAAATATTCTTAAATTGATTTATCTCCATTTAAAAATGGGTTCATGACCACAAGTATCACATAATTTCCAAATGAGATGATTTAATGAAAAATAATTAGTTGAGAAGTAAAAAATCCAAATACATTAATTAAAAATAATAATTTTACTTACTCCAAATTTTAAAAGTGAGCATGATTAAAAGGTCACGTGTTCAAACAAGGTATACATGAAAAGTCAAATTCTAATTAAGGTTTGTTATGTTAATTATTTAGACTCTAGGAATTCAAATGTAGCATAGGGTGAAGTCAAATCTACTTTTGAATAACGAAAGTTCAGAAAATAAAAAAATAAAAAAATAAAAAAATCTCACCTTATTACGGGACATAAACCATGCGACTTTATGGAAATCAAACTTAAATCATCATAGAACCCAACAAGTCATAATTAGAATCCACATTTATGTGAGAAATAATCACGTCTAAAAAATTCTTAATTAAAATATTATATTTCTACAGAATAATTCCTGGTTTATTTTTATTTTTACTATTATGATGTTTTTTTTTTCAATTTTATTCCACTAGATTAAATGTTCTTTATGTGATATTTTTTTAAAGAGTCAATATAGTTATTCCGTTAAATTGATAATAATAGTGACAGTTAACATAAATAATACATTACAGGTTGAGTTAAAATTGACTTGTTATTAGGCACAAAACAACAGTAACATCCACATAAATGGATATAACTATCAAATTAGCCGAAATCAAACTATAAAGTTTACATATGATATTATACTAAACTTGGTATACATACAAATATAAGTTATGATTCAAGGTCTCTAAAACTAATGCATTATAAAAATTAAATTAATGAAAAACTCGTTGACTCCTATCTTCATCAGAATCAGTTTTTATAAAATATATATATATATATATATATATATATATATATATATAAAAGTTAACACATACAGCTGATGAAATTAATCATAATATCATCAAATTATATCATTATGCTTCATCACGAATACATAACAACATCATACTCTATTCATTATACATATATGAAGATAATGCATATGAATCTCAATAAACTCATATTTAAACCACATATCATATAATGACTGATTAGAAGACATTATTCAGAAAACTTTAATGATAATCGCCTATAATAATCCAATCAACCTAAGCAAATGTCTAGAAATTCAATCACACATCAACATTATCTCTTCCCAAATATAAGGTAAGAGATAAAAGAGATTTAACTACTTAGCACGAGTGAATATACTTACGAAAATAAAATTTTGATGATCCAAAACAGTTACTAACTCCTTTAAAACCTCAATCTAGTAACAGTTCAATAAACATAAGTCTTTTATAATTAGAGAGAATGGAAAACATTTTCTTTTTTTAAACTAAAGATTTTATAATGAACTAAGATCATTATCTAACTTCTATTTAAAATTCTTTATAATTAATTTGTTTCTAAATTACTCGTAAAATATTAATAGATCTTGCACGAGACGAACAATGAATGCTATACATAACTATAATAATTTCATAATTATAAATGTGATAGAAATGTTACATTGATATATTTAAAAAAAAAAATTGTCACATTTTAAAATGTATAAAAATCCTTATAACAGAGAAAAAAAATCATTAAACCTTCTAATTCTTTCTTACAAGTTCAATTTAAAAAAAATAAACAAGTAGTATGTTGGTGAAACTGCTTTCTTTTATCCATTTTATAAAAAAAATTATTTTATATTTATTTTATTTTCATAAAATACAATTTATTATGAAAATATTAAACAAAATAATGTGATAGTTTTATAATTTTAATGAAAACAAAATAAAAAGAAAAAAAAAATACACTGATTTTTTTATTTACCAAACATTTTGATGATACTATAGGAGAATTTAATTCTTAAAGGATAAAATTAGTTCGAGAAGTAAGAAAAAAAATATTGAGTTACAAAAACAGAATAGTAAATACAAGTACTTCACTAGCATTTGTAAATCATATATGAATTTTTATATGTGTTTTTCATAATTAAAAAAATTCTAGATTATTTTTATATGAATTTTAGGTTAATTGATTGAAATAAGATGCAAACAGTTAATACAAATATTTTTAAATTATATTAATATAAAATAGAAAATTGTGTTATATTGGCAACCAGTATTACTTGTATAATCACCTAATAACTACCTAATTAGTATATAAAATTTTATTATTTAATTCAAATGTTTCCATTATTATATTATTATAAAATTATTTTTAACTGATTATAAATGAAATACGGTTGTTAAACCATCATTTACTCATATATTTCTAAATATAGTTACATAATTTTTTCTAGAAAAGTAATCTTTTAAGGCCTAAGCAACACAACAACTTGTTTTCAAAGATAGTATACTCATTAGAAAAGAAAGTAAAATTTGCAATTATAGAAGAAAAAGAAGAGAGAAAGGAAAAGGAGTCTCAACTAGTTATGAACTTGTTGGTGGCGTAGATTTCATTAGTCTTTTATCTAATACATAAGTTGCTAAGTAAATATTTTTCTTTTGAAAAAATCCTTATTTAAAAAATCACGTGAAAATACTAACATTTTGCACTCAATTAAAAAAATATTTTTTAAAGAGAATATTTTTATTTATAATAATATTCGGTTGAATAAAATTATTGTGCATTCTTGGGTGGACCATAACTTTATTTTCTATTTTCTCCGCAATTTCCGTTTGTATGTCTCAATTTGAAGGGACCACAATCACCGGCACAGATTACATTCACAAGACAACCAACCATTAATCAAAACTTCTTTATATTCAAACTTACCAAACCAATTAATATATATATATATATATATATATATATATATATATATATATAATAGAAAATTTTCCAAAATACTTCTAATATCTTTGTTTTTATTATGTGAGAGGTGAGAGAGATTGATGAGGTATTTGGAATTTTGGAAATCCATTATGACCACTTTTCGTTAAGAAAAAATATGTTACGTATACGTAAATAATGAAATTATAGAAAAAAAATAACATATATTTTATGCTCACGTACTAAAGTGAGTTATTTAAAAATAAATAAATTATATTTTAGGTCCTTCAAATTTTAGTCTTTAAAATTTTAAAATAATGGTTTAATCCTCGTGCTTTTAAAACATGATGAATTTAGTACCTAATAAAGTCAAAATGAAGCATGGAGTCATAAATAAATTAATTACATTTTAATACAAGAACCAAAAGTAAATATGCCGATTAAAATATTATAAACCGAAGCATGAATTAACTAAAACCAATTTTACCATTTTAATAGGATGTGTCACAATTTAAAAAATAATTAGTGATTAATTATTTTCTTGTTATTGATTTAAATTGACATCAAATTATCGAATCTTAAAACAAACAGTGTTTACGGCATACTTGTTATTTCCTTAAACGAAATTTGCATACATTTTTAGATATAAAATATTAAACAAATAATTTGATGAGTGAATAAATCCACATGAAGTTGCTTTGATTTAATTATTGAGATACTGTTAAATTTTTAGAACACTCGTTAAATATTTAATGCAAATATTTTTTTTAAATTTTACATTAAAAGAAATAACTTTTCTAAAATGAACTACTCATGCTAGAGGATAAATGAACAAATTTCAATTGTTAATAAAAATAGTATTTTCAATTTTTATTTATTATATGCATTTAATATTGATAAGTTTTTTATTAACACAAAATATTGACTTACTTTTTAATTTTAATTGAAACTTTTAATTAATCATCTTTAATAAAATCTCCTCATTACCAATGTTGAATCCAAGAATGTAACATTGATAGTTGATTTCTTATTAATGAGTAAAATTTATTATTTTATCCTTTGAAATGATTTACTAGCCAATCCCATGTTATAAATGCTATACTTTTTTTATCATTACTTTTATTCCATCGTGACTAAAAAAAAAAATACTCAAAACCACACTATCAATTAATGTTTCCCATTATCAATTTTATAGATTGAACCAAGTTTCATGGTGCCTTTTTTGAACCAATTAGCAGTGTTATAGAAATGCTTTTAGTGTTACTTTATCATCATTGTTAATGGAAAATGAAAAGTGGGATTAATCACTCATATAAAACAGAAAAGGAAATGTGAAATTGATTGATTTTGTAATGTTATTCAAATTTGTCTAATTGAGAAATGAGTAATCTTTACTTCACATCTTTCAAAATTTGTGGTGCTAATTCCTATGCATTGCAAGTGGAGGTATAACAAACGCAATACCATTTATAACGAAAACTTAAACCAAAAATAAATACGAGACACTTTCAATTTCAAATCATAATTTCGATTTTCGCCTTCTTTTATGTTTTTCTTCTTTGATAATCCACCAGATTTTGTGACTATGATACTTAATTTTCCTTTGTTATCTATGCAGAATTAGTTAAAACAAGTTAATCAAATTATTAATTGCGCAAAAACAGAATGTTAAATGAACTGAGCCATCGTGAGAAAGACGGCTAGCCAACTTTTCTTCATTAGTACATTTTGAAACATCTTATTTATATTCAAGTGAGATTTTTAATATATCTATTCATATAAGAGACGTGGTATCCGAAAATTAAGAGAGAAATATAATAGTAGATGCTATAATAAATTTAAATATCAATTAACATAGACTTTTAATAATTCTGATGTACCAAAATACTAAAATTTAAGTATAATTTAAACTTATAAAAATTAATTTAATAAGATTTATAGTCTAAGTATGTATTATAAAGTTGTCTCATCTCAAAAAATTAACATAAAATATCACACAAAATTGTGAATAGGTGTAGAAATAAAAAGAAAACACCCCAATTTTCATCCTTGTGATAATTTTATACTAACTCATTTTTAATCTATATAAAGAATATTATTAATATATTCCATCATAATCTGTAACATGTCTTCATTAAAAGGAGTTATTATTCTTTCATCTAAAAACTGACTCTGATTGGTTCCTCTAATAAAGAATTTTTTTTTATCAGCAACAACCTCTAATAAAGATATATTAAATTGGATTGATAATGTGACAGGGAGAGTGTATATAATACAGGAGTAAAACAACCCTTCTTTGTACTTGTTTTTTTCTGAACTTCCTATAGTTGTTCCATTTCACTGTGCATTACCTTGTTCTCTTTCTATGAGTGGTGACCACATTGAGAAGGCAGAGTGCAAGAGGAGAAAAGGGTAGGAGTTGGTTTGTGTTGTGAGTGATGAGAGTGTAAGATAATATTGAGAAAGGGTCACAGCCACAGGAGATGGAGGAAGCAGAGAAGGAGTTAGAGAGAAGGAGCAAGTTTCTGAGCAGTTTGATACAGAAGAAGAAGTCCATAGAGCAGCATGAGAATCCCAAGGTTCATGTCAGAGCTTGTGACATGCCTCTCCCTTTGCAGAACCACGCCTTCCATTATGCACGTCTCCACTTGGAATCTCTGCTACCTGGCAACAAGCTCGACAGTAAACTCCTTGCACTTTCCCTTAAGAAGGTTAGATATTTATACTCTCTCTTTTTATGTTATCTTCTGGGAAAATTTTTAAAAATCTGTTTTTGGGGTATGATCTTTGTCCCCTGATGCCAAGTTCCAATAGTGTCTGATTTGGAAGCTTTTGGAAAATGTTGTTAATGGTTCTAAATGTCTTGGCTGAGTAAAATTAGTGTCATTTTGTGGCTCAATATTTAATAGAACATAACTTAGATGTGATTCCTTCTTTAATTTAAGTACTCTTCTCGAATCAGAATTCGAGTTCTAGTTTAAATTGATCTTTAATACAGACCTTCTTAATGGACATTACTGAGGGAAAAAAAAGTTCTACCTCTGATTGGAGAATCACACCAAAAAACTTTTTACATTTTAGTTGTCTTATTTAATATTGACTCTTTGATTTGCCTAGCTCTTATTATTGATTAGAAAGAAATGATAATATAACATAATCAGTGGATTAAGTATATAGCCAAATTTCTGTGCAGATTTTGATTTTGGGTGTTGGTATTAGGTCAATTGGGTTAACATCAATGGAATGTGACTAATTGATTTCTGCTTCAGTCAGCAAATTGGAACTAACCTGTTTCTGTTTCTTTGCCTTCTAGATGGTGATTTTTGTTGTGTGTGTGTGTGTTGTTTTCTCATTCTTGCCAATGATATCTTGAAAGCACACATGGTTTAGTAATCGTTTGCTTGTGTTTTATTGAGAATGCTGAAAGTGTGGTTTCTGAATACTTGTAGAGTTGGAGGGATATTTTTTTCTTGAACTTTTTATTTTGATCCTACAGTCTGCATATTCTTTCTGGCTTCCTATTCTGTTTTTTCTTCGAAGCTATTATGGTGGTTCCATGAAGTTTTCTATTGCTTTTATCTCTCATTCCTTCTCAAATGCACCAAAACCACATATTCTGGTGCTCATAATTCACCGATACTAGGAATTTCAGTTCTATTTTCCCTCTGAATCCTAATTTATTAATATAATTTGAAGTCTCGTAACCGGGGTATATTGATAAATAATATGGTAAGATTCCAGATCTGACGCCATTTCCTTAGAACCCTTTTCTTTTTCCCTCGTCTTATTAGTGTTCCTTCTATCCATTCCTGAGTTATAAGACTAGTAAAGGTTAAGAAAATAATAGAACTCAAACCAAATAGGCCTTACATTGTTTGCAGCATAGGACTTGAACTAAAAAGATTTTTCTCTTTTCTTCTTATCCCAGAAGGTTTTTCTACTTCTTACTTGCAAGGGTACATGGTAACATGGGTGAATGTAAATGTCTTAGTCGTTTTGTTAATGATGTCAAACAACTACACATGTGTAAAGGGTGAAACAAGGCATAAGGCTCCTACCAAATGGGGTTTGGGGAGAGTAGGTGTATGTAGATAAATATAAAGTGAAAAGTAACAGCGGATAATCCTCAAAACAGATCCAACACAATTTGTATCATGTATCCCCTTTTGTTATATTAAATTAAAGGGTTTGATTTATTATCTTTGGGAAAATATGCAACTTATTATCTTTGCTGTTAACTGCTGTGGTGAATAATTCGAGGGGCCAAAACCGAAGAGATTTCACAAAAATGAGACAAGAGTCAATCCATATAAGGGAATGACGTCAACTTCAACCCAAAACATTAAGGTATTGGGTTTGTGGGTCTTCTTTTTATATGTTGCTCAACTTTTTCATTCCTATCCAACGTGAGACTTAAACTCATACTTGAATACCTAACATGCTAATCTGGAAGGACAGTTATGCATAGTTGTTGCAGTTATGCATAAGGGTTCTGTGCAACAGTTGATGTTGTGGACCTCAGGCTTAGTAATTTTCAGTTAAATAATGAAGGTAGGTATCCTTATGAGTTTGGTATCTTTGTGGTCCACTAAGGATTGCACTACTCTTTGCTGTGACTCTCCAAGGTTGCCAAAAGTTATAAATTGGAAAGTATGCTTATTAGGTATGTTGGTTGTAAGACTAATAAATAGGTTGCTCTGTGTAGGTTGTTTTTTGTGATGAAAATGTTACTTGGTCCCTCATTTCATTGACAGGGCCTTCAATGTTGTCAGATGATATTAAAGGTTATTAGAACTCCTATTACACTAACAGAATGCATATCTAGTGTCCCTCTTATAAAATGAATGTCAGTGACATTTTTATTAGTTATGCTTTGTGACAGAATTGATTATTGGAAGATTCTTGAGTGATGTTTCTTGATCTTATTAAAAATTTCATTTTTCACTCAAAGTTTGTGTGGATTAATGGCAGCCAAAAGTTTAACTTTTTTTCTTTTTCATTTTGGTTCTTCACTGGGTTATAGTATTTCAACTGGATGAATTATCACCAGAATTCAAATAGAGATTACTTTGAAAAACTATTGCTGACTATGGTTTATTGTGAAACTTCCAAGTTTTGTTTCTTGGTATGAAAAATTTAGATGGCTAATGATAGAAACTTACTCTGCTTACAGGAATTTGACTCTTCATATGGTCCAGCTTGGCACTGCATTGTGGGAACTGGCTTTGGCTCCTATGTTACACATTCTCTTGGTGGCTTTTTGTACTTTTCCATTGATAAGGTTTATATCCTTCTCTTCAAGACAGCTGTTGAACCATTGGACCATTGACAAGTTCCACAACTATGAGCCATGCTTCCTTGGGAAGATGTATTTTAAAATTTTAAACCGGCTGATATGTAAAATTAATTCAAACATTTAAATACTGTATTTTGTGACGAAATTGATGCACTTTTATTCAACAAATAAAGAGAGAGTATTATTGGATGCAATTTTGTTTGGATTTGTAGTATGTGGGAGAGCATTTTGAATTCAGAATTTGTGGTGCCGCGTCACTAGATTTAAATATTGTTCAGCTCACAATAATATTTTATAGAATTATCCATGTGAATATTTATGGTTGATACTTTTGCATTAGTTTGTATATAATGAAACATGCACATAGAAAAATGTTCACATGTTCTTGGGATTGATCTTTAAACATTTGTTTATTTTTGTGGAAGCAAGGTACTGTGTAGTTGGAGGTCATGAAACTAATTATCTGAAGCTTGATGATCACCAAAACGGATTTTGTGCTTCCATGGAGATTGGTAGTTGATAGATTATCAAACTCAAAATCTACATAAATATATGGACTTTTGTAGTAAACGCAAAGTATAGTAGTCCATTAGAATTAAGTAGAATTCAACTAAGCAAATTATCAAATCATACGTAAATTAATAAAAGCATAAACTCTTGAAGTCAAAACATTTAAAAGGAAAGTAAATTTGAGTCATATAGTAAAATGTAAGGACATATTTTTATGAGTATTTGGTGAGAAGATTTAGGATTTGTTTGGATTGAGAAATGGATTTGAGATGATTTGAGAGTAAAGTGTGTGAAAAGTTTGATTGTTTGGATTAAAGAAAAAATGATAAGATTTGAGTGGAAAGTTTATAAAAGTTTGTGAGTGATGTGACGGATGTAATTGATAAAATAATTTTTTAATAGATAAAATTGTAGTTTAAATTAATTTAAAATTAAATATAATTAATTTATTAAGTAAAATTAATGAATTATTATTTTTTAAGTGATATAATTATAATATTATCAATTATTTTAATATAAAAATAAAAATTAAATTATTTTTATAAATTTATTTTAATTATTATTCTAATTTTGATTTTATTATTATAATTATTATCTATAATTTTATTATGACTTTTATTTTTATATGAATCTCATTAATATTTTATTTTTTAAATTATTTTATTATTAACAAATAATATTATTATATAATTATAAATATAATATATTAATAAATTATATAAAGATGTTAAAAAATACTCTTCCCTTGTAAATCTTCGCTACAAGTAAAGCAAAGAAAGTTTACTATGAAGTTTTTTTTATCGATTTTCATTTTATATTAATATTTTTTATCTCGTTTTCTGAACTTTCTTTTTATTTGAATCATCATCACAAATCATTCCCGAAACCAAACACACTCTTAAAGTTTAAATAAAAAGTGATATTTATGTTTTTAGTTTTAAACTTATAAATATAAAATGAACAATTTTACTCTTTTACATATTTTGATTCATTGTTTTACTAAAACTTTTTTATACGGCTTTTCTCTAAAATTTAAAGAAGTCTCTTTCTTTCTTTTTTTTTTTTTTTTTTAAAATTTTTAAAGTCAAATTTTTTTTTTTTTTTTTTTTTTAAATTTAAATAAGTTTTTTTTTTTTTTTTTTTTTTTTTCTTCTAAAATATTTAAATGCAAACTTAGATTGTGATAAGTTTGGTAGAGTAAATTTTTCTTTTCTCGTCGGACTTTAAATGCGCCTCTTCCTAAGACTTGTAGGTGGATGAGGAATATAAATAATTTTGATGATCTTTGAGCATCATTTACTCAACCTCTTCTTTAAAGACTAAATACTTTGTAGAAAAAGACAATTTTAGGTAAGAAAAACTTACTTTAATCTAATTATATTATTTATGTAGAAAATGTGTAAATATGTCCTTGGATGTGTTCTTAGCTTATATTATCTCTTTAAGATTGAAAATTTGGCTTGCATGTGAAATTTATGATTTAATTGGTAAAAGTAGAAATTTGAGTTATGAATTTGGTTGAATATATATGTTACTTGAAATGTTGAAACCTATTTTTAATTAGAATTGAAAATGATAGGAATTTTGGGGTAAAAGTGTTTAGTTTTGCATGTTGATATTTTGAATAATTTCCTTTGAGGATTGAAAATTCATCCGGCATAAGTTTTTACATGTATAAATTTCACCTAGATAAATAAAGATAGTGTTCAATAGTCAGAATTTCACTCAACAAAACTATTTTTTCCTTGCGAAACTGAGAAAAAAATTTATCTAAAATACCTATTCATCAAAATTCCTAAAAAAAACTTAGTTTAATTATTTACTCTAATAACTTAAAAAGATGCATTGCTTAAAAATTTAAATTATTTTAACATTGATATGAATATGTTCATAAATGTTATATTATATTATTTTAAATATTTTGTTTGGTGAAAAATGGGTATGTTATGGATGGAGCTGAATTTAATGAATTGTTACAAGTAAATAATACCTTTCTGTATGAAATTAGTGTGAGTACTGAGTTATAAAATATGTTATAATGGGGTATCCAAAATTTAATTGATGACTTGAATCACATAAATGGATCTGTGTGATGGTGAAAAGCTTATAGAGGTTCATGTCACTTATTATGGGGTGAAGATTCATCAAGAACTTTCTAAGTGTGTTATAAAGGAATAAATGAGTTTTATGATAAGTCACAAGTCGTTATTTGTGTGTCATGCCAAATACACCAACAATGCTCTAATGTATTTGACAACTTGATGGAAGGATTATTCAAACTTTAAGTTTCTATGGAGAAACTTGTGTTCCTCTCTTCAAGGAAGGATCTTTAAAGGAGAAAAGGGAAAGATTGTAAAATGCTCATCAATTTTATTTCATTCAAAGATTAGTTTTGCTAGAGGGAAAGGGCTTTATATATAAATGCTTTGGCCCTTGACACCTTGCTACAAAAATGCGGGACTTGAAAAACAAGCCAAAATGTAGTTGCAAAAAGACCTAAAATCGATGCAATCCAACCCAATTAAGGATTGGTCACAAAAACACTAGGTGTTGGACTTCTATTCTACACACTATTCTACTCTGGTGTTGGGCCAAAAAAAATGAATTCTACTTAGGGTTCTTGGCCATCCAAGTGGTGCCCAAAAGGAGGCCCAATTGAGACACACACATGTTTCTACAAAAATCCTAAATATACATCGAAAATAATGTAGGTGCATTTGACTCTATAAGGGGGAGTTCAGTGGAGCTTTAAACTCTTTTTACAGTAGATAAAATTAGATTGTCTAATAGACCGTCTAATAAGAAAAAATTCGATCGTCTATATAAATGTTTAGGCAGATAGTCAAATCAAACAAAGCAAAAGCAAAAAGAGAACAACACACATGAATTTATCGTAGTTCATACAAATCTAACCTAAATCTAGTCCCCTTAAGCTATCTGCTTAAGAGCTTCCACTAACAAAAACACTTGGTTATAACAAGTAATTAAACCTTTCCAGATCACAATGAGTAAACACTACTAGAAAATTGCTTAATACTGACCGAAATTAGTGACTGAAAAATTTGATCACTATTAATGACCGAATCAGTGACTAAAAAAATCCGGTCACAAATTTGGTCATAGATTCAGTCACAGATTTCAGTCATTGATTCGGTCACTGATTCAGTCACAGAATCGGTAACTGATTTCGGTCAATGATTCGGTCACTAATTCGGTCACTAATTCAGTCACTGATTCGGTCACACATTCGTTAACTGATTTTGGTCACACATTCGGTCACTGATTCGGTTACTGATTCGGTCATAGATAATAATAATAATAATAATAATAATAATAATAATAATAATAATAATAATAATAATAGTAATAATAATAATGACAATAATAAGAATAATAATAACAATATTACTACTACTAATAATAATTACTATTATAATAATATCAATAATAATAGTAATAATAATGATTATAACAATAATAATAATATTAATAAATAATAATAATAATAAGTAATAATATTCATAATAATAATGATAATAATATTTATAATAATTATAATTGTAACTGTAATAATAAGTATAATAATAATCGTAACATACAAAAAAAAGCTTTGGCCTGATGGTTATAGCCTCTCTCAAGATGTTGATGGTTATAGTTCTATTTTAAGAATTTTGGTTTGGTTATATTTTTTTTAATTTCTAAAACTGTTTTTCGTTTTTTATTGAAATTGAATATTTTTATTATTTTTTTAAAGATGCTTTGTTTATGGTTACTATTTTTTTAATTATTTTTGAAATT